>Ga0307930_1001830_pt1 | contig 16624 bp, 22 predicted proteins | sample OrgLakmetageno46_FD_203161 | JGI IMG/M metagenome (GOLD analysis project Ga0307930, IMG submission 203161) | Saline water microbial communities from Organic Lake, Antarctica - #46 | ecosystem: Environmental > Aquatic > Non-marine Saline and Alkaline > Saline | place: Antarctica: Organic Lake...
CCCCCTCCCCCCTTATAATCATCTTAACCGGTTGCGGCGTTGTGGGCCGCTTAATATTTACTCGGCTCGCAGGTATTCTAAGTGAAGAAAACTCGTGCTCAATCGCTCATATCAGAATTTTCATTTGATTTAAGCTAGCAATCGAAAAACAGAAGAGCACAAAACCCCACTGCTAAATTCTTCTAAAGCAACTGCATGTTGAGAGGTGCGAATCGTTCATGCATTTGCGTCTTTACGAGTAGCCCCAACGAAAGGCGCTGCTTCTGAAGTCCAAAAATCGGAAGCACCATCATGGCTGTAGTCGTAGCTCGCACTCAAGCTCTGAGTGTGCGCTAAAGTGGCATCCAAGCCTAAGCTGATTTCTTTCGCCACGTCACTGATGCGATGCAGCCTCGCGTCTCGTCGCTGTTGTTGGACCTGGACCGACGCCCAAGTCTCCCGCCATTCGTCGATCTGGCTCTTTAGTTTGGGCCAAAGCACAGACCCTAAGACGCAGGCTAACACGCCGATGAAGAGCAGTAATATTTCGTCGAGACGCGTCAAGCCAAGGTCCTGAAAAGGCAGGGAAGAAGGGAAAGATTCAGGGAAGGAGAGAAAATGAGGAGAAGGAAGGCATGGAGAATAAAGCAAGTGCCACATATGGCAAAGAACAGCAGCAGGCCACACAAGTACAGCAGAGCAGGATCATCGTGCTGACTGTGCAATGAAAGTGTGTAACAATTCCACCGAAATTGACGACGACCTCTTTATCGTGATAAAAATTCTCAACTTGCCCACGAATCACACCGCCTCCCCTTCAACAACTACCTAAGGGATAATCATGACATATATGTCTTAGCCCGCATGCCATGCCACAAAAGGCACATGTAATTTGGTACCCGGTAAAACTGCCCCAAACTAAAGGGCGGCGCGGGGGGTGGCGTGGGAAAAGGCGTTGGGGGGTCGGGCAGGAGCGGGGGCGGCAGTGGCGGCAGGGTTTCAAACAACGGCTGAGGAGGCGCGATCCATCCCGCCGGCATGAGCTGGCCGACCCTGATTTTACGGATGTTCAGAGTATATTTGAGGGGGAAAAATTAAGAAGTGACGTGGGTGAGAAAGATAAGAGGGACGCAATTGAAAAGAGGGAGTTCAAAGTTGCACTGGTTATCAGCACCAAGAAACCTTTTGTTTTGCATCATTCGTCAAAGTAATCCCTGTCAATCAACTAGGTTTAAGAATACCAGTTCTACTCAAGCACTAATTACATTCAAGTCCTCATAAGGCCACAGTCTAGCCTTCTGGTCTCAATCTTTTGCTCACACGCACCGTGTGGGAGCAGCATGCCCAGTCATGCTCCCCCTTCTTCCTTCTCCTTGGCTCAACGCGGATTGGTGGCTGTTTTCTTTCTCTTCTTCCGCGATTAGAGCAGCCTCTCGTGCGCGTTCTTCTGCTTTTTTCGCCATTTTCTTCCTTGACCCCTAATATTGAAAGCAATGAGAGCATGCATACAGTAGAAAGATGTGAATCGAAGAAAGTCATGTGATTTGGCCTATGCCCAGGAAGTTTGATGTCCTAGCTTTACGAAACACTCCTCGAGAAACATGGCCTGCTCTCCAATTCGTCTCCGCTGACACAGAAAATCATATCCAGTGATCGGCATGTTAGTTATGAAGCACATGCCTACCTCCGTGAGTCGGTGTTTTGCGCGCTTCTTGGAAGCACCGCTGAGGAGACCTGCGGAGGCGTCTTTCTTCTGAAGGAGCGCGAGGCCACTCATAGGTGACGATGATTGATGCTCGGGCGTTGGTGGCGCTGCCTGAAATAGAGAGAGAGAAGAGCAAGAAAAAATGCGCAAATATAAGACTTATGTGACGACGTCAGCCAGTAAATTTAAAATTGCCAAAGCACTGAGAGATTAATTTCCCGTCTCTCTGTTTTGAGTTCTGCCTTCTTGCTTCCTCAAACCACCAATTCGCCAACTCGAACAGGATAAACTCACCTGCGACCGCTGCAAGTCGTTTCCCACGCGGCATGGGAAGAGGCCAGCGTCGCCGAAGTGTTCCTGTGTATTAAGGGATTATATATACATGCGACATTGAACGAGAGGGAACAACATGTGCTCATTAGGCCAGGTCTCAACAGGAGGAAACTACTGAAAACTTCATAAAGACTGAAAGAGTCTGAGCTATTCTAGCCAAGAAGAAACACATGTAAGAGTCAACAAAGGCAGCCAAGCAAACTATGGTACCGATGGCATGATGTCTTCGCGGAGAAGGTCTGCCATTTGACAGAAAGGGGCCTCTAGGCTGCCAGTGGGGCGGCACAGGGAAGGGCACACCCAAGCGCCTTCGTTGGAACCTAGTTATATTGGAAGAATGACATTTGAAAATCAAGAGAAAGCAGAGGTGTGAATTCGCGTTGAAGGTGTGAAGTACTTGCGAATCTAACATGGCATTGAGATGATGAGTAGTGTATTTCAGACAGCTGCACGCGACGGTTACACGATACTGTATTCCTTACATTTCGAAAGATACGAGAATGCGAAGTATAAAGTGCACTGCCGTGAACTATTACTTTATCAAAGACATTTTTAGTCACGCTTGAAAGCTCCGTCACTCACCGCTAACATAGTCTCGACAGCTGCGGCAAACATCGCCGTGTTCTGGTTTAACAGAAGCCACAAAGCACCAGCCCATAGGGCACAAGCCTCCTTGTGGCACAAACAAGTCGTGCTCTTGTTTCAAGTCTTCGTCTTCTTTCCCAGCTTTCAGTAACGCTTCAGCTTGAGCTCGCTCTGCTTTTCTAGCCATGTGCGTTTGGCGCTGCTTTGGAGTTATCATTCCTCCTAGGGCGTGCGACATTCTCAGTACTGCAGTCCTAAGTCCTAAGCTTAGGTTGCTGCCTTCTACAAACACTCTTGGACTACAGACAGTCGACTTGCGCCTCGAAGAATATTATAAATTTTTTTTAGCGGATGACAGTGAAGCCAGTCTAGATCGCAGTAGGCGAGGGAAGCGCCCATAGAGCCTATTTGTACAAGCTGCGTTTTTGCCCTTTCCAGACAGAGCCGGCAGCGAAAGGCGAAAGATACACACACAGGACACTCGATGCACAAAACTCCCGTACGGGGCGCGCAGACCAACGAACTAACGAAGTACTGCTGTGCAGCCAAGTTACCAGCCAGAGTGGCGAGTTTCGTCGAGAAGTCTAAACTTCGATTACGTGAGCTTTGGTTGTTTCTTTATTGTGAACTCTGGCCCGGTGGTTGGCAAGATTTCTCCGAGGGGACTAGATTTCGAACATATAAGGGCTGGTTTATTAAGTCTAAATATGCAAGGAGTGACAAAGCACTTGTAGCTTACACTTGGCTTCTGATTTCTTTGTCATTTGGACTCTGGTTGGAGCTCGGATGGACTTGGTCGGAGCTCTGAATTTTTAATGCGCACCCGGCATTTCCCTACTAGATTTCTTCATACGGCTAGCGTCCACAACGCCAAAGCAAAGGAATGGAGGCCAATGTATATTTTATGTTTCTGTGTTTCCACCATATAATATAATACTAATCACCTACACCAAACGCAAATGGATTAAAAAAACCTATGCATTCACCCTTCGCCCACCACCCGCGACCCCACGGTCTCTTGATTAAATGGGAAATACGGAACATGCAACCAAACAGAAACCCTCTCAACTAGGGCAAATAAGAAGTAACTCTGCTTTATGCGGAAGCTGTGTCGATTCGAAGGAGATACGCGTCAGCATCGTGTTCAGTGGCACTGTCCGTGGATTCGAGGCACTGCCACGGCCCACCTCCGAACACTAATAAACCCTGCCCTGGCCAAATGCTTAGCGCAGGGCGCATGCGTGGAGATGGAGCTGCAGATGGTTGCGATGAAGGTAAGTTTGAACATCGCAGAGGCGCAGGAACAGGTTGAGGGGCGAGGGAAGTCCAAGTGACAGTGGGGGTGTGCAAGAGAAAAAGAGGCGACGCCACCGGTTTGAGCTCGTGAGAAGTTGTGCCACCTGAAATAAACGTATTTACAAACACGCCAAAAAAAGTGCAAAATAGACTGGTTGCCACGTCTTGGTGACTTGAAATGATATAAAATTGAATAAGCGAGAGCACTCAGAAGTGTGACTAATTGATACAGAAGATGGCCACAGTTCATTATGATTTTTGGCATTAATTACGCACCAACAATGGCGACGAATGGGCCAATAGCAATCGCGCTGTGATGAGCTCGCGGAGGCGGAAGCCGACCTTTGCACTCAAGCAAACGCCATTGCCCTTGCCATTCATTACTATTACCATGATTCGACCCGAAATTGCCACTCCAAGTAGGAGGAGCTGTAGGTTGCGCAGGTCGGTTTCGTGCGACATCCTTACTCGCATCCCTAAACGTCAACTCCAAGACATGCACGTCGTTACAGTACCCTCGAGATCCACCACCACTGCTGCTGCTGCTGCTGGCGCTGCCACTTCTATTACTGTTGTTGCTTCTCGGTTGATTGGTTTTCGTGTTCTGACTTGAAGACGACTTCCCGTAACCACCAAAAGAGAGCACTCGGTTCCCACCAACTGAAGTCAAGGAATGGCCTGCTCGTGGTCTCATTGAGTCAACTCTTGTCGTTTCGGGCTTTGTTGCGTCGAAAGAAGATGCTACTTCAACTTTCTTCTTTTTCCTTGGCAACCTAGCTGAAGCAGTACCAATAGTAGCACTACCATTCCCAGGTCCATCGATACTACTTCCAGATTCAGCAAGACCAACATGATTAGAAGTTTTCAGCGACGGAGAATTGGCATGAAGAGAGGGAGAAGCAATCCACGTCATTGTGTCGAGGCGCAATACATACGCATCAGCAGTGAGTAAAGTTCGCCCGAGGCCTTCGCCGCCTGAGAGGACTAAGTGGTCCGACGGCATTAGTTTCGGCAATAACGAAGTGGAAGAAGAAGAAGACGAAGAAGAAGAAAAGGAGCCTAATGCATCGCCTAATGCGGCAGCCGATGCAGTTTTGAAACGCGCGAGAGCAAATGAGGTTCTGGGTGAAGGAATATGCCCACGAAGTTTCTTTTGCGACCATCTTCCTGTTGAAAGGTCCAACATGTAGATTGACGAGAAGCCGACCTGGAGATATTTGAGAAGTAATCAACCATTTGAGGATGAATTAAAGCAGTTGCTTGAGCACAACAACGTATACTCGTCAAATGAAGACAACTTTATGACAGTGTACAATTGTCAACTGACCTGCCCCCTGGCTTCTAACACTTTGTTGGACGACCCGTTTACCCACGGAAACACGCCAAGAAACCCAGGGCAGATGAGGAAACACTGGTAGTAGCGACGCAAAGAGAATGAAATAGAGAAACTGGATTGAGATACTTGAAATGAAATAGTGCTGCTAAAACTACTCGTAAGAAAAACTTGTATAGTATGTAAGAAGATCTTTGCGCCAGAGAAAATTACAACCAGATAGACGAGGAAAACTTGCAAATGAAATCGATACTTAGAGGAATCCGCTGAACCTGTTCGGAGCCAAAGAAAAAATCCGGCCCAGAATCGCTACACTGAAGATATGCCCACTCAGGCAGAGTATCGCCATTTACTGATGCAGTGTCGCTGCCATTGTCCACAGGGCCGCTGCTGTTGTCCGCAGTCTCTGCGAGTCTATTGCTGCTTGATAACAGGACTCTGTTATCAAACGACGATATCCTGTCATTGTGCGACGACTTCTCATTGAGGTCTAAGGTTGCATTGCTGTAAGAGCTGCTGCTGGAAGAGGTCGAAAGGTTAAGAGGAAGGCAGTAAACGCCAACATTTGGCGTGAAACTTTGAGAATGGTACCCTCCGATGATCACCAACCTAAATGAGAAGAAGAGAAGATATTGAAGCAATCATAAGGCAAGGAGTATGTACAATGAAGAAGAATCGAAAAGTTAAAAGTATATGAGGTGAAGAACTAAAACCTGGTCCTGCCTACTCATATCTAAAACTAAATGAAGTAGGAGTAATTTACCGATCGGCTTTATCGTTGGGCAGGGAAACGCCTCCGAGCCTTATTTTCGAATCATCTGGAAATCGTCTACGAACATCAGTCTCCATGCCATCACGAGAAGCAACGTCAGCATTGCCACCACCACCACTACTACTAGTAGTGAAGACGGAAGCATAACAGGGGCCCATGAGGGGAGCGCGGTGGTCAGTGGCGCAAGAAGGGCAAGCCCAATCTCCTTCCGGAGCTTCAAGCAAAGGCACTGGCAAGCAACCGAGATGGTACACCTAAGCAAAAAGTACATTTGAGAGAGGCGGCTCTAAGCAAGAAGGAAATTATGAAGCGAAATGATAATTACGAGAAAAGAAAAAGGGTGGCAAGCATTTTGGAGAAGAAAGTCTCTTGACATATCTTCTGACTTCCCATCAAATATGAAGAAAGCAGCCTTTTCTCACCACGTTGCAAAAGTCGCAGCAAATGAGTTCGCCACCCATGCCGCAATGCTCGCACCTGTCCCAGACCACATGCAGAAGATTGCAAGCATAAAAAGAACTGAGAATCAAAAGTACCGTCATTGCAAGATTTGGTGACATTAGTCATTTTCATTTTAGTACTTTAAGCCACAGCACGCACCGGTGGTTGTGCCCGTGCTGCCAATAGTCGCGACGCGCCGTTGGAGCATCGAGGGAAGCTGCAAACGGAATCTGCAAGCAAAAATAAAAAGAGACGAATCCATGCTTGATAGTAAGCATAGGAGAATCGTACTACAGTCAGTGACACCGTGCCCTCTGTGCCCACATTCATTCTACAGGAGTAGCACATGCTCAAATATCATGCAGGTAGACAAAAAGTATGTTGTCAAATGTCTGCTGCACAACCAAGTCAAGTTACCTCTTCGACGTGTAAGCGAAAATCCGTCAAGTCTATCTTTGAAGCTGAAGCTGTATCAGTTGACAGTGACCTCACAGTTGTTCCTGCAGCAGACGTTGGGGTCGATGTCGATGCGATTGATGGGACCAAAGCGAGTCGAACGAGGGGGTCCCAATGCTTTGGTCCTGCTCCATGAGACACCCAAGTCCGCCACGACGAACTTACAGAGAGGCAGCGCCCGAGGTCTGGCGCCTCTAACAGCCAAAACACCTGTTGAAAAAGGTGTGTACGTTCATTGCGATGATAAAATCAAGTACAACTTCGTTAAGAATAAACATGGTAGTCTTAAAAGTCGCTTGTACAAATGAAACATCTTCACTACTTTCTATAAAATTGGCATCACCTTAGTCAGGAGAAGAACGTCCGGTAGTGCTGCTAATGGATCAAAACGCTTGTACGACAAATCCTCTGCGGTAATTGCATGGTCATATTGGGCAGATAGTTTTGGTCTTTGGGCTGATTGCTCAGAAACATATGATTCCTTGCCTATTGCCTCTATAAGACCGGAGTTTACCGCCGTTGGAGCACCGGTGATAGCTGCGGCGCCAGGGGTGCTGCCAGATAAGTCCACTTCTGAAGCAGATGTTGGCAGTACACTTTGCGTGTCATGCTGAGGGTTGGTGACTGTCACAATATCGCCGCGCCGACTATTTGAATACGGGCGACGGTATGGGTTCTCTGATTGAGGAGTAGACTGAGCTAGCGAGCCCTCTTCTACAGCAAGAAAAGATTCATTCCACGGACAAGCGTCCGAAGGTGCGTTGTCAGCCCAACAGAGGGGGCATAGCCAGTGGCCAGCGCCATCACCGCTGCTGCTGCCGCACCCGCGAGCTTTGATACTGCTGCTGGTGCTGCTGCTATTGTTGTGGTGCGCACCTCGTTGGGCAAAAGGTCCCGCGCATTCCTTCCTGGTGTGATACCAAAGGTCGCAACATGCGCACGCTAGAGATAATACTGCGTTGACATCCGCATGCTTACTAGCATCGGTTGCAGAATGAAGCCCCTGCGTAGAGGACAACGACGACAACGACGAAGGAGAAGGAGAGTACGGCGATACTGTCACGTCTGTACAACCTGCACTATTTTCGTCGTTGTGGGAATGACTTGAACTAATCTCGGGCTGCCTTTGCGAATCATTGGTTGGTAAAGGTGAAGGCAGTGGCGAGTTGTCAGAAGAGTGACACGCAGCGCATGCATTTCCATGAGGAGCCGTCCATAGAAGGATTCGCCTGAGAATATGGTGAAAAGAGTAGTAATTAAAGTAGGACAAATATTAAAGCTCGTCATATCAAAAGCGCAAATTCTTTGTACGGCTCCTACCGGCGTGCAAGGAGCTCCTCCGTGCATGCATAGCGCCAGCACGCACGGCACGCCCAAACACCATCTGCACTCTGTGGAGATGTTAGGGAGTAGGTACACGCACAAAGCAAAGATAAATCGAATATTACTATTGTTGCCCACCCTGCACGCATCTTACGGCAAAGAAAAACTTGCTCAAATGATACAAAAGCAACTTATACGTTTGCTGCAATCAGGACGTGCATATTTGTTAGACGTAATGACCTAAAAGGAATCCTTCATTTCCACCCGTACTCCCAAAAACTTCACAACATAACCTCCGACCTCAGGCACGATGTTGCCGATACATTCGGAGTCATTGTGGCATGCCAGATTACAGAAGGAGCAAGCTATGAGTGACCCGCTGAGTCCACACACCTCGCAAACCTTAACAGTACATTCAAGTTTGTTACGATGGGCTGCATTTTTAAAGTCAAGTAAAGAGACAACTTACTTCATTGTGGCTCCCATTCCAAGGTCGTAGCAATCCTTTGGCAATGAAACGCTCTATCGAGCACGCCTGACAGACAGGTCAGAAAGAATCTTACAGTAAAAGCTCTGTAATTTGATATCTAAAGTAGCATTGAGGCTAGCACACCTGAGTCGTTTTGCGTACACTGATAGGAGGTGGCTTCGGTGCTAGGGCAGCTGCCTCGTCCGCAGATCGCTTAATGGCTAATCGTAGGCTTGACATGCCGCATCTAAAGCTTTAACAAACACTATGCTACAATGCTACAATGCTCCTAAGCTCTTTTGTGCCAAACCAGTTGACGCATCTCTTTGAATCACGCATTATCGACGTGTCATTCTGGACTCATGGACTAAATTGGCACATTAGTCCGTCGTGCGTACTCAAGGCGCAGAAGCGCTATCCTGTTCCTGCCACATTTGGCTATGATGCGGATGCACACAAAAAGATAAAGCTTCGTCTAGGGGGGCTTGTTGGACAGGCCGATGTGCTGTCATCCAAGCTCAGGTCCTCCCGGTAACTCTCTGGCCGTAAGGATGTACGTAAGATGTAGGCTAATGCGCGTGGCGTGATAACACGTAGCATAAAACACACAACAAACACCGATGGCACCAATAAATGAACCCAAGACTTTCCATGTGCAATCCAGTGGAATTGGGAATTCCCGCAACACTTCATTTTTTATATATTATAGAAACCAATCTCCTAATCTCCCCATTTCCCATTTGGATTTAGAAATTTTGCTATATAGAATAAAATTTTGTATTTGGATTGTGCTCTGATATCCCCCGGCGAGTAAGTCCACAGTTCAGTGTGAGATCAAGCAACTCCTAAAGTCTTGCGCTAATCCAATCCCCAAAAGGCCCATTGAATTATTAAATTTCGAATATATCAGATCTGACCTATGGCCTATTGACCTATTGAGGCTAGTATAAGAAACTAGAGCAGCTGTTTCGGTAAGGGGAGGTCCCGTTGAAACACCACAAAGCAGCTAACAGAAACGGAAGGTGCGGCTTTATCTTCGATCCCAAATCAAAGAGCACAAATACAGATAAACGGAATCTAGTAGCGCCGATGGCAAAACCTGAGAAGCCAACTCATGTTTTTTTTCTTTTAATCATCAGCGCCCTTGCTTTTATCCACACCACAACGACCAAATTGAACGAAAAGCACGAAGCGCTAGCAATGGATGTGCAACAACTTCGCCCCTACTTTTTCTTGCCGAGAAGTTCCTTTTGGAGAATGGGCGTGAGGTGCTCAGCCACCTGTTATTGACATTTCCACACGCATTGAACGCAGGGATATGCATGTACAACTGTTTGAAGAATCATGCCTCAGACAGACAACGCTTACTAGTTCCTATGTCAAAATATGAACAAAAAGTGAGCCACAAAAATGCACCAAATGCACCAAACCAAAATTCAAAGAAAAGGAAAGCAAAACTTTAAACCCGAATTAATTCTACCTCTCCCCTCCCTTTCATTCATTGGATTCTTCGCAGTACCTTGAGGGTTTCCACGGCGATTTCCAGCGAGGCCACCCCAGGGGGGGATTGGTTCGAAATCACGGCGGCGCACACGCGCTCCTTCAGGGTCACGTAGTCGTCGTGCTGGATAGAGAGGACGTGAGTTTGGGATAGAGGGGAAGGAGAGATGAGGAGAGGAAGAGAAACAGGTGAGGTGATGGGTAGAGCTACGAAAAAAAACAAAAATGTGTATGCCAAAGTTTTGAAGAGGGACAAATTGATTGCAAGTTCATCGACACACTAGCTTCATCGGTACGGCAACCGCTTTCTCTGTCATCAAAGCCCACAACCGCAGCAGCCGCCATAACAACCACCGACAGCAAGACCATTCACATTCACTCGCCTGAAGGAGGAAGTACGGCATGTAGTTGGGGTGTTCTTTCGACTTCCGCTCAAAGATCGCGTTCAACTCCTCATCTGGCGACACAATACGGGTTACTTCTTTGCCGCTGCCGTCAGTAACTACGGCTTCGGCCAGAGAACCACCGCAACTTCCAGAAAAAGAACCAGAACAGGCAGTGGAAGAAGAAGGAAGAAGAAAGCAAGAATGAGAATGCCGAAGCAATCCAATGATTTACTGGTTGCAAAGCACCAGTATACTTTTTAGACGCCCTTGTAGCGAAAGCATCAACAGTATTCAAACATGCGGGTGTCCACATGTGTGTGGATATGATCTAGCTAGCTAGTAGCTAGCTAGGCCTCCCTCAAGAGCTGAGAAGTAAAAGGACAAAGAATGCAGTTTACCGGTCGGCGTAAACCGACGCTTTCTTGCCCTCTTGGGTGGTCACGGTGAAGCCCAGCTTGTCGAAATCCGTATATTTGCCGATGGTCTGGGCGTATATAGACACACACATGTAAGTAGAGACGGAGACAAGGGTGGTGATGGTAGTAGTGGTTGTTATCGATGCTAACAACAAGAATGGGAAACAACAAGGGCATGACGAGTAGTTTCATCCATCTCATTCTTCTTTCCTTTCTCTGACTCACTATTTTCCTCCTTTTCCCCTTCACACAGCCCAAAACTTGCTTCATTCGTAGGAAAAAATAGACTGCCGTGCTCACCTGGCAGCTGGAGTATTGCTTGTCCGGCACTACGGATACGATATTAGTGCTGGTGACCCCATAGAAAGTCACCAGGATCGCCAGCTCATGCACGGCCATGTTCTTCAGCATTCCCTCGCTTGAAGTGTTTGAGAGAAGCAAAAAGTACGAGAAAGCGAAAATTAAGAAAAGTCACAGCACAAATATATCACGAGATAAAATAGAAACAGACGGAATGAAACGCAGGAAGGTTCTCGTAATTTACACAATTTAAATTCCTGCTTTTAGCCTCCATAGAACATACGTACATACATATGCATACTACGCACATGTACCCCCTTACCTGTTCCGTTCGAAGCACTCTGACAGAGTGGCCTTGGTGTAAGTGTTGTTGTGGTAGAAAGCGGTGCTCGCTCCAGGGCCAGCTTTAGCCTCTGCTGACAGCGCATTCGAGACATACCTGTCAGGGTGAAGGTGGCGTGTGAAAAAGCAGGCAAAGAAGAAGAAATTACTGTCAAGGCAGGCATTGAGTTGTAAAAGGCAACACGAAAAGCACAAGTGTCAAATAGACACAAATGCTCCAAACACAGATACTGAATACATCTCGAGTAAAAACTTGGCGTAAAATGATCCCGCGGCAGAGAGTGGAAGGAAGCGTCGATATTCTCTTTCGAAACAAGAAACCTCTCCTTCTCTCCTTACTCACTTAGTGACGTTCTTGTTGTAGCCCATATATACGGGTACGCCCGCAGCTTTGGCGTATTTTCCGCACGATTCCAGCTCCGTCACCGAGGGAGCCCCTACATGTAAAAGACGAGAAGAAGAAGAAGAAGAACAGGAAATGAAATTAAATTAATGGTGGAAGAAACGGGGACATAGCACCAACAGAAGAGTCGCAAAAGAAGAAGCAGCAATAGTGCGCATCCACCAATATGAGCAGACTCAAAAGAGCAACGAACGCAACCACCATCAAAGGAGCAGCAACCACCACTCAAAACAAGGCGGCACCAAGAGAAAAAGCACATCCTACTAGTAGGCGAGCGTCCTCTACACATCTGTCCACACACACTAGGCCCCCTACATCCCCTCACAGACCCCCCCCCCCCATATGTAGACCACACCTGGCTTTTCCAAGTAAATCGCGGAAGCTCCCTTGTCCACGGCGGCGCGTAAAAACTGCGGGTTATCCACGGTGCGGCCGGCGACCAGCACCACCGTCTTGGTGCCGGCCTAGTCGGATATTCGTGGATATTATGCAGGGAATGACTTTAGGAAGAAGAAATCTTTTTTTCAAAGGCAGACTAGGAAGGTAAACCACGAGAACTTCGATAGAAAGGGGTGTGAAACAGGGAGCAAAAAAAGGATGTTTGGGCCTAAGTATGGGGACCCAAGAAGGAAAGGAGTAAGTACGGTCAGCAAGCCAATCAGTAAAAGAAGACACGAAGGCTTCAGCGCGCACATGTTGTCTTTCTTCCCCACAAAATTGACACTGCTATCACCCAAGGTACCTTGGTCGAGAAGTGGGGCAACTCGTCGAGGGACTTGTGAAAGCGCACGCTCGGGTGAGCCTGCCGAAACGAGTTGAAGTCTTGCGCTTCTTGGCTGCTCGCGCCGCCTCCTAGGAACCACGGCTCAACCTGTGGCGAAGGAGGGAAAAGATGGTCAGAGAAGGAGCGATACAAGCAGAGGTGAAGAGAGGTAAATAGAGAGAGAACACGAAGAGATTAGTGAGAGTATACTGAAGATGCAAGTGCCAGTAGTCTAGGATGAAGAAATAATGAGGAGCACATGGAAGGGCCTCAGAAAAGGCCCGTAAAAGAGGATGAAAACTCCACGAGAAATGTACTGTAAAAATAGAGGAGCGCACCACATCCGAGAGATTGGCCGACGGGCATTCGCCATTCAAAATGTTGGTCGCGTGGTACCAGCCCATCCTGCAGCGATGAGTCGAAGTGGGCAAGAAGAAAGGATAAGAAGAGAAAAGGCATGAAAAAAAAGAAAGGAGAGGGAGTAAACAGAAAGAAGAAAGACAAACAAGAAGGAAGAGGCACGAACAGGAAGGAACGAGTGTTGAGGTAGTAAGGAGCATAGAATCATAAGCTATAACAAGAGATGGGATGTCAACTAGGCCGAACCACATTTCAAGGAAATGGCTACGGCGAGTTGAGCGCACAAGAATTGAGAATAGTGTGGCAGGGATTCTCGTCTAGAATACTACACACCCGCGCCCCGGCTGACCGCAGCACACAACCACCACGTCGCACTTCTGGAGCATTGTGATCAAGAAGGAGCAAGAACGGCAAGAATGATTAAGAAAATAGCCCACGCTAGGGGTGGATAGCTTAATCTAATCAAGCGAACCAATCTGCAAAATCGAACTTCAGAGGGTAGCACGGCACGAGTAAAAAGCGCAACACTGTGCGGTGAGTGCAATCTCGTGCATGCGTCATCTAACTTTTGTGCGAATCACAACAACGATATAAACAGCTTGACCCTAAAAGCGAAGCGCGTGCGCACATACGCACACCTTTTTGGTTGGAGCGGGCTTTTCACGGGACAGAAGCCAAAGCGATGCCCACGCCACCACCACGGCAGCCACAATGCTGTAAAACTGCTCCAAGTCACTCATGGAGTCGGCCACTGGAGGAGGTGGCGCGGGGCTTTCCTTTGCCTTCTTTTTGCTAAAGGCTTCCACGACCGTGGCAGCTTCAAGCAGGAGCGCGAGCACACAGCAGGCTGCTTGCGAGGCCCGGAAATGATTCTATGAAATGAGAGAGGAAGAGCACACGAAAAGAAAACGAAACAAAGCAAAGGTTGAACTTTTCCAAAGAAGTGAGCGGGTCTAATTGGGAATCATCTATCTCTGATGCGCATGCTTGAGTCATGGCTTGAGCCAAACAATTATGAAACTCCATAGTATGCGGGATCATGAAAACGTCTACAGATAATTCAAGTTCGGGCAGACCAGAGGTGTAACCAAGCTAGCTAGACTTCACGAAAGCTTTTCGATGAAATGAAATGACCACTATAAATGCAGCGAGAATAAAGCATGAGCATTCCCTCTTCGACAACCACAAAACCTAACGCTCGTATAGTGCGAGAAGGACGCGATACCATTTTGATGAGCCTCCTTGTTGTGAATTTCTTTCTTTCCAAACCGATACACGTAATCATAATACGGAATATACGCAATGATCACGTAATTGACCCACCGCCACATCGCCACGTTCTCCATTTCTCCGTTTCTCCCGTGTTCGGTGTGAGAACGTGAGAATAGGCCTCTCCGTGTAGTCTATTACGGCCCGTATTCCCTATTTGTGGTTTGAATCCCCCGTGGTAGTCGCCTTGTGGTTACTTTGTAGTTCTGTGTTCGTAATTTACCCGGGTTAATAGCGATTTCGCATAGACCTCGAAAAACCGGGTTGAAGAGCGATCAAACAGGGAATTCCACTCCCAACGCGCGGCATATTGCGCCATGTGCTCAGCCATGAATGCGCTTGTCTCGCCCTTTCTCCGTCACTCAAATCAGCGCACCAACTCACCAACGCACCAACGCATCAATTCGTACAATAGAATACGGATTTCTAAGCGGGTACAGTAGTTCACAAATTTGATGAATTCAAAAGCACCTCCTCTGCTCTGCTCTCTCTGCTCTCTGAGCTGCGAGGGAGGCGAGGTGGATTCAAAAACGCACCACATTGTATACACAAGAATGTCGTCGCGGAAGAAGAACAAAAGAGCTGATGACGATGACGACGACGATAAGATGCTCATGAAAGGGCAAACCAAGCAAGAGCGTGAAATTATTCGCAAAAAGCAGCGCGAGCTTCACGACAAAATTCAAGCGAACAGCAATGCCATCGCAGATGTGAGCGTCCCGCCATAGCGAACTGACCGCGCATGTCTTCTGTAAACACTCGCCTTCCTTGAGCGCACCTGACGAATTGGAATTGCGTTTAGTACCAAGGTTTCGTGACTTATTGCACACGTGGACTTCTCCATGCTTATTTAGTCGTAGCGTAGATATCCGCGCAGTCAATAGCGAACGCATGACTATTGTGCCACCTCACATCTGTTTCTCTCATGCGCTCCTACCGCACACCTCAGGTTAACTCCTCTACCTTTACGGAGATGCGCTCAGCAAACAATGCCCTGGGCAAGGACGTGCGCTACATGCGGGAGAGCGTGCTTGACGTGCAAAACCTTCGCGCCATTACTCACGCAACCACTAAACAGGTGTGCGGCGGAATTGAAAATCACGCAAACTCGCAAACTCTGCCTTCCTGTCTCGCATCTATTATCACTCCCTCTTAGTCGTATACGCTGCTTGCTGCGCTACTGTATGTATTCTATAGACCTTCCGTGCTGTTTTATTTTTGGCGGACTTTGACCTATCGTTGTGTCTGGGGCTGTGTAGCTCAACTCTTTTCCTCTCTGCATCCTGTGCGGTCTACGCGGTATGCAAACCTATTTCCTGTGCTCGCTCCTAGGCAGCGCACTTAGCTGTGGTGAACCAGTCCGTTTCTGCTGAAGAGCTCATCAAGAAACTCCGAAGCCAAGGCCGCAAGCGAGGAGGCGTCGCGCTAGAGGAAGGTGGTGACGGCGTTGGTGAAGACGAAGCGGATTTCGATTGGAGTAAACTAGGGAAGGCTGTTGGCATGTTTTTCGCCACAGTGCCGCCTCTAGAAACCCTGTGCGGGCCTATCAGGTATAAAAATGCTAGTGATGCTGTACACACTAACCAGCGCGAATATATACGAACTTATTCCGTCTTCTTATCTTCTTGCCTCTTGCCAGCAAACCGCCCAAGGAATTGAAAGCGCGTGAAAAGCGGCGAAAAGTGGACGGCGACGAGATGGAAGGCGAAGCAGAAAAGCCAGAAGACGTGAAAGAAAAGAACGAGGACGTGGTAGAGTCTACGCAGGAGCGGCTCAAGGTTGTAGTAGGGAATAGGGGAAAAGACTTAAATGGAGTCGAACGGAGTTGATTAAATAGTCCCTCAATTCCTTGCAGTTCGGACATTTGCTTTCTCAACAATCCACCATTCGCTCAAATTCTTTCCTTTGTCATGATGCGTATTTTTTAGGTCATGTCGTCAACGTTGTTTGAGGTGCAAAAGGCTGCCACTGCCGCTGCCCGAGGAAGTGAAGAAGACGGCGGCAGCAGCGAGGGAGCTCTAGAACCCGTAGGATTGTTCAACTTGGCCGTAAACCCGCAGAGCTTCACGCAAACGGTGGAGAACCTCTTCGACCTGAGCTTCCTGGTGAAGCAGGGCCACGCGAGCTTGACTCTGGATTGCCACGGCCTCCCTGTAGTGTCGCAAATGGCGGTGGGCGCCGGCAGCAGCAACG
>Ga0307930_1001831_pt1 | contig 16616 bp, 22 predicted proteins | sample OrgLakmetageno46_FD_203161 | JGI IMG/M metagenome (GOLD analysis project Ga0307930, IMG submission 203161) | Saline water microbial communities from Organic Lake, Antarctica - #46 | ecosystem: Environmental > Aquatic > Non-marine Saline and Alkaline > Saline | place: Antarctica: Organic Lake...
ACGCAACGAGAGGCGGAAAAGGCGACAAATCGCAGGTTGTCCTCGAAATTACCGAGAGATAACCATATTGAAATTACCGAGAGAAGGGATTGAAAAAAAACACTCCAAGCTAGGATACGCTTCAAAGGGCTAAAAAGGGTAAAATAATATGTCTGATGTTATTTACCGAGTCCCCCCAGCAAGTAGCGCCTCCCGTGCCGTCGCCCGCCGTGGTGTCCCCACCCTGTGCCATGAACCCCGGAATCACCCGGTGAAAGGGGGAATTGTCGTAGGCGCCCGAGGCGCAGAGGGCCAAGAAATTCTCCGAGGTTTGCGGCACGAAGTCGCAGTGCACTTCCAGGTTCAAATTGCCGCAGGTGGTCTGCAGCTGAGCGTAGCCCTTCTTGCCCAGCTTGCGGCACACTTTCCATCGGGCTTCCCGGATCTCAGGCACGGTCGCCGGGCGCAGGGCGGTGCGGGTCGCGACGGCAGCGGAACTCGACGTGAAGGATTGGCTCGCCCCGCCTGCCCCTGGGAGAGTTAACCAAAAAGAGAACAACATGTATGCCTAGTGCATGAGTGAATCGAGTACTGTTGGGTACACGCGCAAATAGAAATACGACGTCAAAGTGAAAGGTGGCACGTGCAAATTCGTTAGCAAAAACAATGAAGCCGTGAAGGTGGCGATTACAGAGAGATTAATAGCACAACGAGCCAAACATTCGTTTTGAAATAATCTATCCCACCATACCGTGAGTCTGTTGCGCCCCCGGGGCCAAATCTTCGACCGTGGGTTTCAGCCTTCGAATTGCCGCCAAATCTGGAATGGCGTCGAGTTCCGCTTCCGCCGCTGCATTGGCAGCTTGCAGTTTAGCTTCGTCGGCCTTGGCGCTTTGGGCTCGCCCATCAGCGATTTCTTGAAAGAGTTCAGCCTGAGCAGGAGTCGCGCGAATGTTTTGGGAGGCAGGGGTGGCAGCCGCTGCTAGCGAAGCTTTCTCGCGCTCTTCCCTGTTGGATATAGACGTACAACCATCAAAATATTCCACAGGGTTGTGAGCTTAGATTATAGTAAGGATTTACCTTGTGGTTGACACAAAAATCTATTCAAAAATAAAAAAAATGAAAGAGCGCAGTACCCAGATCCAACAATATTACAGAGAGCAACATTAGAACGACTATGAGTTGAAGATGCAAGCTTACTTGAGGTAATTGAAGTTGCTAATGTCGCGGCGCTCGTTGAGGGCATCGTCGAGGGGATCTTGGATCATGATCAAATCTTTGCGCTCGAAGGGGGCGTCGGTCATCAGATCCTTCCAGTTTTTGGCTTTGATGCACAAGTCTTCCACGGCTTCCCACGCGTACACGTGCCTGATGTGTCCAGGGATTGTATAGGAAAGCAAGAAGGTTGCGCGAATAGATCAAAGCGATCTGTGAGGAAGAAAGCGTAGAAATGGTGTATATTCTTGACACAAGAGAGTATCTTCGTCGATGCTGCCTATATTTGGATCCATATTAGTAGCTCCAAACCAGGTTCAATACTTCGTTTCTGGAGAAACGACTCACCCCGAGGTCTTGATTGCGACAATTTTGGAGTTGTCGTTAAACACCTAATTTATCAAAAAGAGGTGGATCCGCGTTCAATAGGATAGGGGCATAACATCAAGAAATGGACAGAGAATAATTTTTATCAAAATATTGGACTATGTTGCGCGTACAAATAAATGTCTGCAGTTTTGCCTAGGATGATTGCATTTAGAAAGTAGTTGCCATTGCGTTAGGACATAGAGCACAAATAGACCTCATGATTAACCTAGAGGAATAACCTTGAATGTCACGGGGCAATGCCATTTGCCTTCGGTGTTCTTCGCCATGGTGAGCCGCACGAGGTCTTTGAATTTCATTGGCTTCGACGTGATGGGGTTCACCTTGTGCTTCTGCAGGAATGGCATGATGTGCAGTACGTCGAACACTACACCGTCCGTTGTGCAAATTGGCCTACACAAGCATGGCATTTATTCAGATATATTGAGTGGTGATTCTAAATTAGTCTAGAACCGACTATGCTATCACACCCTTCCCAAGCGAGCCTGGCAACTCACACTGTCTTGCAATGGAGACAATGCAGCCGCCATAAATCAAGTACGAAATGGGTACTTGCGAGAATAGCGCATACATCTTCTAGCACAGATAATCGATTTCCAATCATTTCCAATGCCATACATTATTGCAGTGTTCATAGCATCTTACGTTTCAAATGGTTGGAGGCTCAGGGCACAATTGTCGAAAGGTAGCGGTCGCCGCACATTCGACCGTTCGCGCTTCTTTCCACCTCCATAGATAGCATGCTCCGATGCTGAGATGTAAAGTTTATCCTTATGGCCCTGATTCTTTGGCATAATTCACTCAAAACGGGACGCTATTGATAGCTGGCGCTAACGACACTCTGCGGCTAGCTAGCTGAGAGCTAAGAGCTGAGCTTGCCTTGTAGTCCTTGTAGATAGAGAGATAGAGCCTTTCCTGCCGTGCCTCACGTCTCGCAGCGTCGCTGGATAAAACAGAGTATGGAATATGTAACGTGTTTGATTTAAATATGCAATTATTCTCAAATGGAAAAAACTCGTGGTCAACGTGTCACCGTTTACCGTTGTCTTTGTCTTGTGTAGTCTTGTCCCATTCGCAAATCGCAAATGCATATGCTAGCACGCAACGCAAAAAAAAGGCAGCCCAGAAGCAATTTTCTTGTAACCCCCATGGAATTCTTCCGGTGGCAAGAATTCGGAGTAGCCCCTAATCTCACTGATATACTAGATATACCCTCCATCTCCATCTATCAATATTTTCTTTCCATTTCCATCTCATATCCTGCGCTTCCTCGGTGTCTGAGCTTTATGACTTTTGAATACACATCAAAAGTCAGACAGAGAGACACTCGAATGGAATGAATAAACCGCACATCAGGACGCGCCCCCAACAACTCGACTGCCATGCTGGTCCACGGAGCCTTCGCGGCACTCGTAAGCGCGCAAGCACACACCCGAACACTTGGAAGTGCCCAAGCCTGTAGTAGCGCCGTAGCGCCCAAACGGGCAGGCCATGGCGGTGGGGCTCGTGCTGCCAGCAGGACACCAGTGGCCCTTGGCACAGAGGCCACTGCAAGATGCGATAGTGCGTTTGCTGATTGGAGCAGTCGCGCTCCCGAAGGTTCCCGGGGGGCAGTCAAACTTCACGCCACCCTGGCAGAAACTGCCCGGCTCGCAAGGGCGTTGCGCCGTGCGCACCGTTGCATTAGCACCTCCGATGGTGAAGAAACCAGGCTTGGCTGGGACAGGCTGACCGCTGCCAGTGGGGCAGTAGACGCGGTCGCTGCCGCACTTGTTTTGGTAAGGGCTTGTGCTACCGGGAGGGCACCAATAACCAGCTGCGCAACGCCCGGAGCATGCTAAGGACTTCAAACCAGGCGCACCTCCACTGCTAGTGCTAGTGCTACTAGTGCTGCCGCTGCCATAGTTGTCGTCTTCGTTGTTGGTGGCCATGTAAGCGGAGTTATTGGCTTGGCTGTCTGCAGAAGGAGCACCATAGCGGCCCGCGGGGCACTGCACTTGCAAAGGTGAAGTACTGCCCGCAGGGCAATAGTGGCCGGCAGCGCATTTCCCGTCACAGGCCGGACTCGCTAGGCCGCTTGAAGCACCGAAACGACCAGCTGGGCACTTGCGCCTCACACCACCTTGACAGAAGGAACCCGGTTCACAGCGCACTACATTCGTGCGAGTGGCGCCGTGGCCACTGCCGCCAAGGCTGTCTGCGCCGCCCGTGCTGTAAAATCCCCGAGGCACGGCCAGAGGCTTCCCGCTGCCTTCGGGGCAATACAAGTGTGGACCCCCACATTCACGCTGTTTGGCGGTGATCGATCCGTTTGGACAATAATAGCCCGCAGCACATACTGAAGCTTGACACCAATTGGAGCTTTCTGCTAATTGCATGCCATCAGTACCGCTACTGCCGCTGTATACCGGATCTCGATCTGGGAAAGCACTCAAAGCACGCAAGCCGTCTCTAGCCGCAGAGTATGGATTACCAGTCACACGATCATTGAGGCTGGAGTAAGAGCCTTGCGTGTGGGCAGCAGAAGCGCAAGCATGGGAGCAGGCCGCTGACGTCAGACCACTTGCGTTGCCGAACTGCCCCGCTGGGCATTGCACCTGACAATTACATCACAGGATGGCGATGTCAATGTGTGCTAGGCCAGAATCAAAGAACTGCTCAATGAATGTCATCATCTGTCCACCATTCGTAAAGATAATAACAGTATGAGCAATTCGACGTCAACCCACACTCATACCTCGGTAGCGCTGATGGACCCAGGTGGGCAATAATGGCCTGGGGCACAGAGGCCCGAGCAATGAGTTGTGCCGAGACCTTCGCGAGCTCCGTAAGTGCCCGCTGGGCAAGGCACCTATTAAAGTGAGAATTCACACGCAGAGAGACAAGCACTGAACAACAAAAATAATAATGACAAATATGAAAATATTGACTCATTGCGGCATTTCATCCTGAAGTTGTCTCTCCTTCCGCGAACTTGAATAAATTAAAAAAAAAAAACGCTCCTCTGAAACAACTTTCTTGTACAATTAGCGTATTCCAACAATACCTGGTGAGGGCTAATCGATGCTTCAGGGCACCAGTGCCCTCGCGCACAGAAGCCATCACACCAAAAGGCAGGGCCAGCGCTACCTTCCTCTCCCTCTCCCCTAGTCGCAAAGCCCGCACTGCCACCCGTAAATGCGGTACTTCCACTGCTGCTGTAACCTCCTAGGCCTAGGGAAGTTGGATCCGCCGCAAGACCCGGTCGAGCGCCATAAGTGCCGTTGCGGCACGCGTACCGCAGACCGCCGGCGCAGAAGTAACCTGGCTCGCACACTTGTTGCCTCGGCTGCTGAGTCGCGTCACGCCCGCCCAGAGAATAAGCCCCCGGATCGACCGGCTGTGAGAAAGCACTTCCTAAGGGACAATACACATGAGCGCCCCCACACGGCAGCTGCCTCGGCAAGATCGTCCCCTGGGGGCAGTAAAAGCCTTCGGGGCAAGGACCACTGCAACGGCTCGACGGCAAGCCGCTGATGTCACCGTACGTCCCGCCGGGACATTGCAGGGGTACCGCGGTTCCCGGCGGGCAGTAGGATCCCGGAGGACACCGACCCGAGCAAAAGGCGCTCACTAGACCGGTGCTGTTGCCAGCATTGCCAGCGGGGCACGGCCAGCGCTGCATGCCATCGGGGCAGTAGTAGCCTACGGGGCAGGGGATTGGGTAATGCGCGGTGCCCGGCGGGCAATAAGTGCCGGCAAAGCAACGCCCCGTGCAGGCGGGCGAGTCTAAACCTGACTTGGCGCCGTAGGTGCCCTGAAAAGAATCGAGGAAAGAATTGAATGGAAACAAGTTGAAAAAAGTGAGCGGTGAATGAGTCAACGGCATGCGAAGATCAATGAGAGTAAAGAGCCGCTGCATAGAACTTTTCACTCGAGCGTGTTCTGACGCAGATCAAAGCTGGCTATTGTTGGGCATGCTGGCGAAAGAAGTAAGTACAGTATACTATGCACACGCTCAACGCATACCTGAGGGCACACTTGTGCTACGCCTCCTACACAATACGTCCCCGGCGCGCAGAGCTCCTGGCTGCCTCTGGTCTCGCTCCACTCTACATGTGCCGCCACTTCAGCACCGGTGCGGCTGCTCCCACCGCCCCCAGGAGCTCGAGCACCACGGCCAATGCCCTCGCCCAGCCTCAATTCTCGCGGGTCTATGGAAACACGCGAAGCGCTCACCGTGTAGTAGCCGGCGCTCACAGGGATCGGTTCATGACTGCCTTGAGGGCAAAACACATGCACGCCTCCGCAGCGGTGCTGGTCCACGTGTGTAGACCCAGGAGGGCAGTAGTAGCCTATAGGGGAAAAGCAGCCCCAGAGCCAGGTTACATTGGAAGAAGAGTGAGAAAACGTATAAGTTAAGGACGTGGTTCGCGGACTAAGTAAATAGAACGAAAAAAAAAGAGCCAGAATGAGCATGCGATTCTTTACTGCAGCCGCACATGCATGCATACGCACGCAACCCTCTCCTTGTCCCCAACGTCAAGCTTACCTTCTCTGCAGGGCCCTGAGCACGTGTCGTTGTTGAGCCATGGGACGTTGCCAAAGCGCCCACTGGGGCAGGCTTCACAGTGCCACACCAAGACTTGCTCACTGCCTCGAGAGGTGAAAGAGCGAGGCGTGTCGCTGCCTCCCTGCATTGTCGCTGACACATCGACCGGATAAGAGCCGTTGAACACCGACGAGGAGCTGCTGTCAACATCATCATTTAGTCGAGACGAAGGCTCCGTAGCGAGGGCGTGGTTTAAGTAAAAACCGAGAGGGCATTTCTTGTCGGAGCGAGGCGCGCACAACCTAACATTGCAGTAGAAAAGGAAGGTGTTCACCGAGCAAGAATACACGGTAGGCGAGGAATGGTACAAGGATTTCGATTTGAAAACAATAGGACATGGTAAATACAGGCTGTGCGCACCATCTCTTTCTTACCCGTCCAGGCCGCAGTAGCTCGAGGCGCAGGTTGGATCCAAGCCATCGTACAAGCATGAGCTCTTCTTCTCTCCACTGCTACTAGTAGTAGCATCAAGCCCCGACACCCAAGCTCCCTGTACCACGTCACACGATCCGCACCGGCTGCCGTCGGGCCGCCCCGAATGCGCTCCCAACCAACCCTCGCCTTGACCCCCTTGGTGGTAGTGGCTGTGAGGGCCGAAGTCAAAGAGAGCAGCGCCGCGTACCATATTAGAACTGAGGCTGTCGGCATTATCGCTCGACAATGATGGCAGTCCCAAGAGCTGCCGTCGTTTCATCATTCCGTCGTCCTTGTAGCTATTGTAGGCACTACTAGTAGTGCTGTTGCTGCTGTTGTTGCCAATGTCATTAACGACTTCCTCCTCGTTTGGAAGGGACCAGTCAGGAATTCCAAGGGGCAAAGTAGCTCCATCATAGGTTGAGTCATCCAACCAATCACCAAAGCCGCCTTTGTGGTCACGGCGAATCGAAAAGCGCAGGAAACGATTCGAAAGGACAACGATAGTCAAGTAAAACAGCCAGTAGTATGGAAAGAAGGTGATAAGATTAAAAGTATCTTCTTCCTTGAGAAGAACACCAGTACAACAAGTAGACGATTCGAATTGTTGCGCAATTTCGCACCTCGGCTGTGGAGCACATCCCATTCTTCGCCGTCAATAGAACCTTCCAGCACAAAAGCCCTTGGGCAATTACGCAGGGTAGCGGCTCGAGCACCTGTGAGTAAAAGGGCACAACAATCAGCAATCAGCAATAGCAAGCCCAGTCAAGGACTTCAGAGGAGGAGGAAGAGGGAGCGGGGGGAAATGAAGCTTCTAGACTAAGGGGTACATAATTCAAGCAGCAAACGTCAGGAATCGGGCCTCCTCTGTCAAACCTAAATTCCGTTCCTTTTACTTCAACTCACCGTGGCTGTAGTGCTCATTTATGTTGGTGCTGCTGCTTCCATTCACTGGTGTGCTTTCCATGTCATACAGGGGGGCATTTTGGTTGTCGCACACCAAAAGCAGGGCGGTAGGAAGTACCCATCTTTCTGGAGTGTGTGCGCCGAAGTCTACTTCCAGCCACTGATGGTGCAATAAACCGGCGGTGGTGCCTGCAGCGCCGGAGGCTGCTCCTGGTGATGAGGCAGGGGCGCGGCCAGCATCCTGTGGCATGATGATGAAGAGACAAAGGAAGGAATCGAGATGACAAGACTGGTAAGCATGTGAATAAGGAAGAGAACTTAGGGTGATGCGGACGAATATCACAAAAAGGAAACAAGTTTTTGTAAAAGTCACACGAGCAATTTGCTTCCATTTCCTATTTTTTTCCTGGGTACTGCAGCGCAATTCTTTCTCTTTTCACCTGCGAGCGCCAAAAGCTCCGCGCGTCTTGGTCGAGGGCCCGCCAGCACTCGTTGTTGGCGAACGCATCTTCCGACGAGCAACGCACCGAAACGCTGCTGCTGCCTCCGGGAGAGTGACGGTTCGTGCCATGGTCTCTGAGCGGTAAAAGAGGCACACGATCGCGTTTGCCAGCCGTTCCTTCGTAAAACACCTACAGTAGGATAGCATAGCGTATATAAGTAGCGAACTGGAACAGAGATTGCATTTAAACTCAGACACAAAAATAATAATAATGTTTTGACGTTCGTTGAGAGTAACTTCAATTGGAGCCTCGCTCTTCATTCAAGCCTTACCACTTCATTCAAATGCACAAAGGCGCCCGCTGCATTCGTCGTTTCTCGCATTTGCCCCTCGCGGTTCTTGGTGTCTCGGCGCGTGTTGTCTTGCCGCGTTGTCGCCGTTACAGTGAGCCGCAAGAAGCGATACTTGTGGGGTTTCACTTCCTTGTGCCAGACGCCAAGACCACCCAGCCACGACAGTGACAGAGACCCAGACTCGCCGCTCACTTCTTTCCCCGCCAGCACCGTAGCTGCTGATAAGCCATCGATAGAGGAAGCCCCTTGAGAAGCTTGTGAGCGCTCGAGAGCACCAAAGGAGCTTTCAAGAACGCCACCGAAACGCGACATGGCTGGACTGCTGCTGAAGAGCTCGCCGTTATCCACAGATGCGAATTCGCCTCCTGTAGCCTCAGCGTTGTTTGAACCACTTTTCGAGGGATATGCATATGGGTTGAGGTGGTAGTCACGGAAATCGACGTGAGTGATAGTATCGCCCACTAATATCCCAGTAGCCGCTCCCCACACTCGCGGAGACGGCACCTGTGCCAACAACCAGAATTAGATACAAAGCAAGTTCTTGAGTTGAGTATATTTATGGCGTGAAAGAACGGAAAGTCTACATCTCAAGACATCAAAGATTTTTTTCTTCTTTTTTGGGGGGATAACTTTTGAAGGTTTCCATCGAACCTCTGTCATGTGCACAATTCGTCCATCTGTCTCCATCAAGACTCGACCGCCGCTTGCTTCGTCTACCCAGGTCCCGCTGAGATCTTCTGCCGAAGATGAATAGGCCGACGGCCCTTCGGCGATTAGCGTGACGTTGAAGTTGAGGGTGTAAGGGGCGGCAGCGGTGACTGTAGTGGCAGCAACAGCGCTGCCTTGAGGTGGAGTAGCTGCTATGGTTGCGGTTTTCTTTAACACACGATCAACAGAGGAATTTCTGGCAATCCCTGAAGTTGCGTTGGTGCCTGAAAAGTAAAGAAGCGGGGAGGAAGAGGGCCAGCTTATCCAGAGGGGATCTACTCAGTAAAAGAAAGCTCCCTCTCCTATATCATCTGCCATCTTCCTCAGACCTAAAATACCCTGCCGATTTTCTTGCCCCTCTCAATGCAATCTCAACCTCCCTCAAATATCCCCTTCCATTAAAACTCCCTTTTGATGCCGCACCATTGGCAAAAGAAGTGTTAAACACTTCGTAGCGCACGTCTTTCGTCCAGCTGGAACCCTTCAGAGTCGACACTCGAGAATCTAAGCGAAGCGCAGGGAGATTCTGCGGCGCTAGGTACGCCAAAAATGGATCATCTGCAATGTAGACCTAAAAACAAAGGTTGAAAAGAAAGAATGGAGAGAAGAGTACATGGAATATTATCGAGAAGACAAGGAAAGAGGTATGGTAGTGTCTCCTATAATTGTCATATGTATACGGAATACAACCGCAACGTGGCAAACAGCAACCTTTACCGTGGTTGTCAAGGTCACAAAGCCCGGAGCCGATACGCGCACGTGCAGATGCTGAGGCGGCCCAAAACTGCCCGGCACCTCCGTCACAAAGGCGTATCCCCCACCCCCTTTGGTGCGGTGCGCGCCGCGGCAAGTACCCGGCGCGCGATGCAGTTTGCCTGGTGTACTCCGACGGGCTGCAGCTCGCGCACTCGCATCGGCGGCGGCGTAGGAAGAAGCCGTGCGACTATAAGCGGTTGCTCGGAGCGCCTTTTCGGTAGGCGTCAAGCTACTCCTTCCTTTGTCTTCATCTTCTGCACTACTACTGGTACTATACCCGCTGCGATCTCGAGGTAAGGTGCCTGCCTTCAAGTGCGCTTGTGCCAGTAGAGTTGGAGGACCGCGGTCGAAACGGCCAAATGCGTCTGCTTGCCACACCTAGTCAAGGGTAGGAGTAGAACAGTAGAGTGGCCAGGTCAAATCAGTTCAAGTAAAGAATAAAAGATATACAGGTGCAGCATGCAAGTAGTGAGATTCGCATGAAATAGAAGTAGCCTGAAGCTCGGTGATTTTGATCACTTACTTCAACGAGAGCGTTTTCGATGGGAAAGGGCTCGCTGGCACGGTCACAGCCTGGCCGAGACTCTGGAGCGTCCATGTATTGAGAATCAGTGACTGGGTTGTGCCGGAGGCCTGTGATGGTCCCCTTGAGCAGCAGCGGCGCTCGCGTGTAGGTAAAGCCATTCATAGGGTTGCGCAGCGATGCTACTCGAGCGGTGCTCTTGGAGCGATTGTCAAAATCGACAAAGTTGCTACCATCCATGCCATTGTCCTCCTCAATGTCCTGAAGCCACGACACGTCGCACACGGTGCTAGCCCCTAGAGGTGCGTGCGCGCCGAACACCGCACTACTAGAGTGTTCATTGGCAGTAGATTGGCCATCATCGGATTGGTCACTCGTGGAACTTGGTTCGCGATTTGGCAGCACGCCAGCCACGTAGTGCGGCCCGGGAAGGTCAGGTTCCGTTGGAATGCTGTGAGCGCAGTACAAACCCTCGGCGGCGGAAGCTGCGGTTGTAGGCACGCAGCGAGCGGGCCCACATTGCCTGGAAGTGTGAAACCAGAACAAGAAGAGTGCCACGCGAACAGCGAAAGAGTATTGGGCGCATGAAATAGTTTTAAGTTGCAAACTTGATTAGTAAACCGCGGCCAATAAAGTTGAAGCTAGAAAATGAAAGGCAGTGATGAGTACTAGCCGAGTGCTCGTATGGCAAGAAGCCTCATCTACTCCAGATCTGTAGTAAACTAACCTCCCATGGAGATCAACGCCTACGCTTACACCATTGAGCTGATCTTGCTTCCCGTCGGCGCTAGGCACGCAAACTGGATGCACCACGCCCGCAATTTCGTTTGCGCCGTTGCCACCACTGAAGTCACGCCCGGTTCCAAATAGCATGTTGGCATCGTGGCCGCGCTGCGCGTCGCCTCGTGTAAAGGAGGTGGTAACGCAAGCTGCTGGCGTCACCCATGCTGCGTGTGTGTTAAGCCAGCCTGCAGTGGTAGACTCATTGATGAGCAAGCGAGCAGCCGAATTTTCGACACTATTGTGGGGCCGCACAGGCAACTGCCACTGCCTAGCCTCGGCACGCCGCCGCCGAGTTTGCCATGCTGTTGTTTCGATCTCAGCGCCGTTACCGGACACAGAGGCTGTCACAGGAGGCGCATTCGCGGTATTGCCATGATCTCGCAAGAGTAACGTGCCTTCATACGATGCTGTTATTGAAACAGCTAACAGGAGAACTAATCTAAAGTTATGCATGCCCTGGAGATACGCGAACCAAACCATCACCAACTGGAGCCCATTGTACCTTACCTTGATGATGAGATGAGCTGCCGAAAGAAGAAAGAAGAAAAAAGCGCTGCCAAAAACACAAGCGGGTCATTATATTAGAGATTATTTTGAGAATTTTGTTTTTGTTTTCGAAATCGTTTGAAATTCTTTTGCTTCGTCTGAAGTCGGTCGTCTACTTGCTCCTTGCTCCGAGGTCTCCAGCAGAAGCCTACTCCGATAATGGACCAGTACATTACGCAAGCTGTCAAAGATGAAAGCCAACTGCGCCAGCTTGAAGCTGAAATGGTGACTTAATGTGATCCTCAGATATCTCTGCATTTGTCTCTTGATGTTCATTTTTTGTTCTCAAAATGCGTCACGATCGCATCGTTGTTTATTAGGACTACGAGTCGAAACTTGCCACAAAAGCAGGTTAGTTCGAAGAAATAAATTTGCTCAATTTCTTTAATCGATATAGTTTTTGCACTATGCATGAATACTCAATTTTTGCATCTCTCTGTCTTTTTAGAATCTGACTTGCAGTTGAGCAAAGCACGCACAGAGCACGTCCAGAGCCAAGTAAATGCATCAAACAAGGTACAGCGCCTTATCTCGTTAAACACAGTATCTTTACTTGCAAGAATAATTTCGCCCTGCTTTGCAATTACTTGTATTGTTCAGCGAAACATGGAGCTCTCACGAGAAATTATGACAGCGCAGCGTGACATCGAAGACATCAAGGCGCGCATCAAAAGCCGACAGGACTCTTTCGAAGGGTCGGAAATGTTGAGGACGCAAGCTTCAGAATCAAAGAGTCATACCGAACAGTCCCTGGTAGATTTCTTTGGATTAAGAATATTTATTTGTAAGATTATTTTGCACAGTAACGGAGGAATGCATTCTTCCTTTTGAACGCATATTACCCATGATGTTGCAATAACCTTGCTTGCCCCTCCAGTCCGAGTCCACAACAAACTTCGAAGATGCATTTATCTCGTACCAACCCGGCGAAAACGCCTTCACGGAAGAATTCGGTGCAAAAGTTGCTAAATTTGCAGCGACTGCGAGAAATCGAAAGCGTCATCTTACAGAGTGTCTTACTCGTGTGCAGTCTACAATTGAAGATGCAACCAATCAAGCTCTTGTGTCTCCGGAGTACGTCTATCAATGTTTGCCCACCATGCATATCCTTATCTAATATTAACTGACTGCATTTTTAGGGGTTTCGAGCATCAGGCACTAATTGAGCAGAATTCTGCTCTCGAAGTTGGCCTGCTGGCGCGTCGAGGTACAACATCAACAGCACTCGAATTGTCATATGTTATTTATTATTAAGCACTTCGATAAAGTAACTAATTTCTTCATCTTTGTACATGTATTGAAGTACTCTTCAGGAGTGATATCGAGCACTTTCACGACATATTTATGCTCAATGACGTAAGCGAGCTTGTCCACGATGGCGTGTAGAACTGCTCATTATTCTACCCTAAAAAAATAGACAGGACCAAGGCATTTTGTCTCGTGGTTAACGAGAAATGAGCGGCAAAGTATTCAAACTCCGTGTCAGTCTGACCTTAAGGACCGCACGTATCAGCCAATATCAAATTCATAAAAAGACATCAATAGGGCCTGCTTGTCGATAAAAGTGCTAACAGGAAATAAGAGACAGTAGAAACCTTCTTGATCGCTGGCTACTCTTGACTCTTCATCGGTTATTATTTAATTATACTGCCATTTGAATTTATAGAACTACTGTGGTATAGCTCTAGCTCGCAGAGAAACGAATTCAGTGTCCCAACATTAAGGGCTCTATTTATTGCCGACAACCTACAGCTTTGATGGTGACTCCCACATAGTACAGATAGTATAGTAGATGAAGAAGTAGTTAAATAGCCAAGCTTTCATTAATATTATCAGCTTCACACCACTCAATTATAAGCCAAAAAATACGGAATTCTGGACGGCCTTATATGGACCGTATATCGCTCTTACCAGCGCTGAAGAGTAGTTCAAAATGCTTCTCTACTACACTACTTCCGGCAACTGCAGGAAAAATAGGGTGTAAAAAAATGAAGATTTATCAGCGTTGTTGTCCGTTGGAGCGGACATTTGGTTTTCTCCACGTGCCGAATCAGGGGACGAGCTGAGGCCGTTTGATCACAACCACAAAATTGTTTCAGCTAACGCCCATTTGTGCCCTCCAGGCAAGTCGAGCTGAAGGACCACGGCAGAATCAAAACAAACGCACAGATAGAGAGATAATGAGAGCAAACGACATGCACGTGAAAGTGCTATTTAATTTTTCTGATTTGCCACCACCCCACCGATTATTTATCCACCCGGGTCTACGCCTCCAAACGCGGAGGCTTCACTCGGTTCAAAGGAATTTAATCCAAAATCCCAATCGAAAGCGAAGAGTGTAATTCAATGCCACTAAATGGGAAGTCTTGCTTGTTCCCTGTAGGTTACAGGGGAGAACTCCACTTTAGGGGGCCTGCGGACTCATCACGGACTGCATTCTTCGCTCTCGGTATTACCAAGGGTATCTTCGGTGCTACCATGGAATGAGCGACGGCAGCCCGTCCTACTAGTATAAGTGGGCCCCTAGCTCCACTCACACTCGCTACTGAAACGACCTATGCCTGCGTTGGATATGCCACCGATGGAACTCATAAAGAATCATCCAGTATAGCCTTCGAGGGTGCCGAGTCTATGGAAGTGAATGTCAGTGACGATATCTTTTGGCTGAAGATCCCCAATAATGCTATTGAAAATGCCGATTTCATCAGAGTGCATTGAGCAGTTCAAGGCGCAAAGATACATAGCGGAATATTTACACGGTACCTTGCATTACTCCGATTACGAAAAAAATGGCGGCCACAATAATGCTATTGAAAATGCCGATTTCATCAGAGTGCATTGAGCAGTTCAAGGCGCAAAGAAACATAGCGGAATATTTACACGGTACCTTGCATTACTCCGATTACGAAAAAAATGGCGGCTTTGGGCGCGCCTAGAAGAAGCTGAAGCCAGAGGCCGCTGTTTCACAAAGTTGCCTAGAATCAACATTGATGAAAGCACTGCTCCTTGGTTTCGAAAAGCGAAAACGGGAACGTGAGGCGGAACGATAGTCACGAGACTGTGCAGGACTGTAGCGACAATAACACCAGCAAATGTACGTACTGCTCCCCACAACAATACTACCGAGTAATTCGCTTGATCTTGACCTTTTAATCACTCCATTTTGCCTTTCCATTCGCTAGCTTCTGCAGGCATGCACCACCGAAAGCGCGCTGTCGTGGTCTCTACTAACATGGGTTCAGAGCATCGTTCGCCTTCGCGGCAGATTGATGCCTCGCTCGCGCCATTTTCGACAGCTGTCCCAAAGGATGACCATATTCAGAGTATTGTTGAGGACCTTATGAGCATTGCTAGAATCAATCCAGAGCACGCGAAGACGATACAGCCTGCGATTGACTGGTGGACATTTACGATGGCGAGAAATGCGAAGGCTGCTGTTATCACGTGGTCTTTGACTATGGCGACGAGGTCGACAATTCGTGGAGAGAAGTAATGCTTGGCACTTGCTGGCACTCAAGCAATGGATACGTCCTAGTACCTCACGACGAGGAACTTCCGACTGGGAGCATTGGTGGCGAAGGAAGTGGCGAGTAGTCACTTAGCGACGAAACAGAGCTGGATTCAAGCATGCCTGATGCGGAGGAAGCATTTGTTTTTGAGTGTCCTGAAAAATTAGTGTTGGGCTGTTACGGCAGCGGAGGATGTACGGGCACTGGAGGGGGCGTACTGGCTGGCACGAATTTTAAAGGAAACGTTAGAGAGAAGTCTGAAAGTGGATACTGTATTCCCAAGATTCACCGGCTGAGGTGCGTCCGACGAGGAAATCCTCGTGCGTGCAAAGTGGAATGTACTACTTGTCCATGAACGCAGTCATTCGTACCGAGGGGCCGAGGGGCCCATTTAGCCAACGAAACCGCCGGTGGCAAGAGCGCAGTATGGCGAAATGGACTTCAGCAACGAAGAACAGCCCAGGATTCTTAATGCGAGTAAATTTTGAAGTTTGAACTCCCACTTCCTCCCAGTGCGTAAAATTAAGCCCCTCCTCTCCCCCGCTACCACTTTCACTCCCCCCTCCCCCCCAAGAAAAACAAATCGTGCTCATCTTGAACTTTTAAGACCGTATTTGAAACGAGCACAGCATTCTGGATATAAATAGCTACAGAGTTGCTTGATTTAAGGCCATTTAGGGCACAATAAGGCTAAATTACTGATTTCAGACGATATCGTTTCGCTCTATGGGAGCCGCCACGTGATCCTGTTTCACCTCCTCCTACTTCACCTTAGAAATGCGTAAAATTTAGTAGAAGGCGCAATAAACAAAAAGTTGCGTTAAAATGAAAGCAAATACTCAAATACCAACAGGGCGGAACGGTTATTCGCGTTTAACCACTTCTAGCACTTATGCTTTATGGCACTAACTCCGACTCAATTTCTCGCATCCCGGCTACTTACAGAGCCAGCTGTAACGCACATGCTAAAATATACTTGTGACATCCAATATTATAGCAGCAGACACTGCCACTGCGGAAGCCCCGCCTGTTGTGTTTTGGCTTAATTCCTTGTGTTATTCGAGAAACTTAAAAGTTAGCCGATCGCATGATGAAGCATCGCCCGGTACCTTGTACCGAGCTCGCATCACTCCCAGCCTCAACGCAAAGGCTATCTTCATTTGAGCTCGGTGCTTGTAGTTTACGCTTTGAACCATATTCTCCCTGGCCTCCCTGGCTAGTCTCGCAAATTTCAAAATATGGCTGCCCGGCTCAGGACTGCACAGACCTCCATCCTGGGCTACGCATTCAGCACAAGAACTTTGGTTCGTCTTCTCGCTCCTGAGCTCATCAGAGCGCCTGACGCCACCGTGCGCAACACACTTACCACTTGTGCCCAGGCTCAATTTCGAGCAGTTGGGTTCGTTGCAACGCCGGCCTCCACCGTGGGCAAAGCACTTACTGCTTGCGTCACGGCTTGACTTTATGCAGCCCGGTTCGTCGCAACGCCTGCCACCACCGTGAG
>Ga0307930_1001832_pt1 | contig 16608 bp, 14 predicted proteins | sample OrgLakmetageno46_FD_203161 | JGI IMG/M metagenome (GOLD analysis project Ga0307930, IMG submission 203161) | Saline water microbial communities from Organic Lake, Antarctica - #46 | ecosystem: Environmental > Aquatic > Non-marine Saline and Alkaline > Saline | place: Antarctica: Organic Lake...
GAAAATTTCGAGTAGATTCCATGATGACGTCACTCTATTCTGAGCCGATTCCCGTGACGGAAATCACGTCTGATTGGCGAAAATTTCACTTTCCGCGTGATTCCCGCGTAATTACGTGCGTGAATCTAAACCTAGCTTGGGTGGTATATGTATATGTGTACTGTAGAAAAGGGCAAATGGGCTTCGTGTTGAAGCAGTTCCCCGAAAGAAGATGAGACAGAGAATTCGGGGTAGGAAAGAAAAGGCAATAGAGACCTTCCCAAAGTATTCCGAGTGATGGGTGATTTGAGTACTTGAAAAACTTCAGTGCCCCGAAAGAAGAGGAGACAGAAAATTCGGGGTACAGTCTGTAGGAAAGGAAAGGCAATAGAAGCCTTCCCAAAGTATTCCGAGAGATGGGTGATATGAGTACTTGAAAAACTCTACAGAATCTCAGGCCAAGAGCGCGGGAGCAAAGGTGCGCGACCATTCGGCCTGTGCAGCGTTCTTTTGGCGGCGGCGGCTCGCCTGATTGGCCACGGCCGCCAGCGCCACGAAGGCCACACAGCCCGCGGCTGCAGTGGCAGCTGCAAGCACTTTGCCGCCCCAGGTCGCGTCTCCACTGGTCTCGCCAGTTTCGCTGGCTTGCGCCAGAGGCTGCGCGAAAGTGGTGGCAGGCGCAGATGAAGACGAAGCAGTCGAAGCAGAGGCAGCTGCAAGCCGGGCCTTTGGAGCCGCAGAAGAGGCAGAAGAGGAAGCTACCTGCACGTCACCGCCGGAGCCCCCACCCCAGTGGATGTCTTCGGTGCGGCGGCCCTCGAGCGGGATAGGCCGCTTCCCCTTGGCCCAGTCGCGAGCTGCTGCCGCTGCTGCTTGAGGGTTTGCCTTGGCCGCTGCAAGAGAATGAAGTGGTGCGGCATTCTTTTCTTCTTCCGACATCTCAGCAGCAACTATCATCTCAGCATCCGCTGAGGAGACATCCATTTGCTGCTCCTTGTTCTCAGGGGCCCACGTAGCAGGATCGCCGCCTAGGTCAGGCGGGTGAGCCGCCGTCTTTTTGGGAGCCCAAGTAGATGGGTCGCTGCCCATCATCGGCGGGTTCGCGTCGGCCTTTTTGTTGTCATCGCCGAGCAAATCCTCAAGCACGTTGAAGATCCGGTCCAGGTCACCCATACCCTTTTGCATGGTCGCAGCTGCTTCCTCCACAGAGGGCAAATCAGACGATGCTTCAGGAGCAATGGTGCCTTCGGTGGCGGTCATTGCGGATTGAGTCACATGAGGGCGGGACTTCTCGAGCTGCGCGCGGCACCCGCTGCTGAGCTGGGGCCGTGCCGACCACAGGCAGATGTGGACGCGGTGGTTGCCGGGCGATACATCGGCGCACTCTTCGTCGATTTCCTTGTGGCACATGGAGACGAGGCTGTCGTCTTGCGCGGCCATGAAAGTGCGGCAATTGTTGCTCAGCTCGTCGCCGTGCCGCATCAGGCACAGCTGCTGCTGGAACGCAGCTCCAACGTCGTCAGCATCGGTGGAGAGATACTCTTCGCACAGGGTCAAGGTATCCCGTGCGCACGCTTCTTCTTCTGCAGATTCAGCATCATCTGCTGGCACCATGTGCATGCATGGGTGCTCCCCCGTCGATTCCTCGTCTGCTTCCTCATTCTTATCATCTTCAGACACCACTTGCCACACAGGGCTTCCCTGCAGGCCTCCGCCCCGCAAGAAAGAGGGCCCATCTTGAGAAAAGAAGCGCGAGAAAAATGGCATGGAAGGAGGAGGCGACCGCGGGGGCGACACAGAGCGCATTTCAGCTGGTGCCAGAACGGCCGCGCCATCATCCGAGAAAAAGAGCTTGAAAGGTGGCGGGGACACGAACACTACTTCGTTCGTGCTGTCGTCCTCGTCGTTGCTCTGAAACATAGATGACAGCATGGAGGACATTAAGCTGGGCATCGCTGGTGGTCCACCGAAACTGAAGCTGCCACTACTGGCAGGGCGTTGGAAGTTGCCACTGAAGCCGCCCCCGAAGCCACTGAATCCTTCGAAGTCACGGAATGCGCGGGGGTCCCTCGACGATGATGACGATTCTTCAATGGTATAATGTAGACATAGTGGCCGTTGTAATTATGGGCAACAAAAGGGTGCGCACAAGTCGCAACATAAGAAGAGGAAGGCGTCATGCGGTTGAGCTGGTCAAAAAGTGTTCTGTTCCCCTTTGCCCCTCTAAAGAAGAGAACATACAAAGACACACTCTGGAGCAAAAAAGTAACTAAGGAGCCACGTACCGACATAAAACGTTTGGCACGACGCTTGATGAGCGCCAAAGGCAAGGGCAAGCGCCCAGGAGCGTGACATTGTCGTCCAAGGAGTCCACCAAGAACCTGTCTGTGCTCAAATTAGTTCGTTCTTGCCGCTGACAAGTCCCGTTCCAAACTTGGTAAAATTCCGGCAAAAGCCGTATTTTGGCGTGGAGGCCGTGGAGGCGTGGAGCGTTGAGGTCTGAGGCCTTACTTAATAAGCCTACCGTAGACAGACCCCGCAGACGACTTCAGGCTGACAAGTAGCTAAAGCGCGATATAGCTAACTTATTGCGTGGTGCCGGAAGTAAGGGCAGCTGCGAATTGCCTGTGCCAATTTGGTGGCCTCGTACTCCGTACTGCGCGCTGTATGTACTGTGTACTGTGCCTTCTGTATTCGCACGATTGCAATAGACTAACAGCTAGCAGTGGCCTACAGGTGGCAATAGCAACGAAGAAACACCGCTAATTATTATCATACCTCCACATCCCCAATTCGCCCATCTAAGTGCCGGCCCTCATGGCCAAAACCAATCGAATTCAATTCGGGATCATCCGCATGCCCCCTAACCCCAACTGCATTCCGACTGCACGAAGATATAATTTTTAGACAGGCCCTAGGGGGCGTAATTAGATGGCTAACGCAGGTAGAAAAAAAGTAAAAGTAAAGCCGCTTATCGCCTAGACTAACCTAGACGTCATACTAGAAGATTAAACGCATAAAGCCTGGAATTTCGCAATATTGCTATTTTCCTTAGTTCCATATATTTCCATAATATTTCCAATGCCGATTTGGGTGTTTCTGTTCTGTTGGTTGTTGGCCTTTTAACCTTCAGCCCTTTAGTCGGCCTTTGACGTAAGCAATTTCAAGACTCAAAAAGAAAGATGGGTTGCTTTTAGAAATTGGAGCTAGCAATCAAGCTATCGCCGCACTGGCCAGAAGCTGATAAAATCGACTGTGCCTTGAGGGGAAAAGAAAGAGATGGACAGAGGAAAATCGTACCTTCCGTAACTACTTGGGTAAAGCAGCAATGCGGATCGCCTCAAGCTCTTCAGTAGAAGGTTTCTCTTCAAACTCCCCAAGGAAGACGTAGCCCTGCCCTGCGGTACTGGACGCGCTGGCTTTCACCGAGAAGTCGTCCACGAAGAAAGCTTCCCACGCATACGGCCAGCGTTTGAAAAGCGCACAGCTCCCACTGCTCTTCACTTCGTTGCGCGAGGCCAAGGATGACGCATATGCAGCCGTTTCTGCTTGAAGCGCTCTGTACGCGCCTTCTTTGCTCACATCAGCGTCAATAGAGACTGCTTTGCTATCTTCAGATGACGCTAAATTCGTGGGCTTCGCAACTGGCAAGTCTTGTTGTGGTTCCTTCTTCTTCGCAGCGAATCGGTGAGCTTGAGTGTCGGCCCAGAACGCGGTATCAAAGGAGGCCATCAGGTAAGGCACCGTAGGGAAACCGTCTTGGTTGCGGCGCACGAGATGGGGGTTGAGGAGCACGACCGGCTTCTTGAGGCCATAAGCAGCACCCACAATGTCTTCCACGCTAGAACGGACACGCAGTCACACAAGGAAGCTTTCATGTGCGATTTCAAATCAATTCATGGCAGTGACTTAAGGAGAAGAGGTGGTAACCATGGAGCTTTCATTCTGAGTGAAGCACCGCATGTTGAGGACGAGGATTACTGAAACAAATTCTTCCCCAAAGCAAATATGCGGCCGCACAAGCACCTTCCAAGCACGTTTCCGCCGTGCTCCGATCGTCGAGACGTTGAGGGCGCAACAATCACCACCACCTTTAAAAAATGAACGAGCGGGCGCGCAATGAGTATGAGGTACTGAAAAGGATAATTCAAGTGGCAACTGCCATAAAGAGAGTGGTAACGAAACTACAGCAAAACTAAAGGCTTCACAAGCAAATTGTCGACACCTCATCGTCAGTGGCAATGCCATAGTGGAGCTGTTTCGACTTGCGATCATTTCTCTTCATGGCGCCGAGCACGGATATCCTCACTTTGCGCACTGGCCCCGTTGCAGTTGGCGCACCACTTGCATCTTCACTCACAGAAGGCGGGGCACCAGGGCCAGATGTTGGGGCTCCAGCGAGAGCCGCATCGAACCTTGGGGACTGCCTTCGCCATGGAGTAGAAGCTTCTGGTGCCAGTTCTGAAGGGCTAAGCAGTGAGTCTGTAACATTCCAAGCCTCGACAGCAGCAGCATCAGCGGCGGTGTCCGTACTGGTAGTAGTGGCAGCTGCTTTGTCTGCAGCAGCCACGGCAGCCCACCGAGAGGCAGCCTCAGCCGTGGCATTTGCCGAACGTACGGCACTGGAACGCTCCCGGCGCATCAGCTGTTGCTTGGGGTTAGACGGCGGCTGCTGCAACTGTGCTTTATCAACGCGTGAATTTGTAGTTTTTAAGCGATCCTGTTGCTGCACCACGGCCTGTAAGCGCACTGCCGTCTGGTAGCTCTGCGTCACAAACCTTTTTTGCGTACAAGCACGAAAGAAACGTAGACACAAAATCATGCTGAGGAAAGTAACTGCTGGTACCATGCTTAAAGCAAAGTAAAGCAGTGGAATAGACAATGTGAGACCAATTTCCAATATTAGTATCGTTGGCTTGCTAAGAGCGAACCTAACTCTTGGCATGCCGAGGCTCGCTAGCTCATCAGCCAGTTTACAGCACGCCAGCAGTAGCAGCGGCGAGTCTGCCTCTGCGAGGCGCAACTGGTCGCCACCCGGATGACTTCTGGCAAAGAACTCGCCTACATTGATCTGCTGCACGCTCTGGTCGCGGTTCATGCTTGCACCGCCTGAGAAAGTGCTTCTCGGATCGCTTCCGCGGCCACTCCCAGATATCCCTGGAAGCCGCAATTGCACAACGAGACGAGATTTGCCTTTATCTACTGCACGAACAGTGGATGCCGCTGCCTCCCACGCGAGAGCATCTAAGCTGCGCGGAAAGTACGGCAGGCGAGACGACGAAGACAGCGCCCCGAATCGACCAGCGCCGATATCTGTAGTGTTGTCAATGGGCTTCTTTAAATACGGTACACCATCGTCATTCAAGGACGCAAAGATAGTCACATGAGGCTTCACCCATAGATTCCTTGTCGTTCTAGGCGTGAAGCCACAAGTAAGGAGGTCAGGGCTCCATATTAACCAGAAGACTAAGAATGTCCGAATCATCAAGTGTAAGAGTGCGTGCAGCGAGCCGTAATTGGAGAGCTTTCCGTGGTGAGGGAATCTAGTACTGAACTGAAGGCACTGCAACTTTTGATCTTGTTCTCATGCACAAATTAGTTGAGAACATGCCTTCAGTATGTGATAATTTCATTCATGGGCATGCATATTTTAGATGAGCCGTGTGCTCATAGAGGAAAATGTTAGAGTAGCACCTCATCGTCATTGCCGATTGTTCAAAAATTAGCATCTTGGCATCCCAGAATTCTGACGATCTTTTGTGCGGAGTCACTCACGTCGTCATCTTCCTCGTCATCTGTCATCTCAATCTCAGTTCATCTTCACCTGTTCACCGCCATTTATGGTTCGCACGTATTAGGTGATGGCATCACAACACGGCTCTCAGCTCTCATCTATGCGACCTATCCCTCAGCCTTGCCTGTATCTATGGCAGTGGAAACGGAGCCTATGCGAATACCTTGCTTTTCTAAGGGCCCTATACGGGTCTTAATAACTCATCTAAACTGGGATTTCGAAATTTCGGAATGGCCCTGGAAATCCATGCAAACGCCAGAGTATTTTGCCACTAGAAATGGTGCACAAAAACAGTTCCATGCATTGAGAGACAACGAGGTGCCATTTCCCATGCCCATGATGCCTTATATGCGCATGGCACAGGAAAAGGAAGGCCCGTATTGAACTGCCGGCACTCCAGCACCTAGGGTTCTAAAGTCGCAGCCGCGCCGTTTTGGCCCTCATTGTTCCGTCGCTTCGGTACATCCTCAGGCGGGAGCACATCCAGAGGTGCGTGGTGGGCATATTCCATCGTAAACAGCCCTTCGCCAGCGGTAAGCGACCGCAGCGAGGTAGCATAGCCTAGTAAGTTGGATAGCGGTGCGTCGGCAATGATCACATGCCGCTGCGCGAGGCCAGCTCCTCTGCTCGCCACACTTTTCACGGATGCCTGCCTGGCGACGGTTAAGTCGGTCAGCACAGCGCCAAGGGACGGTTCAGGGACTACCACTTCAAGTGCCATTACCTGCATGTTTCGCACATGCATCATGAACACACGTGAGTGCACGAAAAGAACGGGGCCAGGGTGACGTAAGGGTGACGTAAGGCAAGAAGCGACACGGTTGACCAAGCATGGGATAGAGAAGCCGGGCCGAGCATGAAAAGAAAGGAGATAAAACGAAAAGTTATTCCTCAATCTCTCCTTCATAATTGGATTTATAATTACCGGGTGCAGCAGCGTCAGGTCGTCTTTGGCCATTTTCCCGAGCCGACGGACCGCGGCCAGAGCCGCCAATCGGAGCACCGCCGGGCTGGAGTCCGCGTCCACAGCGCAGTCGGTCACCTGGTTTAGTGTACGTGGGTTGGGGTTAGGGTTCGGGGGGAGGTTTGAATGAAGATACGGATGAAATTGATTGAGATTGATTGAAATTGCGTCGACCAACCGTGTCGCCACAAGCATGCGCTCACCAATCAAAACCAAACTCTAAAGTGCCACTTCACCACCCACCCACCCACCCACTCACCCACCTCAAAATGCACGCCGGACATGGCAAACCCGTGCAGCGGCCCTGCGTTCACCGCCTCCAGGAGCCCTTTGCGCAACCCTTCGGCGTAGTCCACGGTCCCAAGCGCCTTGACCGCTTTCGGAGACAGGTGCACCGTCGCAGGCGCCATCGTGAATCGCCCTTCCGAGGCAGCGGCGGCAGCTGCTGCTGCTGATGATTGCGACGATTCTGCTGCAGTGGCCGCCGTGATGTCAATGTCGAAACCCGCAAAGAGTCGCTTCGCGGGTTTGCCGTCGTCGCCCCCACCCAGGGTGCGCTCATAGGTGAAGTTTTGAAGGCACTGCAGCGGGAACACATGTGGCCAAATCGTTTCGCGATAAGCCAAGCGCGCACGCCCTAAAGAAGCTTTCAGGCGATGGTCAGATAAGAGCCGAGAACAAGCGACGTCAAGGTGCAATTCTCCCATGCCCGCCATCACCTAAAGGAGAAGTTAAGAAGTTTGAAATTGCACCAAATAAACAAGAAGCACCCAAAAACATTTTTCAAAAGCACTCACAAATTTAGCACATTCCGGCTTTGAAAGGAAACCATCTAAATCATAGCATATGTTTCTTCTTCACCCTCCTTGTCTTCTTACCATGGTATCCGGATCCTCCGGATCGGGCCCCACGGTCAAGCTCGGGTCGTCTCTCGCCATCACATGTAGCGCTTCTCCGACTGCTTTCGCTTTGGAAGGCTCCGCGGGCAGTACGGCGGCGCTGAACACCGGGGCTGGAATCGGCACGCCCGGCAGAGCGAGGCTGTGCAGTGGGCCCTTGTGTATGACGAGGGTGTCTCCCGTGCGTGCCTGCTTTAGGCCCACGATCACGACCGTATCCCCGGGCTTCGCGCCGCCTTCGCCTTCTTCGATGGGCTGTAAATCGTCCCCCAATGGGCGAAGCACCGCCAAACAACGCTCTTTGTGGGAGGCGTCAGCGGTGCTCCCCGTGCGCAGCAACTGCAGTAGGGTAACGAAGAAGAAGCAGGAGGATAAGTAAGAAACGCCACAGGACGTGCATGAAGACACACAAAAACCGAGGGCGTGAATACAAACGGGGAATCCCAATGATGCACAAGCACGCGCCTGTGTATACCTGTACATGATCCAAAACCTTCTCATCAACCACACAACATTCCGTACCTGTCCTTTCTCGAGGCTTCCCCCGTATATACGGGCGTAGACCAGCGCGCCTCGATGCACGTCGTGCGTTACTTTGAAGGCCAGCGCGCACAAGGGATCTTTGGGTCCAGTGGCGAGCGTTACAGGGCCGCCTCCTTTTCCGCTTCCTTTCGTACTCCTCGGCTTCCCGTCGCTGCTACTGCCAAAGGGCAACAGTTTGGGGGCTGGGCGGTCAGCTGGGGCTGGCAAAAGGGCTACAATGCTGTCAAGAAGGGCTTCTACTCCTAGGCCGCGCAGAGAGGCGCCCATCAACACCGGCACCACCACCACTTCCTCTTTGCCTTCTTCATCGCCTCCTTCTCCATCGTGGTCAGCTACGATGCTACGGTAATCTGGGTGGTTGGGAACACGGCTGCACACGACTCGCCGCAGCGCAGCTACAAGCTCAGATGGTTCGACGCTAGCACCACCTCCTTCTTCGCCTTCTTCCTCCAGCAAGTTGAAGTAGTGTTCGGCGATGACATCATCGTAATCGGCCAGCGATTCAATCAAGGCCATTCGCGCGGCGTTCGCTGATTGGACGATACCCGGCACTTGGGATTCGGCCTCAGCCACGGGGACTACGCGCTCACCTAATATAGTGGTAGTGTGTGTACAGACACATATTCATAAAAGAACGACAAGCAGAATCCTGATCAGGACGGGGATAAAGCAAGGACATAACAAAAACAACACAGATTTCATCTCAAAAACATTGGTCTTTGAACCTGAGGTGTCTGCAGCTCCTGCTTCATTGCCGCTCGAGTGGTTCACACCCCAAATATGGGCTGTCATGCCGACTAAATCGACAGACCCCACTGGCCGCTCATCCACCTACATGTAAGTAGTACACGACCAAGAGTGGCATTATAGTAGCTTTTACCACCATAAGACCTACACCGTGACTATAATGGCTTTGATACTTCTTCCTAACACAATTTGCATCAAAATGTGCGAGTAAACTGCTTTCCTATATGTTGTCTCACCAAGATGGGCATTTGAATGGGCAGTGGTTTCGCTCCCAGGCGATTTGCCACACTGCCGCAAGCTGCACCGAAATCAGCGCCTTCGCGGTCCATTTTGTTGATGAAGGCTATGGCAGGCACGCCATAGCGAGTGGCTTGCCGCCACACCGTCTCAGTTTGAGCCTATGAATACATGTGTACAGGTACCGAGATTGAGAGAGGTGCTTCTAAACAAGGCACAGATTCAAGGAGACGTCAATGCATGCAAAGCCACCCTACAATACAAACGTCTCTAGAGCTAGTAGATGATTCCGTTTCTTCACAGAACTTTCCTTCATGAGTTCCATATTCCCCACCATGTAAAACCACTACGTATATATAGCACCCACCTGCACGCCCGCCACGGCGTCGACCACCAGCACCGCGCCGTCGAGCACCCGCAAGCTTCTCTCCACTTCCAGCGTAAAGTCCACGTGCCCAGGGGTGTCGATCAAGCACACCTAAGAGTAGGACAGAGTGCGCCACAGAGAGAGCTGTGACGGTTTGCTTGTCTAGTTCGGAAGAGCATACCGTCAGGTGAATGACAGAATGCGCAACAAATAACAGCCTTCAGCTAGACATCCTTAATTTCCAACCGTGTGATCGCGCCAATTGAAGTTTACGGCCGCTGACTGAATCGTAATTCCACGCTCACGTTCTTGCACCTGCAAGGGAAAAGATATATGCGTAAGACCTGAATTTAGCGTGGATGTCATGAATGTTTCGGGGGAGGATTTTGTTTCATGATAGGATCAGTGCGTGTAGTTTTGGCGTGGATTCAAAACGAAATCTCTATAAGCTACTAGTAGATAAGGTTACACTTCCAATGATGTATTTGTGTTGACTTACCAAGAAGTCGGTTGTGGTGTTTCCTTGGTCTACGCGGCCTTCGCGTGTGACTGCACCCGACACGCGAAGCATGCGCTCGGTGGTCGTTGTCTTGCCAGCGTCGATGTGGGCAATAATCTAAAGAAGTGCCAGCCAAATCGATTAGCAATCAATGCGCATCTAGAAATTTGCATTCGCTATGGTGTTGCAGTAGGCTGCCGCGCTGTTGCATTGTCTAAAAAGGAATAGCAATGGAAGCAAAGACTTAGGTATTAGGCGTGGGGGTGAAACATTATACATACTCCAACGTTGCGAAGCACATGTGGCAATGCCGCCACTGATGCCTGCCAACGCAACCCTAGTGTAATTGGAGGCGTACGAAAAGCTCTTCTGGCAGCATTGAGAGGCCTGAGCATCATCATGGCGAGCCTAGATGCTAAGTACTTCCAGTACAAGCTAGCCTATCTAGATTAGCTTAGTGGGTTAGCGTCTAATTAGCGAAGCTACTGATCTGATGCATGATGCATGGCATCTGATGATCTAACGATTCATTTTTTGACGACGATTTCAGTACGACATTTCAGTACACTGTACGTATACAGTATTCAGTACATACCTACACAGTAAGAGTACTGTACAGATAGCTTTTGGAGCTAGCTTTTACTTTGGCAGCTGAATGGAGTAGCAAGTCTAGCTTTGGAGCTGGTCTATCGAATCTATTTGGCTTGGTGTCCTGTCGATCTCTGCAAGATTTGGGGCTGTTAGCAGCACTTTCTCAATTATGGCTGCCCTGGCCAGTTCGAGGTCATCACGAAGTGCACTGCTTGGCACCGCAGAAGATGTGCTGCTCTGTGTGGACTTGGGCTCTGAAATGGGGGAGCCCTTTGGAGACACCGGTAGCTTAAACCATCAATGTCATACGATTTGCTTAGAGTTGCTACGTTGAATCCTAGGTTGCTCTGTTACTGATTAAGCATTTATTCACACATGCGATTTGTGTTTAGGAACATCGACTCGACTGCATATGGTGCAAAAGTCACTAGCGTCGTTCGCAAGGCACAAACTGAGCTTCAATTCACAACATCGTGTCGGCATAGCTATTCTCGTAAACGACACTTCCCTGGTACGTAGAGCTAAGTACAAGCATTTATATTTGAATACCTCAATTGATGTTGATGCATAGCTGAGAAGCCGCTTTAAGCTGTAAGCTATAGTTGCTTGAACCACAAGAGCTTAGTCAATCTATCATCCACTCATTGAGAGCGTACAGTTGCCGTGAAAGTGAACAAGTCGAGATAGATTTATTATTTTTGTGTTCAATGATAGGCGCTGGACTTCACCTCGGACCTGGACTTAGTCTTAACGATGATTGATTCGTTGGCCGAGCAGGCTGCTGATACGAGTTTTGACTTTCGCCACCTTTTTGAGGGGTTTGAGAAGGTAAAGACGTGTTTCGGTATTGTTGAGCTTTAATTTCGTACGTGTGCTTGTGTATTGTATTTCCAGCATTCTGTTGGAATCAACGGCTCGCTTGCTTTGCTTCTACAGCTAGCTTTATTGTTGTTCATTCTTTTTCTTCTGTTTCTTTTAGTGGTTCGGTGATCGTTTGAGCGAGCCAGTTGCCAGCGACACAACAACAACACTTCTTCGTTCCTCGTGCAACAACAACAGTCCCCGCATCATGCGTGCTATATTAGTGTACGGCCGGAGCCGCGCGCTGCCCACGTTGACCACCGCTGGCAAGCCGAAGCTCATCGAGCATCCGCGCTTCTTCGTGGACGTGCTGTACGTGCACCGGAAGGTGGGTGCGGGGGGTTCGAAGATATGAAGGGTAGATGATTGAATGAAATCCATCCATGGACAGTTTTAATCTCAGGGTGATGCAGGGTTGAAAGGTAGATGAGCGGTCTGTAAAGACATGGACTAGAACGATGTTGCTGTGATAACATCCACATGTGCACTTGTGTGCGGCATTGTGTTCTCAGGTGGCGAAGGGCAATCCTGAGCAGTTGGTGTGCCAAGAAGCGTACGATTGGTTTATCGATACCTTCGAGTCCGACGCAGAAGCAAAGAGCGAATACATCGTGGAGGTTAGCTAATAGCATGCAGTGCAGTTCCTTGCTTTGGGCTACTACTTCGGTCAAGTCTTTTGTTGAACTTGTGCTTACTCGCACGTTTGTGTTGCACGACTGCTTGAGCCGCTTAATTCTCCTTCCTTTTTTGCATCGCGATCATGCTTTGACCTATCTTTCTTCAATTTTCCATGTGCTAGGTGAGTGGGTCTACGAGTCGACTTCAGCAGCACATGATCATGCTTTTGGCCCATCCCGCGTACCGAGACGAGCAAGAAGACTTCATTGGGAAGTTAGGAAGCGCTTCATAGGGCCCGTGCTGTGCCGGAGAAAATGAAGCAAGGCCTCGAAAATCGCCTTGTTTGCTTCGATTTTCACTGGTCCCAGTTTTGATATTTTAGTATTTAGCTGAATTATTCTGCTTTCTGCTTTGGTTATATATGCAGATGCAGTCGCCCTGATCTTAACTCAACTCGGGAGTTCATCGATAACGATAACTCCTGTACTAGCTACTAGTACGCTGGTTTTAGTTGTAAGTGGGATCTGAGATACAGGCATAGGGCTGATAGGACTGGGACTGGGGCTGGGTTTTCGCCATTTCTTTTTTATAGGGAATTAAATACATATACACTTCTTACCATTTCACTTGCATGGGAAATGGGTCTCAAGCCCTTCTCCTACCTCCCATTCCGCTTTCTATCATTCCGCCTTCTAAGGTCGCGGTGCTGATAACTTCGCTTCGTATTTTGTTGAGCAGCACCTGTTACGAAACTCCCTTGCCCGGGTGCGGGTGCTTGTCATCTACCACTGGACGTGCCTTTACTCCTCTGCTTTCGCAGTAGCAGCAGAGCCTCCTTCTTCCTTTTCCGCCTCCTCGCAGGCCTGCACTAGCCGAGCTGTGATGTCGAGGGCGTTGCCCCAAGCCCCTTTGGCCACGTTGTCAACGGTCGCGCTGACCCGAAGGAAAGATCCGCCGCTGGGGCATGCTTCCACGCTGAAATTCCCCACAGTGACCTGCAAAAGTGGGCATAAAAGTGTGCAATACGTTCAAAAATAATCTGTTCCACTGATTTAGATTCGTGTTCTATTCTACTCCCCATTCATTGGAAAGCATGACTGTACCTTGTTCCCGTCGGCATGGCTCTTGGGCCTCGGCAAACCCGCCTCCGTCTCCACATTCACGTCGTCACGGTACTGCACCTGGCCATAGAGGGCTGCCAGCAGCGTGTTGCCCTGCGTGCCCGGCCGCACGGTCTCGGCAACCCGCACGCGCACGTCCAACAAGTGGTTCTTCTGCACGTACACCCGGTAAGCGGACACGTGGAAAGCATCTGAGGACCGCAAGTGGTGGGCGCGCGGGTGCTGGGCAAAGACCCGGCTGACTTCTTGGGCGATGTACTCTTCGGTGCGCTCTTCCGTGGCGCCAATGGGGTACACGTTGGCCACCACTTTTTCGGGAGGGTAGCAGGCATCTCCCCGCCCGCTCAGGGTTTGGAAGGTGGTCACAAACACTTCTTGCACCGTGAAGTGGTCCACGAGAGGCAGCAAAGCCACGGAGGTGCCCACGGAGCAGCAGTTGGGGCTCTTGAGGCAGCGGGTTTGGGCCAAGCTCAGCTGAAGTGGCGGAGTGGCGGTCGAAGGATTGGGTGATACAGATGAAGGAGGAGGGAACATGTGCTTGGAGTTGACGATGGGCACGAGCAGCGGATGAGCCATGCGCGCATGCGGCGAGATTGATACCAAACGAAACCTTTTTAAAAAAAAGACACAGACAAAGGCCATCGTGGGTCAAATTAAACTTTCATGAGTTTGACTTTCGTATGACAGGCATAGAGTGTGCTCGACATACGACAAACAAAGGAGAAACAGGAAGGGTAAAAAGGTTCAAGAACACGCGTACCTCTCCTGACACCCCCCCCAACACAAATGCGCGTGCATTCATTTCCCACGTGAGGTGTCAATTGCCATTTCTCAACCTATTTTATCTATTAATTACCCCGCCGCGATGAGGGCGTCTTCGAGGTGTCCAAAACGAGGCGCTAAGAAGCTAAGCACCACATCACAGGCCGCAGGGCCCTCTCGGAGCAGAGCATCCACGTCACTGACCACGCACGACCGCAGCAGATGGGCGTCTACGTCAGCGTCCGAGTCCCAAAACCCGACGCCGTAGTGTTTCTAACGTAAACAAGGGAAGAAGAGGAAGATGAACATGCAGGAAATCAATGAACTACAAGAGAAACGCAAACGCTACAGCGTGAACAGGATCAGTTTCTCCATCTCTTTCTTTCCAGGCATTATGTCTCGCTTTTTCCAACAGAGAACACCATGTGCGCCCTCTTAACTAACCAAGACTACGTGAGCAACTTATTAGACCTTGGGCGTTTTACACTTATCTACCCCTCACCTGAAGCTTCGATTCTTTCTTGTCCGCTACGTCACCCATGGTTTGCCCTACGCTCTCAGCACTGCCAATGAAGTGCGACACTTCAAAGCCTAGCTCCGGCCGGCGAGCTAAATAAGTAGCGCAAGCTCGACCAACGAGCCCGGTAGCCCCAACCAAGGCCAACTTTACTGAACTGCCATCTGCACGCGTGATAGGGCGCAGCGCTGGGAAGATGGAGGAGGCAGTGCCGTTGGCGCTGGTACTAGCAGGTTCCTCCGCAGCCGCAGCGGCTACCACAGCTGCTGCTGCCGCGTCAGCCTCCTTAGCGGCAACAATATTTCGCTTCGGTGTCTTGCTGGGCCCTGGCGCAGCTGGGGCAGCTGCGCCACCACCCGTGGTGGGCCGTGGGCGTTTGCTTGTTGCTTGCTCCGACAACGGCATCGGTCTCGGGTCAGTGGGGCCTTCCACTAGCCACATTGCATCTGAAGCCAGCGCAGTCTGAGCTACATCAATAGGTTCAACGTCATGCTCGCTTTCGAGAAACCACATGTTTGATATTCAGCTGAACACCAGGTACGAAAAGTGGATTCTTGGCGGTGAATCTGGTAATGATGAAGTAAACACTGGATTCGTCAACCTTCTCGCTACCACTAAACTGTGAACAGGAATCACTCAGGCAGAGTGACTATTCACACGAGTATTGACGGTCCTGACCTAGTCCTGGGGCGAGGTGCCAATGCTCTTGGATCGTTGGTTCTTCGCGCTCGTGCTCGCGGGCTTGTTGTTCTCGTTGTAGGAGCGTGGGAACAAAATTGTTCGCCAATTTTTTACCGGTAAAATTTTGAATGATTGGACCGTAAACTTGTGATAAATTCTCTCGATGGAATATACATCAAACTACCCTGTATAATATGTCCTCTCTTGCCCCAGCTTGCCCCGAGCTGCCTGCCCGCTTTTGTTTGGTGTCTTGCAGCTTTGACCCCAGCCATTCAAGCCCTTTCATCGTTGCGCCTCTGTGGCTGAGATTCATCAGAAGTATGGAAAATTCGACAATTGAATCTATTTAAGTATCACTGAGCCTAGGTTTTTCACATTACATGCATGTTTATTGAGTGGAAGCTTTCACGTAAGTAATCGCGGAGGAGCGAGACTAACAAGGTGGTGTGCATCTATTCTATACACTGTTTACAGGCCATGGTGCGCATTATGATCAAAGGCGGTGTGTGGAAGAATACTGAGGATGAGATCCTCAAGGCGGCGGTGATGAAGTATGGCAAGAACCAGTGGTCTCGCGTGGTGCGTACATAGATAGGTAGAATTACCTCTGCTACGGATTCCCCTGGATGCACTTCTATGCTTTCACAAGGCTTCGCGAGTCCTTGAGGGGCACACTCTAACACCAGTCTTGCTTTTTTGAATCAAATACAAATTCAAGCTAGTTTGCTTCCACTTTCCTGTAAACGCATTCTTCCTGATGGCCTACATGTATATGTATGTATTAGGCTTCGCTGCTGAACCGGAAGAGTGCCAAGCAATGCAAGGCGCGGTGGTACGAGTGGCTCGACCCGTCCATAAAAAAAACGGAGTGGACCCGGGAAGAAGAAGAAAAGTTGCTGCACTTGGCGAAGCTTTACCCCTCGCAATGGCGCACCCTGGCTCCCATCGTAGGCCGCACGGCTGCCCAATGCATGGAGCACTACGAGCATCTGCTGGATGCAGCTCAGTCGGCCTTGGGAGACGAAGGCGCCGGAGGTTAGAGGAGAGCACACTTCTAGCACGCTGCAGCTTCTTCTTGACATTGCATGCATGAGTACAAACTCTGTCTACATCTCCCAATTTATCGCTCACTCATGGCATAACTTTTCTCTCTCTTTCTCTCCCCTTCTTTCTGTTCGCAAATGCATGTGCATCCTTTATCGAACCATTCCTTCTTACACAGTGGGTTTGGCGGAAGAAGCGCGGAAGCTGCGGCCCGGTGAGATTGACCCGCACCCCGAGACCAAGCCCGCGCGGCCGGACCCCATCGACATGGACGAAGACGAGCAGGAAATGCTCGCCGAAGCCCGGGCTCGTCTGGCCAACACCCGGGGCAAAAAGGTAGTCAAGTGGGGGGGGGGGGGGGGGTGAGGACGTGCTTACGGTTTA
>Ga0307930_1001834_pt1 | contig 16605 bp, 18 predicted proteins | sample OrgLakmetageno46_FD_203161 | JGI IMG/M metagenome (GOLD analysis project Ga0307930, IMG submission 203161) | Saline water microbial communities from Organic Lake, Antarctica - #46 | ecosystem: Environmental > Aquatic > Non-marine Saline and Alkaline > Saline | place: Antarctica: Organic Lake...
TCGTTTCAAGAATGGAAACAGAAACATTCCCAGCGCCCTCCGCGTGCGTTTCACGTGAAACGAAACGTAAATTCGAAGCCAGTTTTCTGTTTCGTTTCTACCTTGAGTGCCATGCGAAACAGCCCCCCAAAAGTAGGTGTTTCGTTTCTCCACGATTTTCCTGTTTCAACTCTGGCCCTAGTGGCCAGCCAGAACTCCGGAGCAAGACGAGGTCAAGGAAAGCTAGGCGCTCGTAAAGATAGAAGTAGAAGCTAGCTGGCGAGCTCGATTGAAATTTCAACGAGATTAGTGATCATCATGAATCCGAAGGACAAAAATATTTTCAAGGGCTTAATATTTCTAATCTTCGTGTGTAGTCTCATCGTCTACGGCGGTCTGAAAGTGTTCGGGGAGCCTTTGCGGCTTGTAGGAGCGCTCGCTAGTGGCTACGCAGGCCTCCGCCTCCTCATCACGTGCTACAAGAGCTTCGTGAGAGAGCCCGTGAACCCGGCGAAGTTTGGCAAATGGGCTGTGGTGACAGGTTGCACGGGCGGGCTGGGCCAAACATTCGTGCACAGCATTGCGAAGAAGGGCATGAATTTGGTCCTCATCTCACGAAGCCAAAGCAAGCTAGAGGCGTTGCAGGTAAACGATGACGCCTGGCATTCTTTCGACAGATAGTAATTTTGGATGCGTATACCTCTTAAGTCGCTACTTCAGTAACCCTTGTCATCCTACTAGGCTGAGTTGAAGGCTTCTTACGGAGTAGAAGTTGTTGTGCTTGCCTTCGATTTCGCGAACTGCACTCGCGAAGCCGAGGAGCAGTTCTACGCCCAGAAGCTGCCTGCTGTCGTGGCAGCATCGCCAGTGCACGGAAATGTGGGCTTGTTAGTGAACAATGTAGGCGTGGGAGATGAGGCACCATATGCTGTAGATGAAATCAAGGTACTGTGACTGCGTAAAAGCATACTCGAGAACCAATCAACTTGAGTGGAATGAATTGAAATTTGACGCCAGCTATTTGACCCAATATAATTAGAATGTGTCTGTCCAGTCTGCATCCCTCTTTCAATGCTTACATCGCTCTTTTGCCACCGTGGAATGTCTTCATATCGCTGATCTGTCGATTTTATTCTTCTACTAGGTAACGGATGTGGCGGATATGATTAAGGTCAACTGCGGTGCTATAGTCAACATGACTCGCTGCCTCTTCCCGCTTTTCAAGCACCGGAAAGGGGGTGCCATCGTGAACGTGAGCAGCGGCAGCTGTGCTCAGCCTTCCCCCTACCTCGCGACCTACGCGTCGACCAAAGCTTTTGACTTGCACTTTTCTAAGAGTTGCAGCCGCGAAGGCGCCGCCCATGGAGTAGTGGTTCTCGGGATTAGGCCTTACTACATCTGTGGAACGGGCCTTTATCCCAACGCCAAGCCTTCACTCAATGCTCCCTCGGCCAAGACTATCGTCGACGGAGCTTTCAACCATCTGGGCCGGTACGAAATCAGCCACGCTTATTGGATGCACGGGATTCTCGGGTGGATGTTCGGTACCCTCTTCGAAGATCCGGTTGCGGCACCAGTGATTGAGCGCCTCGCGAAGCGGGCTGGCGTCAGAGGCACCATGCTGGCCATTCAAAACGCAGCGCGCAAACGATCCCAAGAAAAGCTGGTCGACACCTGGAAACCGGTGCAGGCGTCAGGAGAGGAGCACCTTCGCCGTCTGGGCTGTGTGAAGTGATACAGGTAGTTCCGGGTGTTAAGAGGTTGTTACGTTAAGGGAATAAGGGTTAAAATTCGGTACTTCCACCTCTTAGAAATCGATTTCCTTCTTGTACTCCAGTACTAAAAAACGCTAAGAGAGCGAGGGCTGAGGCCAAATCCCCCCGCCCTTATTACCCGGAACTACCTGTACGGCGGATCTTTGGTAGCGAAATGGATTGTATTGCTGTTTCTATATATTTTCCTTGCGGCGGATTTCGCCGGGTAAATCAAATGGTACAGATCCCAGTTACGCTGACATTGCGATACAAAATATTACAGAAAAGCCAAAATTTAAGCGTTCTCTGGTCATAAATCACAAAGCATGAAAGAAGGGACTTTGAGAAAGCAGCCCCTCTCTCTTAACCTGAAGACTGTGGAAACGGATACTGCCAATAGCTCGCTACTAGGTACTAGGTTAGGATTCCGAAAGGGGAATTTTTAATTCTTAGACGTGATTTCCGCGACGGGGACTTGGCAGTAGCAGTGCCTTAATCCTTTATGACTACAGCACGGAAAACCCGCGGAAATGCCGTGGAAATGCCGCGCAAATACCACGTTGAGTGTTTCTACTTAGCCTTCGCGTGGGGTTTCCGCGTCAATGGGGATTCATAACCATGTTTCGCTAGCTCGCTGTCCATGGCCCATGAAAAATCATGGATACGAGGTTAAGGTCTAGGTCGCTCGGCCGCGTTCGCTAATGAATATTCATCTGAATTCATCTTAAGGAGGTCAAAAAGAGAAATTATTCTCCATGCCTTCAGTGCAGCTCTGAATTACTCCAGCCTTCGTCTATTCGCGGCCATGGCCATTGCTGTACTTCGGTGCCGTAAATTTGGGCCCATGTACGATACCGATGTGCCCGTTCTTACGTGTGGAGCACCTTCTTCCTTCAGAGGCTACTTGATTACCGATCTCATTAATTCAGTAAACTACAGCATTGAAGTTACGGAATTTGAGGGCTGACAGGCAGGAAGTAAAAGCAGCACATCCTATTGTAAGTAGTACACCAGAAGAGGAGCTACGTAATCAGTAATCAGGCCACATACTCGCACTGTACGTTTGAACGGGGGTGCCAATGAAAAAAAATAATCACGCCCGATCACTCTCAAAGTTTGCATGCCTTTTGTTCATGGCACATAAAAAGCACATCCCAAAGGGCAGGGCCGGGAACGTCGCGGAACCTACTTGAAATAGAGCTCGAAGTTGACTATATTTGCCCCATTGTCCTCGACAAAAATTTACGCCACGACCATTACAGGGATGATTGGTCCGACGAAAATTCGTGCATCGTTCACTTTTTCATGAACGCGAGGTCGATTGCTAGCTTGTGAACAGTCCTTTGGCTAACCCTAAGCACCTTTCGTTGCCACGTAACTCTTCAATAATAAGACACGGCACTTTTCTGTCAATTGGATGAAACATCTAGCGACGCACTCGTTGAAACTGAGGCGAATTGACAGGCTTTCAACAATGCAAGAAGTGCACCTCGCAAAGTAGACTGCACGAACGTTTTTTCTGAATACTTCTGCCGAATGCGACACACCGATTTCGTGGAAAGCCATAAGAGATACTCACTCATTGATGTTCAGCAGTGACGAGTTCAACTACCTTGGTCGCATTTTTCACAAGCTAATATATCTTAAGTCCAAAGGGTCTTCCACATCTCGAGCTGTTGCGTCAAGTTTGCACGCTCACGAAGACTGAAGTTAAAAGAAGATGCCTGCCCTTTACTTCAGAAGACATTACTGAGTATGATCGTGCACTCTCGGTGTCAGCGGTTGCCCACTACTCTTGAAACCTAGCAAGCTCTTAGTAGGAACAAACTCAACATCAAGATCATTTCTGGAGCATTTACATGTAGCTCGACAGCTTAAAAATAATTCGTAGATCGCCTAGCTCTACACTAGGAACCAACTTCTGCTTGACAAAGCTTTTGACGATTGACAGCTCCGACTGCGCGGAAGATTGAAGGCAATAGAGCAGTGCAAGCTTTATTGCTTAGGCTAGCCATTTTCGAATTTTTTCGTTCACTTCTGGACGAAAAATCAAGCTGAAGTTTACTGTGTGTGGTGGTGCTCTCGCTCAAACGTACAGTACAGATTTTTTTATCTGGGTTGAAGTGCTGTTTCCAGGCCCGCTAGATACTTTTCTTTGTCGTCGTCATCGTCGTTAATCTCGGCAGATCTTGCGTGCATTTAATCATCATAACATCATAAGCCACACCTGATGGTACTACTGATAGCGGATGCATAGCACACTCGCTTTCTGGCCTGAAGCATTTCTTCGATTGTTTTATCTGAGTATGCTCCTACTATTACCATGCTCTTATCATTCTTCCTACTCTGTGCCCGAAGCTCAACTTTACGTGTAATGAACGTGGTCTTATCATTTCCCACGCTTCTGTTTAGCCGACGGTCGAGGAATCTATCGCCGCTGGCCAGGAGAAGGCAGCGGGAATCTTTGAGGAACGAGAGTACGTTACTACCTTCGGCTCCACGGGCGACAAGGACCCATGGGAGGACGCGCAGGTCGACAAAGGCGAATGGGTGGGCAAGGTGGTCGACACGCTCGTCGAGCAACTGCCGCAATACCCAGTGCGTCATGGTTCTAACATAACACTCATCTTTATGCAGCCCAGACAAACATCATCTTTCGAGATATACTCATTGTAGTGCTTTGGTTTAGCTTTCTAGTGCTGCGAACTTCTTTCAGTGATACGTTTTTTTACCGCCGCGTGTGCTGTTGCTTGTTGCTTTCGCATGTGGGCTTCTGGATTCCCACGAACCTTAGGTGGAAATTGAGGAATGCACGCCGGTACCCGAACGGCTGGGCGAAATCTCCAAATCGCTGAATTTGGGCCGCGGCTATGCCGAGCACTGGGAGCGATTCTCGTGCCGAGAGCTCGTGCAGGTACTTGAAGATAAGAAGCTGCGTGTGATGTGCTCCTTGCTTCTACAACAACTGCCTCGCAACTAGTTTTTCTGCCCTGCTCGGATACACAAGCTGAGCCAACTAATAATATGCTTGTGCCTCTTTCTCTTGTCTCATACCTCCTTAATCTATATTTCGTCCAAAATGCTCCGGCCACCAGAATTGGTTCGATGCCTGCGTAGAGCGCACCGGCGGTGACCGGCATGCGATGCAAGTGACCACCACCACTGCGCCGGCTGCTGGGCTCGGCCAAGGAGCGGATGGCACCATTTACATTGCGCACTACAACGGCATGCTTGCTGGCTACTTGGCTGACTATGAGGTGAAAATTGCCACACCTTTACTTCTCAATGGATCGGGAGACGGAGTAGCCGAAAGTTTCGTTGGGATTTGATGTCACGAGACCATGAAATGAGCGGCTCAACCAAGAAGTTGGTTGCTCAGTAGTATCAATCAGCTTGAAGTAGGTAAGACTTATAGGCCCCTCGCTGCACGTCTGTTTCCTGATGGCCTCTCAGGCGGCCGGTGAGACGCGCTCTGTGGATTTGGTGAACTTCGGCGGCATGATCACCGTCGATGCCATGGTGCTCGGAAACTCGTCAAAACGAGGGCAGTCAGGAGCTACGGGCTTTTTCGGGGAAGGCGTGAAGGTGAATATGGCATGAATACATTTTAGACAAGGGTACTAGAAGAGAAGTAAGGATATCGGCAAAACAACGTGACTGTTCTTCGGAAATGTATGTCTTCGTTGTTTGACCATCCTGTTTAATCATGCAATATGTTGAAATTTCAGGTGGAGATCAACCGCTTGACGGCGTGCGGCGTGGGCGTCAAGTACGTCACCCCCGTAGAGGGCGCTAGCAACCACCACGCGCTGTGGAACTTCTCCTACCACGCCGAGCAGGGCGGCGCATCGGAAGTGCTGCACTTGCACATGGATAGCGCCGATGGCCCTACCAAGGGGGTGAGCGTGCACGTGCGCGGCCTTCCTCGAGGAGGGCAAGCGATTGACCCCGCCAACTTCTTGTTCCTCCAGGTACTGTCCTCGTACAATCCTCTTGAAGTGTCTATAGGCTGCACAGCATTTTTTGGACTCTTTTGCTTTGATTTTCGAGCATCGTTATTCAGCATTTCCAATCTTTCTTCATCTCGCGCACATGCTTTTACGTGGTGTTTCCGGTTTTCACACACTTGTGTGTGAACGCAACTACAACTACTAATATTTACAGGGAGCCTACACCCGTGTCTCAGCCCCACCGGGTAAAGGCGCGGCAGTGGCAGGGATCGATGTGTTGCTGGACGCCGCGCACGAGGGCAAGATTTACGTGGGGGGCATCTTTGCGCTGCCGTGGGCCACTCTCAAGGGCATTGGCTTGGATTACACCGGCGGTATGAGGGTGGAGAAGAAGAAAGAGGAGGAGGAGGAACTAAGAGCTTGCGTTTCTTTGATTTGTATTTGCTTCATTTTTTTACTCCTTGAGGTCCATTCAGAGGTGATTCGCATCGCTTTGATTTTTTACTCCTTGAGCTCCATCCAGGAGTGCTTCTGTCATGATGCGTCGCTGACTGCGTTGCAACTATATCTTTCTCCGTCTTACAACTACATTAGGCGGCGACAGTTTCAAGCACGTTGGCCTGGGCCGTGACCGGACTTCGGTACATGTGCACGAGCTCATTCACTTGCTGCCAGCAGCTCTGCACCACCAGCGCGGCTCCCCCCAAGCGGAAGCTCTGCTGGCGCGCATTTTTGACACCTTGCAAGTGCACCCGCACGGCGAGCTGGCGTGGATCCGGGACGCTCCTTTCGACAGCCCGCTGAACAAGGAAGCCCGAGAGTGGTGGCTCGAGTTTGCCGACGATCTGGTGCGTTCTCAATTGCTGGTTATACTTGTTGTCGACTTCTTGTTTTCGACTTCCGCAAATGCAACAAACTTTTCCTACGTGACATTCTCAATATGTTCTTGTGATTACTTGTGTGAGCACCGCTGCATGCATCTCATCATCACGCCCCAACAACAACAATTCCTCCTACCCCCCTGTACAGGTGGCGCTCTTCGCATCTCGGCACGGTCCCAAAGCGATTCCAGTGGAGGCGCACGAGATGACCATGGCCCACGAGGCAGAGGGGATGGGAGCTCTAGCGGTGACCGTCGCTTTTCCCTTGAAGGTAGCCCTCGAAGGCAGCCCGAAGTGTCCGACCATGGCCAAGCTCCGGGGCGACTTTTACGACTCCATGCTCAAAGTAAGGGTTTGTTCGGGTGATTGACTGGTCTGGCTTTCGTGCTGCTGCTGCTGCTGCTGCTGCTGCTCCGAACACTTCTTCCGTGATTGGTGCTCTTCATTTCTCATGGAATTCACAGTGTTCCTTTCTTGCATGCTTTTCTTGTACTTAGATTCCTGACGTGACGATTGACAAAGAAAACTCAGACCACGTAAAAATGGTGAAGATTCGCGACGGAGTTGTGCGCTTCTTCAACGAGGTTTGTTGATAGGACTCTTCTTGGTTTTCATTCCCCCTGATAACCCCTCCTCATACTCTTCCTTATTATCGCATGTATCTCGCGTGCGTAGATTATCACGTTTCATTACCTCTTTTCTTATGTTCAGGTCAAAGTGGAGCGCACTTTCTTCAAGCGCCCGAAAGCAGGCAACCAGCGCCTCGTGGTGCCCGTGCGCGACGACTTCGTGATTGACTTCAACCTCTTCGCCTTGGACGAAGTGCACAAGGCGCAGGCGGCGTCGGGCGGCAACATTTGCCTCAAGAAAGACTGCGGCTGCCAGTCTCTAGCGCTGGTGCGTGGGTTCACCGAGGCGCTCGCGGGCACCGACGACCACCGGCGCGCTCAGCTCGAGCAGCGGGTGATGCGCGCCCTCATCGAAGACAACCAAACCTCCAAAGGGTCGGGCGGGAGTGGGTCTACACCCTCGAAACAGGCCTCCTCCGAAGCAAGGTCCTCGGAAGCCGACAGCGGAGACGAAGGTGATGGCGGCGGTGGTGGTGACATGCTCTCGATGCTCATGGGGGCAGCGGTCAGCGATAGCGACTCGGATTCTGACAGCGAAGGAGGCGCTTCGAAACCTCCACCAGCGGTGGCTCGCGCTATGGCAGCGTCATCATCATCAAGTGGTGGTGGTGGGTCCGCGCGGGCGCCTCCTCCAGCTCCTGCAGCATCACGAGGCCCCTCCCGGCCCCCTGCTCCACGGCACGATAACGTGGACCTCAAAGCGCACCTCAAGGCGGGGGCGGTGGCGCGGCTGGGCGCTCTGGCCAAGAAGCTGAGCAAACAGAGCGAGGAGTGGGATCTCGCAGGTCTCCCGCCTGATTGCGTCTGCCCCATCACCAGCGAAGCTTTCGTCGAGCCAGTGGTCTGCGTGGGCGACGGTTACACCTACGAAAAAAGCGCCCTCACCGTGTGGTTCTTGGAGCTCTCCACGTCGCCTGTTACCGGTGCGGAATTATCGACCAAGGACACGGTGCCCAACCATGCAGTGAAAGGAATTGTCGATGCGTTTGCTGCGGGCACTGGGGTGCCTTTGCCTGCAGGAGGCAGCAACAGCAGCGGCAGCGGCAGGTCGAGTGGCGGCAGTGCGCCTCCCTCGGTGCCTCGGCCTCGCCCAGCAGCGCCTGCGCCGCGCGCTCGTCCCGTCCCCAAGAGCAACGACTTGGACTCGATCTACATGAGCCGGAAACCCTCGGGAGCAGCCGCAGAAATTAAGTCCGGCGCGCCAGCGGTGCGGCGGCCGATGGTAGTGGAAAAGGACGACTCGAATTCCGAAGACGAAATGAGCGAAGAAATGTTTCAGGTAGTACACTACTTATTTCCCTGGGTATTGCGTGCCTTCCGCTATGCATTCATTCCACTATTCTCCACGTTCGTAATTTATTGTTCACATGGATTTGAAGTACTTCCTTCTTCTTCTTCTTCGCGTGTGTCTCAGGCCATGCGCAACGGCGGCGGCGGCGGTGGAAGTGCGCGCCCGGTGCCGTCGCGACCAAAACCATCGACCAAGGCGCCGGAAGAAGGCGGTGACGGGGAAGGCGAAAAGAAGAAGAAGTCGTGGTCGGTGTTCGGTAAAAAGAAGTAAACCCGGAACTGCACGTCGCTGTAGTAGACTTACAGTGTGAGATGACCACGTGAAATGCTGGTGCCTTCAGAAATCGCTCTTTGTATCGCCGACGCATCGCCCACGCAGCGGAACACGGCGATTTCCACCTTCTTAGTTTATATGACTTCCTGTGTCCGTTTGCGGCCGGTTTCTTGTCTCATTAAGTGACTTTAAATCCGATTTGAAATTTGCTGTCCACTGAGCATTGAGAATCCCGGACTTCGACTTGGATCTTTATCATAAAAAGTTTATGATCTTTATAATCCGAATAGGGAATAGCCAGCTCAACAAAGCCATATCAAGTGATAGTGATGCATTGATGCTACGGTATACCACGGGAAGCGTTAATTCGAATGCGCGGCTTATATCGGCAATTCGGGGAATTGAAAGGAGCGTGGGTGAGTGGCCTTTGTTCTTTGTTCGTGTAATTCGCGCATTATGCTAGCTTGTTACCTGCCATTGCCCGTCGCTTGGGCATTCTTGACATCGGTAGTTGCTTTCATAACCAGGTTCTTCGTTGGGCTGGCCACGTCGCACGTATGCCCATGCCTCGGGCGCCACGGCAGTTACTGACTGGCTAGGTATCGCATTCTCGACCGATTGGTTGTCCACAGATGACTTGGGGCAGTGGGGCAGGGGCAGGACGTTGGAGAACGCGCTCAAAAGTAAGGGCATTTCGAAGGATGTAGATGAGTGGATCGCCGTTGCCAAGGACAGGTCGAAGTGGAGACAGGTTGTCGGAGACAGCTGGCTCACTCCATTCCCAAACTTCCTGATGCCTGATGGCTGATGGCTGAAGGACACCTCGAGAGCAAATGATTACAATTGCATTACGCAAAAGGGCACTCAGCCCAGTCAGACTTGTTCTGAAGGATATATTTTTCTGTTGCTATATGCCACAGTGTTGTTTTTTTGTATTTGGGGGGGGTATTAACTAGACTAGACTAGTCTATGTGCTATGTCCGAGATAAAGCAAGACAGGAGTGTCCAATTTTAATTTTAAGCTCATGAGTTAACTGCCCACTGAAGCAACTAGCGCCGGACCCAGTCCTGATGAGAGTGTTTAAAAAACAAGGGCCCGCTGCTGTTCTGGTACTCCATGGCTTTGTCTCGTACAACTATCTCACATGCATGATGCAGAATTCTCGGCAAAAAGCAAATCGCTAGGATGGTGTAGCCCATCCCAGTTCTGGTTGAGCGCGCAGTTCGTCAGACACACGGCACAAGAATTGTAGAGCTCTAGTGGTCAAGAGTCTTCAGGAAAGCTTCGTAAGCTTTTTCGTCCATCAAGCCTTCCACTTGGCTCTCGTCCGAAATCTGGAGAGGCAACACATGCACATCACAATCGTTTCGGTTAGACGCATACTATCATGCAAACCAACGTCACATCTATGGAACACTTGCCTTGATTTTGGCGAACCAGCCATCGCCTTGAGGGGACTCGTTCACGAGCGCTGGGCTGTCCTCGAGTTCCTGCAATGCCCACACAGCGGGGTGTTCGTACGGTGAGAGTGGTTGGTATCAAGCAGGCTCCAGCACGAGCGACAGATTATGTTCAAAGACAGCTCGGGCATACTGAGTATTTGAAAAATAATCTATAGATACAAAGCATTTCATGACTTAGATATTTGAGAGCTACCTCGTTCACAGCGGTGATTTCTCCATCGATGGGGAGGTAAACGTCGGAAGCAGCCTTCACCGACTCCACCGACCCAAAAGTCTCCCTGTTGTTGATCGCAACACGACGATGACAGACTGGCTGAAAGATAGCTCAACACTGCAGGCAGTGCCATCAATATCTTCCAACAACAATGCAAACTGTTGCGAGTCAAGTGCGCACGCATGTCCGTAGAATGCAGTTGGGAATGTGTCTTATCTTAATTCAAAGCCCCGACTTAAGGCCTAACCATAGCAGCTTACCCTTTTTCAAAAGTAGACCCGACGTCTGGGAGCTCGACGAACACAATGTCACCTAAGGCGTCAGCAGCGTGGGCTGTAATGCCCACAGTGCCCACGCCTCCTTCAACCTACATGTGACAAGGGGTCTCAGATATTTGACGACCCGTTCAGTGAAGGCGGTGTTTGTCGCTCGTAGGTTCACATTCAACACTTGATCTCTACAGTCATATACCTTGACAAATTCGTGGCTCTCGGCAAAATAGGTTGCGAGGCTGCGAGCAGGTACGTTGAACGCAGGGCGCGCGAGCACACGAGCGTTGCGGGCGATTGAGGAGAGCATGTTGTAAACTAATGAAGTCGAAAGATAAGCTTCACGAAAACGTCGGGCATGCGGCGGTACTGGGTACTCGAGAAGCGGGAGAGCCACGCACGATGATGTTGACCGCCCCGGAATCTGCGCCCTAATGTAGTAATTTTGACACCCCCCTGAGCAAGGGTGAAAAACGTTGAACATCTTGGGGAACAAACGAAGCTCAAAGCTGAACTTGTTTAGCGTCGTAGAATAGCGCCTCTGTCGGGCTTGCTTTTAGGCTTGCTGGAGCTATTCAGGCTGTCGAGGCTTTGTAAAGCATGACATCTGAAATACTGGGCTTCGTGTGCGAGTGGTATGATCCTCAGCCGATGAAAACGCGCAAATTTTTGACCAAAGTGTTTGTCGACGACAAACAAGTCGAGGTCAGTTAACGTTAAAAGGGCTAGGCTTATCCATTTGTATAACTTATTTTCAGCATGCATTCGTTGTCAGTTATTCGCGAATGTGTGATGAAACTATTGCATTTGTCGTATTTGTGTCCTTATCCCTTTGCTTACAATGTGACTGTCTAGATCTATGATGCGGTGCTGAACAAACGTTTCTTGGGCAAAAGCCCGTTACCGCGTGACGTGTCCCCGAAGGACTTTTTCGTGGGGAGTAAAGTATTGATCCACGCACGTCTCTTTACAGTGGTAGACTACGCTGATCCATACACGCGACGCAAGTTAGGCCCAACGTCGGAAAGCACTACTTTACTTGTGGGGCCAGACGCCTACTACGATACTGGCAAAATCTTGGAAGGCCTAACGGGCAGCACCGGGCTGAAAGTGGCCAAATTGCAGTCTTTTTCCCTCAACGAGCCGGAGCTGCAAGACTTGTTCCCACTGCTGGGCAGCGAGAGCGTGGAGCGAGGACCTGTACCATACGAGCAGCGTGTGAAATTTTGGTGCAGCGGCCTGTGTGTCGCCGTGTCGCTTTCTGGCCCCGACGCCCACGGCACTGTGGCCAACTTGGCGCCTCAGCTGCGCCAGCGCTTCGCTGCCAATGACTTGGAAGCGGCCGTGTGGCACTCCGAAGGACTGGGTAGGTGCAGTTCAGGCTCCTGAGTTTTTAGTGCGATCTGGTGTTTGTGCGCTGGTTTGCTTTTATGCACTGGTTTCGTCCAGTAGTTTGTTGTATGTGCGTTTCTGCGGGTACTGCGCCTGCGCTTCACCTTGCCATTCTTGAGAGTTTATACCCTTGCTCAAATAATTTCCCCGCTGCTGCTTTCTAGGCGACTTTTTCTTCGGTCCGGCGCGGCAATTCGCGCACACCGCTACCTTGGCTCCCGGCGCCGTCACTTGCGGTCTGGTGAAGCCGCATGCCCTCAAAGCAGGGTCCCTGCCCGCCATCCTCGACGCCGTGTTGTCGAGCCGCAATTTTACGGTCAACGCCATGAAAATGTGCACCTTGACGAAGGCGGACGCGTCGGAGTTTCTCGAAGTGTACGACGGGGTGATGCCCACGTACAAAGACATGGTCGTTGAGCTCTGCACCGGCCCCGCGGTTGCGCTCGAAGTGTGCTTCAGCGGCCAGCAGCGCAACCACAGCGACGAGGGCTCTGGAGGAGTGGTTGCGGCTTTCCGTGACTTCGTGGGGCCATGGGACGTGGAAATGGCCAAAGAGTTGCGCCCCGATTCCATTCGAGCCAAGTACGGTGTAGATCGCACAAAGAACGCCATTCACACCTCAGACCTCCCTGAGGACGGGGCGAGCGAGTGCAGTTACCTGTTCGAGAGCCTTGCCTAGTTGTTATCTAGGAATTTCTGGTGCTACATGATCAAAATTGCTCTTTCTTGTTTCTTTCGGTTGAGCTACCTGTAAGTCATGAGGACCTTAAAACTCATAGATACAGCATTATTTAGTAGAGTGTCAAAACTTATAATTTCTACGCATAATTTCTAGAGAAAGTAAGGAAGTAAGTGAGGGGTAAGACTCGAGATCAAGGACCGGGGCCGAACTACCACGGAGATAGGGGATCTTATACCCTAGACACTCCAGGCGCCCAGGCGTTATTCTAAATCTAATTCGTTCTATTCTAGAACATTTTTTTAAAAATAATTATCCGGTATCTAATATTGGCATTTCGCGTAATAAGTTACTGTTACTCTCGCGAACCATGGACCATAGACAGAGCAATTCAGTTATTCAGTAACTGTTGGCTAGAGAGGACACGCAACTAGTCAACAAGGCCTAAGATATCAGAACTCAGGCACTCTCAGTTTCTGTGATAGGAGGAGCCTCAGTGAACGAAGTTCCCATGGCGGGGCGCTCATGAAAGGCACTTCTGTAGGAAGTTTTCCGCGATCTTAACTCACTTGCCTTGTCTTGCCATACCTATTCGAACCCCACCAAAGATAATGCACACAAACGTGCAGAACAAAACAAGGTGAAGATGAGGTGCTCTAAGGTACTAGTAAGCAGTTAAAGATAGCAAATACATTCAACAGTGAAGATGAAACAACAATCAAGAGGATGAGACATAGAGGGGCAAATAAGGTTCCTTGTATGCGAATGTTTCACACCTCGGCTTTGTCGTGCAGTTTGGCTAACAAGAGAGGCGCGCTGCCGTCGCACGGTGAGGGCTGGTAGTTCTCAGCTAGCGCAGACTCCATGGACGTGACTGCCGATAAGATGATGCCTAGCATGCCCGCGCCTGTCACCATCGCTTGTCTCGCTACTACAGCCCGATCCGCTGAAGTTCCTTGTTCTGACTGACCAATTTCACTACTGCTGCTACTACTGCTGCTGCTAGTGTCTCCGCTACTCGTCGAAGCCCCTAATAAGCTCCAGGCCGCGTGTGCAGCTGCGTCAGGGAGCTCGGGAAGAGCACCAGTAGCGTCCCGTAAGAAGAGGCCGAGCCAGCCTGCGCTTAGAAAGCGGTGAAATATGTAAGCCGCTGTAGCGACCATCGTTTGTGACGGCCGAATCGATGAATTGGGAGATGAGAGCAGCTCGAGCTGCGAGGATGAACCAGAAGAAGAGGAGGTATCAGCTGGGGCACTAGAAGCACTGGAAGTGGGTAAAGCAATGGCATCCGCAAGACGATCAGTGGCCGCAGCCCACGAAAGAGCACGCCTTTCTGACGGCGTCAGAGGCAAAGGAGCTTTGGCATAGACATCTCCAAGCACGCGCACGAACTCGTTTGCATCCTCTGGATCAAAGGGAATGGCGTTGGCAAACTGATAGAAGAACTCGTTTGACGGGTGCCTGGTAGTTGGAAAACAACAAAGATGAGGCAAGATAGAGGAAGGTTGTTTAGATAGAAGGAGCATACGAGGAATTTACTAAACTATGCAAGCCACTACTCTTCACCATCGAAATCAAATTTCAAAAAAGGAGGTCGAGAGCCTAAGCATTTGCCCAAAAACTAATACCCACACGCACACCTAGCAATGAGCACGGTTTTCCCCATGGCGAGTGCTTCAGCAGTGGCAGTGCACAACACATCGGAAGTGGACGGGTTCACAAACACGTGATACTTTTGCAAGGCTTGTGAGGCATGGTCTGTAGCTGGCAAAAAGGACACAAGAGGCCTAGCAACAGCAGCTGTACTTCCTTTTGTGGTGTCTTCTGCATGTTCACGCCACGTATTCTCAATGTCGCTCTCGTCCGGGCCGCTGCCAATGAGATCCACTCTGAGGCCAGTGTCTCCGAAGATACCCGCAGTGTTTGCATCGGCGACTTCGCTCGAGCTCAAGAGAGCAACTAATTGCCGGTAGCCCTTTGAAAGTAGGAAAAAGTTAATAGCAAAAATACGCACGTGAAGGAAGAAAGCGTTAAAGACAAGGATCGAAATTATGTTTCTGAAATCGTTTAGTAAACGAATAGCCAGAGAGAAGTGTTTTTCTATCGGAGCCATACCTTAGCCCACAGTTTTTTGCCCAAAAAGTAAACGCCTCTCCCCGCTGCTTCTGCGCCTCCGCTGGTTTCGAGCGCTGCGCGGTCCGTGCCAATGGACAGAAACTCGTCTCGCACGCCGTGAGTGTTGCTCACTACCGTGCGGGACAAAGGAGCGCCGCTGTCGTGCAGAGCCGCTGAGAGCTGGAAGAGTTTGACGGTAAATGTGCACAAACTATGAGCAGAAGGTGTTTTAATAGGGTGCACGCAGGCTTTCTAACACTTAATATGGTTGTACAGGTATTTGCTGAAGAACTAAAATGGCTCAATGGCTCAGACTGTCCTATCTTTAACGAGCACATAAATGCATATCAATTCACTAAAACGTCATACAACCTGCACAACGACGTCGCAGTAAGCGGTGGTCACCACGGTGGTCATGACACGTGTCACGGGTTCCTTCAGCCGCCACCCAATTTGCTTCTTGTCGCTGCGGCAGTACTCCAAGTAGTTCGTATGCCCTATTCCCGCCACATGAGCGAAACGATCGCCCCACCTCGGGCCGTAGTGGTACCTGATGATGAAGAAGACGAATGGAAGATGCATGGCAGGGGTGGTGAGAGTAAGATCTTCCCCAAGACATCGCACCCATTGAGAATGTATTGCCTTAAAATAAGGACTTCAGATGTGCCATGTACGCACCAGTTCAAATGTTCCGGCTCTTCCAGAATCACAACGTCGGTCGAAGCCTCCGGCAAGCACGCCATCAAATTCCGAGCTTCTGAATTGGGGCCTTCGCCGTGCCCATACATCGCAGCCGCAACTTGAGGGTCCAATTTCTGTGCGGTGGCGGTGTCCGAATTGCCATTCAAGAAGGCTTGACTCTTGCCCGGCCGATGGTCAAAGAGCAAGCAGCCGAGGTTAGGGTGATAGCGCGCTGGGTACCAGGAGATGTTGAAGTTGCGCGACTCGCAGCCGGCTTCGGGGAGGCCTGTGCTCCAGTCCAAGTCGCTGGTCTAACGCGTTGAGAAGAGCATGACGTCCAAATAGATCAATCAAAAGACGTGATGATTGAGAAAAGCAAGGCACTAGCAAACGCTACGATTTAGACATGCCATGATGTGTAAACCATAGTTTCTAAACGAATGCCATCGTTCTCCTAGTAGCTCTCTCTGTATATCCCCCCACCTGGTCGAGCCATTCCCGCATAGCGCTCTCCTGGTCGCTCGGGCGTTCGAAAAAGGTGCCAGGCTTGAACAAATGTGCCTGATCGTCTTCTTCCATGAAAGGCAGCACCAGCACGACCTGCAAATGGTGTGATGAAAAGACAATGAGGAAGTAAGCATTCACCCTCTGCCGTTGTGTGTCGTTTTAGGGCAATTCATCTCATCTCAATTCCCGCACCACGCCCAATATCTACCATGATTCGCTAGCATACATAATTTCTCAAAGTCCTTCGTTACCTCGTGCCCTCTCGCTGCGAGCTGTCCAGCACGCAACAAAGGGTTAACAGCGGTGCCTGTCATCCATGGCAGCGCTGCAGTGGTCACAATCGTCACGTGTCTCGGGCCTAAACTCAAATCCGAAGCTGGAGTCACTGCAGCGACGTGAGGTCTATCAGCTAGTGTGTGCTCAGCAACTGCGTGTGAACCCACACCCTTATGGGCCGGCAATAGTGATACCCGCGGCTGACGCACCGTCGGGTGAGTGCCCGTATGCTGCCAACAACACGAACGGAG
>Ga0307930_1001835_pt1 | contig 16603 bp, 10 predicted proteins | sample OrgLakmetageno46_FD_203161 | JGI IMG/M metagenome (GOLD analysis project Ga0307930, IMG submission 203161) | Saline water microbial communities from Organic Lake, Antarctica - #46 | ecosystem: Environmental > Aquatic > Non-marine Saline and Alkaline > Saline | place: Antarctica: Organic Lake...
AGCATTAGCACTGGCAACACCACTCGCGCTGACCGCCTGCTCACCCGACAGCGGAGGTGGCGATGGCGACTCGAGCGCATCCGGTGACCTGGTGATCGACAGCACTAACAGAGAGGTTATTATCAACCAGTCTCTCAGTCAGTTTGCTACGACCGACGAATTACTAACCAATCCAGCTGACGGTTTTTCCGACTTCCTGATTACAGGCGATGATTCAAGTAGCCGAACAGCCGATCCAAGGGCTATTATCGCACGCATCCAGGAACCATTGCCTGTGATACTGGGTCCGCGTCGGTTACTGCCAATACCGCCGATGTAGATAGTGAGCCGCTCCCGGCAAGCGGAAGCGCATCGTTCGAAGCTATCTACTATAGCTGCACTTTCGAAAGCAGTGACGAAAACTTCAGCTTTTTAATGACAATCGACGGTGAAATGTCCGCAAGTCTTAACTGGACCGGGTATGTAGACGGAAACCCAGGCCAGTTCGATACCTTCAATATGGCATACGACGTCGATGAATTCTCCTTTGTTTTGGACATTAATGGAGAGAAGTCCTCCTTCGAGATAGATTTTGAAGCTTCCCTTTCATTTGATGACCCGACTGCCAGCTACAGCTATTCAGGGTCCTTTGAAATCGAAGAGGCAGGTGATGGTTTTGTTGATGTGCGGACAATCAATCCAATCGTCATGAATATCAACAATACTCGCCCAACATCCGGCAAGGTTATTATGGAAGGTGGCGGCGGTACATCCATTACCTATACCGTTGTAGCCAATGGTATTGAAGTGTCGGTTAATGGTGGCCAGTCTGCGCTTTACGAATGGGACGACATTGATTCCCTGGAATAATATTTCCGGATACTCCCCCCTTTCACGGGGGAGGCTTTCCCTCCATAAGTTCTCGCAGAAACCGTTAGCAGGTTGTTGAAAAAGGCTCCCTGCCTTTTTCAACAACCTGCTACAGCTTTGATCAGGTACTGACCGCACAGCAGCCATTGAGATGGATACCCACCTTGTTGTGGCCAAAAAGTTGTGGCCAAAAAAACCGCCACCGGAAGCAGCGAAGCCTTCGGTGGCGGTATTTTAGTCGGCCTGGTGTTAACCTGGCTCTGGCTTAGTCCCCGCTGGTATCCGGCAGGTAAGCGCCATCTTCGTCATGCACTTCCTGGCCGGTAACCGGTGGGTTGAACGAACAGATCAGGCGCATGTCTTCGGTGCCGCCCCGCAGAGTATGCGGATCGTGCTTGTCCAGCGCGTACAAGGTGCCGTCAGTAATTTCATGAGTTTCACCGGTGGTCTTGTCGTAGATGCTACCGTTGCCGGCCACGCAGTAAACGGCTTCAAGATGATGCTTGTACCACAAATTAAGTTCTGCGCCTGCCGGGATAATGGTTTCATGGAAAGAAAACCCCATGCCGTCTTTCTTCAGCAACATCCGGCGGCTGGTCCAGCCCGGGCCGGTTACTTCGCGTTCGGTGCCTATAATGTCCTGAACTCGTACTATTTTCATACTGTTTCCTCGTTCGATGATGGCATTGACTATATACATTCTTATTAGGGCCGGATCAAGCAGCATCGCTCGGATGTCATCCTGGCTGTGGCTGTCGAGGCAGTCCAGTCGGTGATCATCTGTCGGTGTCAGATCAACAGTTACCTGACAGCTTGGTCTTGTTGGTTGATCCGCCTCCAATGATTGACCGCCCTAACCAATAACAACCACAGTCGAATTGGCTGGCCTGTACAGAGCTAAAACTAGGGCCGGTGTACAGCGTCCGATCGACACCTGTCCAGACTACGCCGGTCCAGAGTATGCCGGTCTAATGCACGCTGATAAACAGAAGCAGTGGCTATTGGCGGCCACCGCAGAAATAGCTTCCAGCTGAACCGATCAGCGCACTGGGACATAAGATGCACTGGGACTTAAAAAGCACCCCCTCTGCTGGCACCCCCAGGCTTTGCAGAGCCAGGTTGACATGTTCCAGTATTAGTCAGAGGATAATGCCGCATGAGCAAAGCTACAGACAAAATCACGACTCAGCATAACGGCGCGTCACTGGAGCTTGTGAAGCAACTCGACGCGGCCATCAACCGCCTTGGCGAACTCAATGCCACTGCAGGCGTCTCGCCCGTATTCGAGGTAATCGACGCGGCACTGGCCCTGATGTTCAATGCCGAAGGCCTGGAGGCGCTCTACGAGCGCGTGCCGGCGATCGAGGCGGCGGGATTTTTTGCTGGTAGCGATTGGGATTATCCCCAGACGCTGGTGCCCTCATTGGCCTTGCGCACAATACGCCATGGCGAGCCGGCCGCAACCCTGGTTGAAAGCCTGAGTCAAATTCGGCTTCTGGCGGTGGTCAAAGGCGACTACATCCATCCTTCCATCTCTGCGGAACACGCCCATCACTTTCTTGCCCAGGTGTTAGCGATGAATCTCGATCTGGTGGTCAGTGATCTCCAGGAGAGCGATCGACTGCGGCCAGATAGGCTCGGCTACGCCGTTCAGGGTTTGTATCACTATCTGCTCCGACACCTGGGATATGAGAACCTTCTGGAGCATTTGGTGGCTGAAGTCTGGCGGATTCTGGCACAGCGACCGGTTCAGGTGGATGGCGTCAAACAGATGGTGACCCAGATCGCGGTCTGCCTGGAAAAACCGGATGCGCTCGGTGGCGAAGTCGGCGACGACGCGCTGCAACTGATCCATGCGGTGTTCAGTCCTACCGAGGGTTGCCGCGAAGATCCCGGCTTCGATGTCTACGCTGAACGAATGGTAGAGATGGACGATGCAACCCTGCTGCGGGAGGCTATCGGCTTTGCCCAGGCCATGCACAGTACCGGCCTGGTCTCGCCCTACATGCCGGGGTTTATTCGTTACCTGCGTAGTCGCTGGAATGAGCTGATTCCCACGGCTTTGGGCCTGAGCCATACAGGTGCCGACGCTTTTCACTGCTACCCGGCATTGATTCACACCCTGATCGATGAAGCCCTGTTTCCCGAGACCAGCCAGTGTGCCTATGGCCTGGCCATGATGCTCGAGCGGGGTATTCTCTATGCGCCTCCGGTGGCGCCGTCCTTGTGGCGACAAATTCGACTGTCGCTGTGCGAGGCCGCAGCCGAAAAGATTGTGGCCGTCTTTGGGCGCAGCCATTCGCCGGAATGCTTTCTGCTTGCTGATGTACTCAATGTGCTCGGTCGTCCGCTGGGGGTGGGTCAGGGGAACTACCCCACCTGCCAGTCGACCCGTGCGCTGTCCATGTGGGCTTACAACATGCCGGCGGAACTGCTTCGGATCCTTGCCTGGGCGGCGCGCGACGATGAAATCGTGATGCGCTTTGAAGGCAACAGTATTTCTTCGCGGGACCTGGGCGCCGGCCTTGCCAGCGAGCCTCCGGTGGATGTGGATGCGGTCTCATTGCTGACGGTGCCGCACCTGGATCGAATCTACTTTGAGATGGGCCGCCGCAGTATCGGGCGCGGAGAAGACCCTCACAAATGGGTCAACTCCGAATTCCATGGCGATCATGTGGGCCACGGCTTTCGCATCGCCGTAGACGTATTCACGGGTAGACTGAAAGATTTCGAAGGCTTTATTCGCGACTTTTATGCCGCTTATCACCCGATTTACAACGGCAATATTCCGGTTATTAACCCACAACCGGCCGGTATTGCCGTGACCGACAGCGCCACGCGCTTTCTCGGCTGGCATGCCATTACTATTCAGCGGCTTGCACTGGACCCGGATGAGATCATGCGTGTCTATTTTTTCAACCCCAATAACGACAGCGGGCAAAACTGGGGTCAAGGGATTATCACCTCGACCCAGGGCCACGGCGAGCTCTTCGGTGAAGCCTCTTTACCGGTGGCTGAGTTTGTGTCGAGACTGTATGTGTTTCACTACGACCCGATTGAAAAGGGTGAGCCGGACGATATTCCAACCGATGAAGTCAACCGGGCCATGCACCTGGCCCGAAACAGCTGGGCCAAAGAACGTTAGCTGTCCACATCTGCCTACCCTGCCCCAGCTGTTGTGTTCGAGGGTCATGCTCAGTTGGTGGCCGAGAATCACCGAGTCAGAGAACTTCTGAGCGAGGGCTTTTTTTAAGTTGCCACAGCCACTGCTTGATAGTCATGAACGGTGATATTGCGATAGCTGGTGCGGGCGGAGCCTGGTGCGTTTTGATTGTATGAGTGCTTTGTATATGGGCGGACACGAACGACACTTCTGGCAGAAAAGTGCTTGCCAACCTGATTTTTGAGTGACAGGCTTAAGCTTAAACATAAAGACATTCTGAGCAGGCTGTTAACATTCGTAAAATGTCGGCCGCAAGTTGCCAGAGCAGATGGTCCGACATTTCATGTTTCGGAAAAGGCAGAAAGTCTTTTTCAACAACCTTTTGGTAGTTACGAAAGTTAACGAAGCAAGTCTGTGTCAGGCCGTGGCGATTCAGTCAGCCGATATTTTGGGATAATTTTCACCGTTTCGCAGCGCCAGGAGTAACAGCATTGCTAACTGAAATGCAGAGCCAATGATGAAGTCGATGAAGGACTGAGGTGAAAGTCATTTTCCTGGTCAGAGTTTTTTGGTGGGAGTATACATTGGCGGTATTGTGTACATGCAGTTCCTACATAGAGGAAGCAGTTAAGAAGATGCGGACTTTAAGATTTTCTCTATTTTAGAGCTGAGTATAGTAAAATGACTGATTCATTAAAAAGCTCCCGCCCTCTTTTTAGCAGTATTCTATCGAATCAATACTTTCTTAATTCAATTTTTTTTGTACTTTCCTTTTGGGTCTTAAACCAGGTAGCTTACCTTTATGAAGTAGCCGAAAACGTTAGTGTGTTTTACCCGCCATCCGGTTTTGCGATGCTCCTGATTTATCTGTTCGGTGCAAAATATCTCCCGGTATATTTTATAGCAATTATCATTGGTGGCCTGCCTCAACGAGATGTTTTGAATTACGGCCTCGACATGCTAGCACCAGATCTGAGGCAATTTTTTATATATGGTACAGCTGGGTTGTTATTAAGAAAAAAGACGTTCAAAGAGCAAGTTCTTGATACAAGATTTTTCCATTTCTTCATATTGACGTCAATAGCAACTGCCTTATTCTCGTCGGCTATTTTTATTTTCAAGTCACTTGAGTTGAATAGCCTGTTCAGTCTAGAACGAATAAATTCTGTAGCTTCATTCTTTGTAGGGAATTTGACAGGTGCGTTGATGGCTCTTCCTATTTTTGTATTTTATATTTATTTTAAATCTATTGGATGGCGTAGTTTGGGTTCAGATATTAAACAAAATATTTTGAAACCCGATAAAATTACCGCATTAATTCTTCTTCTTTTTTTGTCGTTTCTGGTTATTTCTATGGGCAGATTCAATGAGGATTTTTCGAATTACTACTATTTTATTGTAATTCCAATTATTTGGACCTCTGTTAAATGGGGTCTGAGTATAGGGTTAATGTATGCTTTCATCGGTAATATTTTCACACTCATAATATATGTTATTTTTGGATATTCTCATTATGGCGTGTTGGAGTTACAGGTCATGTTTTCTATGTCTATCATTGCAAATCTATTGATTGGGCTGGTGCATGAGCAAAGGGATCTGTTCTATAAAGATTCAATGCACGATGGACTAACAGGGTTAGCTAATATGCGACTATTTAAACTATTAAGTCTCTCGATGATCGCCAGAGCTTTCAGAAATAAAGAAGAGAATGCCATTCTGTTCATTGATATTGATGGATTTAAGGCCATCAACGACTCCTTTGGCCATAAAGCTGGAGATGATTTGCTCCAACATATCAGTCAATTAATAAGGATCTGTATTCGAGATTCAGATGCTATCGCCCGTTTTGGCGGCGACGAATTTATAATTCAATTAGGTGGCAATACCTCGGCCAAAGACGCAGAGAATGTTGCCTTAAATATAATCGAGAGTATTTCAAATCCATTTTATTTCGATAAAGGGCCCACAAGTGTAGGCGCTAGCATCGGTATTGCTTTGTATCCAAGAGATGGCAAAGATATAGAAACCTTAATCAGCAAGGCTGATAGGGCAATGTATGTTGCGAAAAAGAACGGTAAAAGCAGTTACCGACTGCACAGTCGGCTTTGAATTAAATGCAGCATCAAACACATGAAAGACGATAGAACACTATGGTGGTTGGTTTAAAGAGTCTTTAAGAAAGTACTAACACCCTGCTAAAAGTGAACATATTCACAGAATAAGGAGCCGGGCAGTTACCCGGCTATTTAGTTATCAGGAAATGGGCGGCCCTATCAGCTCCAGGTAGTCGCCATAACCTGCGGCCTCCAAATCATCTTTTGGAATGAAACGCAGCGCAGCAGAGTTCATGCAGTAACGCAGGCCGGTTGGTTGTGGGCCGTCACTGAACACGTGGCCAAGGTGGGAGTCTGCATAACGGCTGCGTATCTCGGTTCTTACTGAGAACAGCCCTCTGTCTTCATGTTCTACCACCGTGTCCGCCAAGATCGGTTGGCTGAAACTCGGCCAGCCGGTGCCGGACTTGTATTTGTCGCGTGATGAAAACAGCGGTTCACCAGAGACGATATCGACATAAAGCCCTTCGCGTTTGTCATCCCAATAGGGGTTGTTGAATGCGCGCTCAGTGCCATCTTTCTGAGTCACTTTGAACTGGACGTCAGTCAGTGTTTGTTCGAGCGTTTGTTCGTCCGGCTTGGTAAAGGTGCTTGCGTTGAAACCCGGGCTGGCACTGATGTCCATGTCACTCATGTCACTCATGTCATCCATTTCGTTCATGTCATTCATTTCCATAGGGCGAAACTGGCCGTAATCGATGTTCCGGTCTTCACCCCAAACAGCATCGATGAACTGATAGCGACCTGAGTTGTGGGTGTAAAACTTATAACGAATCGGTTTTTTTACGTGGTAGTCCTGATGATACTCCTCGGCATCATAAAAGGCCTGAAAGGCTTCTATTTCAATGATGACCGGGTTTTCGTAGCGATCTTCCTCGATCAGCGACTGCTTCGCCGCTTCGGCCAGCGACTGTTGTTCCGCTGTATGGTAAAAGATACCCGGGCGATACTGGGCGCCGCGGTCGACAAACTGGCCGTTGGCATCGGTTGGGTCCATCATGCGCCACAAGCCTTGCAGCAGCCCTTCGTAAGTGATCACATCCGGGTCGTAATAGACCTGAACCGCTTCGGTATGGCTCGTTTGACCGCCGGATACTTCTTTGTAGCTTGGGTTCATTTCCGAGCCACCCGAGAAGCCCGACACCGCCTCAATGACACCGGGTAGCGCTTCGAAGCCGGACTCAACACACCAGAAGCAGCCGCCAGCGAAGGTGGCCACCGCAAGAGAGGCGTCATCCGGTGCATACTGGCTGGTCTGGCCGGAATGATTGCTGGCTGTCACCTGAACACCGATAGCGGTGAGTGCGATCAGCAAGCTGGAATAGAGAATTGACTGTTTCATACTGTGTACCTCGTAAGCCTTTGCAGGCTGTTGAAATTCGCAGAATTTCAGCGCCTGCAACCAGGACATGGATGTTCTGGCGAAATCGGTGACTGGTAAGTCGTTGATTTCGTAAGAAAAGTAAAAATTACACTTTTTGCTTTGCGTGTTTTGGAAAAGGCAGGAAGCCTTTTTCAACAACCTGTTAGACAGATAAAAAGTGGTTTTTGATTGCCACGAGAGACAGTCTGCCGGTAAAGGTTCACAAGGGAGTCTGTTGTTTATAACAAAAGTATCACGATTAAGAATTGGTGTTTGAATGAACCATTAACGTGGCATCTAGCGGCAAGCTAATGACGAACATCGCACCCTGTTCGATGTGGTTGCTGGCGCTGATGCTTCCCTGCTGCAGCATCATGATGCGCTTGGCAATGGCGAGCCCAAGCCCGGCATGGTTAGCGCTGCGCCCGGACGTACCCCGGTGGAAAGCATCAAAGATATAAGGCAGGTCTGCCGGGTCGATGCCCGGTCCGCTGTCGTGAACCGTGACAGTCACCTGCTGGTCCTCCTGTGCGAGTGTCAATTTGATGCGGCCGTCTTCGGGCGTATGGTCCAGGGCATTACCGATCAGGTTGTCGAGTACTCTCTCTGTCATGCCCAGATCTGCATAAGCCAGGGGCAATGACAGGTCGCCATCAATGAGCAGCTCGAGTTTTCGTGTTGTAGCAACGGGCTGGTGCTTCTGAACCACATCATGGATCAGTTCGGGTAGCGAGAAGGGCTCCGGAACTGGTTGTTTTTCACTGGCTTCCAGCGCAGCCAGCTCAAACAGTTCATCGAGCAGTCTTCCGAGTCGGCGGGATTCGTTCAAGGCGATGGTCAGGAAGCGTGCTTGCTCTTCATCACTCAGGCTGTGGCGTTTTATCAGTAGGCTTTCGATATAGCCCTGCAAGGATGCCAGCGGTGTGCGCAGATCATGTGATACCTGCGCAACCAGTTGACGCCGCAGTGCATCTTTCTCCTGCAGTTGTTCGAGTTGCAGCGTGATCCGTGTTGACATGCGCTCAAAGGTTGAAGCCAGGGTGTCTATCTCATCACCCGATACGTTTGATGCCGGGGGCCCGTCGGGCGCTAGCTGGTTCTGAAAGTGTTCGACGGTATTTGCCAGCCGTGTCAGGCGGCGTGTCAGTAGATGAAACACAGCCAATCCGGCCAGCAAGCCAATGGCGAGACTGATGGCGACCGCCCATGTGCTGGTGACAAAGAACTGGCTCTCTCGGGCCATCAGTTCGGCGGAGTCGTACTCCTCGCCCCGAAGCACAACATAGAGATAACCTTCCACATTATTGGCTGAAGGCACCGGTGTGACAGAAAACACCTTCTGTCGATCATGACTGCGAGGGTCATCACCCAGCAGAGGGTAGGATTCACTGTTTGCCAGCAGTTTGCGGATGGGTGCCATGGCAACACTGTTTCGTTTGATTTTTGCGGGATCGGCCGAATAGGAGAGGATGCCGCCATCGGTATCAATCAGATAAATCTCGATGCTTGGGTTAATTGACATGTACAGCGAAAAGAGTTCGTTCAGTTCATCAAAGTTTACTTCACCGTTATCGACCAGATTGCGGTCTGAGACCAGATTGCTGGCCAGATTACGGTTCAACTCCTGATTGACCGATGCCTGGTAGCTGCGCAGTGCAACGAGGCTTATAGAGACGTACACCACGCCCACAGCAACCAGTAGCACAGAAAGGCCGAGGGATAGGCGGGCATACAGGCTGCGCATTGTCATAATTTATTCACTCACTCTCTGAAACGATAGCCGACACCCCATACTGTCTGAATATAGTGAGGGTTATTGAGGTCTTTTTCGATCTTGCCACGCAACCGGTTGATGTGCGTATTGACGGTGTGTTCATAGCCTTCATGATTGTAACCCCACACGGAATCGAGCAGTTGCAGGCGGCTGAACACCTGGCCCGGATGGCTGGCAAAATGGAACAGTAATTCGAATTCACGCGCCGTCAGCTCAACCTCTGCATCGGCGATCCAGACCCGGCGTTTAGAGGGGTCGAGCCGAAGCTGATCGCAGATCAGGATTTTGTTGTCTGGCTTTACTGCCGTTTGCGACAGGGCATCGACACGCCTGAACAGGGCTTTGACCCGGGCGGTCAGCTCGGCCACGCTGAAGGGTTTGGTCAGGTAATCATCCGCACCCATTTCCAGCCCCAACACGCGGTCCAGCTCCGAACTGCGTGCCGTTAACATCAATACCGGCGTGTATCCCGGCAGAGTTCGGATTTCCCGGCAGACTGACAGACCATCCAAACCCGGCAGCATCAGGTCCAGTATCACCAGGTCGATCCCGCCTTCGCGAAAACGAGCAAGACCCGTATCGCCGCGAGGCTCAACCAGCACCGTGCAATCCAGATCCTCAAGGTGCATGCGCACCAGCTCTGCGATATCGGGCGTGTCTTCAAGGATCAGTACGGTGCGTTTCATAAGTACCTGTTGGATGATCGGTTTACCTGTTTGAATCACGGTGTTTCCCACACAATACCACGAGAACGGGGTATGGGCATTCTGGTCGGCGGCTCTTACCCCAACCCCCGTTCGTCCTGAGCCTGTCGAAGGACCTTGGGCAGCATAACCAACCACCGAACCGACCCACCCGTTCGTCCTGAGCCTGTCAAAAGACCTTGGGGATCATAACCAACCGCATAACCCAACTCCGAGCCACAACCCGGCCCCAGCCGCCACCGACTTTCGCCCGGTCTTGCAGGGGCCTCCTGCCCCCAAGCCCTGCCGCAGGCATCCCTGCCTGCTGCGAAACCCGATACCGGCTGGTGCCTGATCTTTTGTGCGCATTCCGGCAACACACAAAACACACCAAAAAACCATTCCCGGCTAGAGCCCTGTAGGAGGGCACCCCGTGCGCGACAGAAAGCAAACCAAACCACCGAACCGACCCCCCGTTCGTCCTGAGCCTGTCGAAGGACCTTGGGCAGCATAACCAACCACTCAACCCAACTCCCAGCCAAAACCCAGCCCCACTTGCCAATAGGCAATATATTGCTCATCAATGAAGCTGGAACAAGCGGAATTTCGCCACATAGGTTCTCTTAAGCTCTGCAAGCGGGTGTTTCTGCACTGTGTCACGTTGGCCTAACCATTGCTGTTATTTTGGGAGCGTTCATCACCATGAACGCTTTATTTAATAACAACAAAAAGGTAACTCACTATGGTTTCTACAGTCCGATCTAATGGTCTGGTCGCTGCTCTATGTGTCACTCTGTTTTCTGGCACCGTGCATGCCGCCACTGAATGGCAAGTATCCCTGTGGGGGCAACGTCGGGCGTTTACCGAGCATGTAGAGAAACTTGCCGAATTGATTGCTGAAAAAACCAACGGTGAATTTACGCTTAACCTTTCTTATGGTGGGCTCGCAAAAAACACGGAAAACCTGGACGGTATTGATGCGGGTGATTTTGAGATGGCGCAGATATGTGCTGGCTATCATCCCGAGAAAAATCCGACGCTCACGGTTCTGGAGCTGCCCTTTCTCGGTGTCGGGAATCTGTCTCAGGAAGTGAAGGTATCCATGGCGTTGTATCAACACCCGGCCGTCGTTAGGGATATGAAACGCTGGAACGCCATGATTCTAATGCCTTCTCCCTTGCCACAATACAACATAATAGGCGTAGGTCAGGCTCCCGAAAGCCTGGACGACTTTGCAGGATTTAAGGTACGCGCTACTGGCGGTATCGGTAATGCTCTGGCCATGTTGGGTGCCGTGCCTGACTCGATGCCAGCTACTGAAGTCCGACAAGCGATTGAATCGGGGTCGATCCAAGGTGCTTCTTTCGCACCCCATGCGCATATGGCGTTCGGCACGGTCGAATCGGCGGACTGGTGGACCACCAACCTGAACCCCGGCACCGTCAACTGCCCGGTTGTCGTCAACATCGACGCACTGAGACGGCTGTCTGCCGACCACCTCAGGGCACTGGCTTCATCCGTTCCCGGGGCGCTGGCCTACTATATTGCTTTCTACGGTCAGGATACGCTGGACGAATGGGGTCCGACTCTCGATGCCAGGGGCATAGAGCGGGTAACCTTTACCCCGGAAGCATTGGCGCGTTTGCGAGCCCGGGTAGCCGAGCCGACTGCCGAAGCCTGGATGCGGCAGATGGCCGATCAGGGACTACCCGGTCGTGAACTGTATGACCTTGTGATGGCCACTCTCAACGAGTAAATCCGGCTAGCCGGGGCCAATGTGGTGGCCCTTGCCCGGGCTGCCGCGTTAAGGCTAGTTAGACACAATCTTTAAGATGGGTGTTCAATCCGAGTTCTGGAAAGGAGTCGCTGCTTTTCAACTTAACTTCCAGGCAGGCCGATGCCACAGCACAACTAACCAGTTAGCTAATACCGGGCGCGGCGTTGAGCGCTTTTTCGATCGCCGTGGCAGTTGCTTTTAATGCTGGCAGTATTTCTTTTTCGAGGCGAGATCGTGTCAGGGTAACGGCGCTGCCGCCGCAGTTTAAGGCCATGATCGGGCCGCCCGGAACGGGATAAACCGGTACCGCAATGGCGTGTATTTCCGGCTTCCATTCCCCGATGGACAAACAGGCACCGAGTCGATCGAAATCTGCATCGTTTTGACGCGGCAGTCCCTGGGTACCCAATGAAATGTCGAGTGGTCGTCCCTCCCGGGCATGCATTTCGATCAATACTCTGCCTATGGCAGTTTGCGTTAGCGGGAGTCTGGCACCTGCAGACAATCTCAAACCGTAGGGGTTATCGCAGTTTGCGACATACTGATAGATAACATCGCCATGATCGGCAATGCCCAGCGCAATTGAGCAGCCGATGGCATCGGCCAGTGCTTGCATGTGGGGTGCGGCAAAGGTCTGAATGCCGGATTGAGCCAGGTACTGAAAGCCCAGCCCTAGAACGCCAGGGCCCAGCCGATAACGGCTGCTGTTTGGGCTGGTGATCAGATAGCCTTGCTCGGTCAGGGTGTGGGTCATACGTGATACGGTCGACTTGGCCAGACCTGTGAGACGGGCGAGATCGCCATTACTGAGCTGGGGCGCTTCTTTGGAAAAACACCGCAGGATCGAGAGGCCACGTGCCAGTGCGGTGATCTGCCCGGAGAATGTCGGGTTTTTTGCTGTCATGGGCCGTTAGTATCAGTGTTGAGAACGCTGACAGTGTACTCGTGGTCGGTGCCAGCTACCAACCCGGAGGCTGGTGGCTGGCTCTTTGGCTTTGCAGCCCTCAGAAAGCGTAGTGAGTGGCCTGGCTGGCGACGACAATACCGGTCACCAGCATCCCGTTGATGAAGGCGCCGGTATAGACCGTACCGGTGGCCCGGTAAGCGACGGTAAAGACCAGCGCTGCGATGGTCATCAGCGGCAGGAACTGAAACGCAATGATGGTCCACAGCGGTTCAGAGGCGATGGTCAAGCTGCCACCCATTAACAACGGGATATACTGAATTACCAGCAGTACCACATAGCCGCCCGTCAGCAGCACCCAGTTAGTGAACAGTTCCCGACGGAAACTCCAGTCATTCTGGCGCAGCTGACCCTGCAGCAGGACCGCGACGACGGTGAAAAACAGGCAGAAGGGAATCACATAGCTCAACGCAATGCGCAAGTGCAGCGCACTGAGCGGTTTCATTGCAAATACCCAAAAGCGATAGTCGGTGTCGAACAAGTAAGCGGTGATCAACAGGGATGAGTAAAGTACACCCACCACGGCGAGCGCCAGACCGAGTGACCTCAGGATGGCACCCGGTGAAAACCCATCGCTTGATACCAGGCCATAGTGCAACGCGGTCGCGCCTGTCTTACGGTTTATCAGAAAATGCCACGCTACGAACAACAGCGACGCGATCAGTCCAACGCCTACTGCCCAAACCATGACCTGGGTGGTGATGTTCTGTGGCAGCAACGCGCTGGCCGCCCAGCCCCAGGTTTCGCTTAACCCTTTGAATGGGAAGAGTGTCACCACAGGCAGCGCCATGAAAACAAAGGCTCCGATCCACCAGCCACCGCCGGTGAGCGATTTTGGTGCCACTGGAGACGCCATTGCCGAGCGGAATGGCGCCGTTTGTGCCAGCCCCCGAATGACGTTGGGAATAAGCACGACCATGCCGATCAGCGACAGCAGGGTGCCAAGTTCCTTCCAGATCCAGATCTGATCCGAGACCGGCAGCGGTTCGCCACCATCCAGTGTCCGGTCAAACCAGTCGATGGCATGACCGATAGCCACAGTCGACAGATGATCGCCCGGGTGGGTGACTGGCGGTTGATAAAGAACGCGAGCGGTGCCTGCGTCTATATCGCCATACACCTTACCGCGCTCGATGGTTTCATCGGTGTTGAACAGGGTTTTCAGTTTGTCGGTTTCGACAATGTCGGCGGGAACTTCAATGCCCCACATTAACTGAGAGAACTCATCGAACCGGGAGAACACAACGGCCAGATTGCGCGGCCAGGTTGCGGTTCCCTCGGGTGCTCCGAAGGTGCCGGGTGACGAGCCTGCAATAACCATGGACTTATAGCCATCCGGATAGACAGAGGCGGCGATAAGCGAAGACCAACCGCCCATCGAATGACCTTCAAGGCCTATGTTGTCGGTATCGACAAAGGGCAGTGTGCGCATGTAGGCCAGGGCATCCATACCACCAAAGCCATTGGCGAAGGCGGGCGGGTCAGAATAGCCGTGGCCGGTCTGGTCGGGCGCCAGTACGACGTAACCGCGACGCGCAAATTCAATGGCGAATCCGGATTGGGTTTCGTTGGTATTGATGTAGCCATGAATGGCCACAATGCCGGGCGCCGGGTTATCGTTGGTGACGCCTTCGGGAACATAGAGCTTTGCATGGGTAATGATGCCGTTGTTACCGGCAAATCGAACAGTGCTTACGTCTACCTCACCGGAGACGGTTTGAATTTGATTGGCGAGGAATCCGCCGAGCAATATCAGAGCAATGCCGAGCAGTAGAGTGCGTAGGTTGATTGACATAGTGCGTCCCTGGTCTTCGTTTTTGTATTTATTGAGTTCGAATATTTTCGAAATCAGTTCGAGCACAGGTATACCGGAACGTTTTGGGAATGTCTACAAAAACAGAATCTAGTTCCATCTGATGGAATAAAATGCTTTCTAATCAGAATATTAGCATGCTCACGGTTGCTAAAAAGTCAATCTATCGGAAGAAGAGGCAGGAGGGTTTAGGAAGGAGCAGGTTCAGCCCTGGTTGCCAAAGATCAAGCCCGTGCAGGAATCCCACCTTTGCCTTTCAGACAAGATGGAATGCCTCATTGGAACGGCCCAGGGGTATTGAAGCGACCTGTGGTTTGTATCGTTGCAGCCACGACCTGCGAGTAACTACCCGTCCACTCTGCAGTTATTAGTTCTGTAATGCTCACATTACCTTGGGAATAGATGTCGCGCACTCAAGAAACAGGCGACGGTAGGTATTAAAACAATGTTTGACAGATGTGAACTCTTTCTCAATTTATTCTATCGATCGCAATGACTCAGATACTGCTCAGCTTTCGCGCAATCTCAGCTCTTCAGTCCACCATTCTGACGCCACCAGCTTTAAAGCCTCGGTCAGGCGACGCCGGTAGTTGGAGTAGGACAAAGCAAGTCGTTTTGCGGCCACCTGCTGACTGGGCCCAGGTTTCAGTGCGGATTGCTGCGGCCGGCCAATATTAGGCGAAAGCCCGGGGTCTGCGCAGGCAAAAACTCGTCCTGCAACCAGCCTTCCAGCGGTGCAAGGTATTCAAAACTGTCGATAATCAGCAAATGCGGCTGGGGGTTTGAATAGCCGTGGCGGCCTCGCAGTGCCTGATTGGCACCGGCCAGTTCCATTAGGGTCGGTCGGGATATCGCGGGCATCTGCCATCTTTGCTACAGTTGTATTGTGTGGGGCCAGTCATTGCGCGGCTGACGGGCAAGCAGATGAAGATCCTCAGTCTGAAACCCAATAAGGGACTGAACAGGATCAGCCAGATGTTTGAATCCGGCACGTTGGACTGCGTGATCGACGGGCCCTTTTCCTTGGCCAATATACCTGCAGCGATTGACTGGTTCGGAAGAGCCGAACATGTCGGAAAAATTGTTGTTAATGTAATCTCAGACGCTGTGCCAGGCAAAAGCCGAGGGTCGCAATCGAGTGGTTCTTGATCCTGAGCTGGACCGGGGTCATTGTTGTTAGTGACAAGGGGTGTTCATAGTCGCGGCATCTTTTCCCTGCGGGCGTTTTATCGAATAAAGCAACAGGTTCAGATGCCGGTCAGCCTGGCCACAGCAGGTAATAGTCATTAAAACTCGCGCCTGCAGTGCCGGCGCGAGTAACTAGCAGATTTTCGGCTAGTGCATGTTTCTTCCCTTATTACTCAATCAAATCCTTTTGTATCCCTGACGCCGGTTCCTTACCGATACTGTCAGCGGCTCTGCTTCCTTATCCCAGACCAGAGGGATGACCGCTTAAGTAGTCCTTATGACGTAAGATAAGCCTTTTGGCCGGACATCTCTGTGTGGTAGCGAACATTCGTGCAAAATCGTCGAATAATTATCAGGGTAAAACATACGAAAGGCCGCCCAAACCTCTCTGACTATGACTCCTGTGGACCGGCTATCTGCTCCAAGACATGAGAATATCTCAATGCGATGCTTATCGGTCTATCACCCGAGCAGGGTTTTTAAGGCGACGCGGATTCTTATTTGCAATTCGATGAGTAATCTTTTTGACCCTCGTCACTGAGTGAACTATTTTGAGCTATGAAAACATAACCCGTGGTTCATGCTTGTGGTACATTAAGCAACGCATCATCAGGGAAGTGCCATCGCAGCCTCGGTTTTAGCGTGCCAAGCATGTAATTATTAGTCACTTCACAGGTTTCATATGGACAATGCACCAGAATTTTTGAGAAACCGGCTGTTAGAAGCGTTATCGGATGAGGCGCGCGCGCTTATTCCCAAAACTGCAGCAGGTTGACTTGAGTCTAGGCGAGGTTATTTATGAGTCCGGTCAAAGCATAGAATATATCTACTTTCCTGTTAACTGCATTATCTCCCTGCTCTCTGTTACCGAAGATGGTTCATCGGCCGAAATATCGGTTGTCGGCCGTGACGGAC
>Ga0307930_1001838_pt1 | contig 16593 bp, 8 predicted proteins | sample OrgLakmetageno46_FD_203161 | JGI IMG/M metagenome (GOLD analysis project Ga0307930, IMG submission 203161) | Saline water microbial communities from Organic Lake, Antarctica - #46 | ecosystem: Environmental > Aquatic > Non-marine Saline and Alkaline > Saline | place: Antarctica: Organic Lake...
ATTAACGCGTCAAAAATTGCTAATGCTAAAAATGATCCTCCTGTAGGGCATATTATCATTTCATGATATCATTGAACTTCCTCAACGCATACTTCTGCCCCGAAACCGTGCATGGCACGGGCACCTGCACTTGTGTAACTAAAAATTAAGATACCCTTGGTACAACAGTGAAGTGGTGAAGTCAGTCGTCAGTCGTCAGTCGTCTACAGTACTACAGGGTGATCGGGTGATCCGGGCCGGATTGAAAGATTGAAAGCCGCCTGCCTGCTGCGCCTGCTGGCTCCTTCGAAGGAAGATCGAAGACCGATCGAGAGCTTCTACTCTTCACTCCACGGCCAAAGGAAGGGCTTAGGCCTTCCTGATATTGAGATAGAACTAAGCAATGAGCGACAAGGAAGACTTTCACAAATTTCTAGCAGCCACTCGAGCCCAGGCAGAAGGAGGGGTGCCACCACAACAGGCAGCGAATTCTGCTGGGACATTTTCTGGATTCGCGGGAGGCTTGTTAAACAGGCTGCGGTTCGGATCCAAGCCCAACAGTGGCTTAAGCATTGGACCGGGTTCAACTAGTGCTGTGAACCATAGCGAAGAAACATCTGACAGCTCATCTGAATCCGCACAGCCGGCTGGTCCTTCCAAAGAGGACGGCGGCCGTGATAACAATGATGACGACGACGAGGAAATTGAAGAGCGTGGGTCGCTGTCGATAAGCGTGGGCGGGCAATTGGCTCTCAGCGCCTTTGTGGGCTCGGTGCAAGCAGCAGAGGCAAGTTTGTCGGAGCTGCAGCGTCGCCACTTGCAGGCTGAGTTTCTGTGGAGCTACGAGGCCACGCGGCAGGCCAAGGCAGACGCAATGGGAACTGAAGTGGTTGCCCACGCCCAAGCGTTTGCGCGCAAGGTGCGGTACATGTAGCGTTGAGGTTGATATTAGCACTACAAATTTCAAGTTTGAATTCTAGTCTGCGCTGCGAGTTCTTCATGTACCTCTCTTGTTCCATGACATTAGCACACTTTTGTTGGCCTGCTTGGATATCCGCTTTTTATTGTTTCTCTCTCTCAATATGATGTGTTTGTCGTTCAGGTGGACGAAGGTGTTGCGGAGTTGGACGCCCTTTTGCTTTATCTGGAAGCGCGCGGAGCAGCCGAGCGCGTCTATGCCAATGCTTTGGCCACGGCCAACTCCCACTTACAGGGCCACGACGCTATGCTGAACACGTTTGCCAAGGTTGATGGGTGCTGCAGCGCTGGCCCGAACGCCGCCACGCCACGGCTGAGCCTGGCAGCTACCCTAGACGCTTCCTTGCCGGAAGACGTGACTACCTTGCTGGAAGCGTTCCAGGAAGCGCGCTCGTCGAGCCGCCGTGAGCTGGCGCAAGAGCACGCGCAGTTCATCAAAGCCGAACGGCAAGTGCGCGAGCACCACAAGCTCCTGGGCAAGGCCTTCAACCGCTTGCTGGACGCGTTGCGCGGCCGCAGCACGGGCGCAGTCTTCGATGCCGAAGCTGCGTCGTCGGGGGCCTCCCTGAGTGACCCTACAGCCGACCCGTGGCTGGCCGAGCAAGTGTATCGAGCGAGCTTGCGGGCGAGCAACAGGCACGCAGAAGGCTACCTAGCTGCCCTGGCAAAATGGGACAGAGAGGTTTGAATAAGCGCCTTTTTGACGGTAGCTTACGCGGTTTTACTTATTCCGATATTTGTAATACGTTGCGTGCAATCGCAGTGAGGATATCAATCTGCCAATTTTGACTGTTTTCTTCGGGCATCGCTTGTTGCACCAGTGTTCAGCTTCTCCGTTCCTCATCCCGTTCTTTTGGGTGACCTATGCCTTTCCCCGTTGGTGCACGTGCGTGTGTGTGTACGCTCTGTGTGTGGCAATACGTGCGTGCATGTATGTATGCGTTACGCCTTCAGGTCGCGCTCTTGGGTCAAAAGCGCGCAGTGGCCGTGATGTGCTGCCAAAAGATTGCGTGCTTCGAAGCGCTGCGGTTCCACGAGACCGCGGCGGACCAACTGAAGGTGCTCAACGAGACCGTGGGGGAAGGCAACACCGAGTTGCTTCAGGGCGAGCGCACTGTGACCGACACCCAGTCTTCCATCGTCAGAAAGCACCGTGGTAGCAACGACGGTGGTGGCAATGGCGAAGACGACGACGAGTACGAAGAAGTGGAGCCGGCTGCATCGTCGTCGTCGTCACAGGGGTCCAATGGTGGTGCAGCTTCCGCTGTACAGCGCGACGTCAAGTACCCTTTCCAAATGGCGCTGCCACCGCCGGGCACTCACTGTTTCGAAGACGATCTGGTGAGGAAAAGGATTCTCAGCTTATGCAACGTTGGTGTTGTCCGAAAAGAACACATTTTACTTTGTAAGCAGAGCTCGCGTTCTCATCCTCACGACACAACCATCTCTATAGCATCACCATTTCCAACCTGACCTCCACCAACAGTTGTTTTTGGTGCGCGACGGAAGTTCCACTGAGGCGTCATCAAGAAGCGATGCATCTCTGCCTGCACCCCGAGGTCTGCCTCAGCTGCCTGGTGACGACGACCACGACGAAGGAGGAGGAGGAGGTGAAGAAACGGAATCTTCAGCGAACCGCGCGCGCCGCTTATCCGTTGAAGCTCTTCTCGTCGATTCAGCAGCAGCAGCGGCTCTGGGAAGGAACAGCAGCAGCAGCAGCAGCAGTGGTTGGACTTCGGTGCGAGCAGTGCTGACCACTGACCGCGTCCTGCACTTGTTCGACGCGTCCCTTCCAGACGGCACCAGCTCCAGTGAGGCCAACTCGTCAGCCACATCCTCGGCGAGTGGCGCCTCGTCTGCTGCGGCTGCGCTCGGGGCTGCCTTGCTGGGCGGCAGCAAGAACAGCAGCGCGGGCACCGAAGCCGCTGCCCGTGGAGTGGTAGGCGCTCAAGTAGTGCGCAGCATCAACTGCCGCCGGGCTTCTTTCGCCGTGGAACCCATCGTGAAGCAAGCCGTGCCAGGTGCAGCTCCGGAGTCAACGCGCAGCAGGAGTAGCAGCAGCAGCGGTGGCAGCAGTACGGCGGCGCTGTGCTTTGAAATTACGGTGGCGAGTGGCTCGCTCTTGAAGAAGTTCAACAACATGTTCAGTGGGGACGGTTTGGACCACTTCGTCTTTCAGGCCACCAACCAACGCCAACTCGAGGTGAGATGCCTCTTACTCTTGTAGATTTCGACTTGATGATCATAGTGACGATGATGAAGATGAATTCCGGAGAGACCCAATTCCCACAATTTAAGAAGTTTTTCAAGGAACATTTTATCTACTAGCAAACATCCCCGCTTTCATTCTTGTTTTCTTCTTTTTTGTGTATTGTTGACCTTCAGACTTGGTTGGTGCTCTTGCAAGACACTTCCATTGACCTTGCCAACCCCTTAGCCGTGGCGGCAGCGGCGGAGCATCGGCAAACCCTGGCTTCTCAGGCTTCCGGTGCCTCTGCTGCTGATAACGAGGTCGAGGGTGACGATGATGAGTCAGCACCTACTACTGGCGGTGACGGTGGTGCGAAGGATGGCAGTGGCAACGCAGACGCAGGAGAAGGAACCGAAGGTACAACCGCGGGCCAGAATGCCACATTGTCTGATAGCTTGAACACCAGCGGTGATGCTGTCGAGGCGCGCGTTTTGGAAGAATTGATTGACGGCCTCGATGAAGATTTGCCGGAAGTTGAAGAGGTAAATGTCAAAATGATATGTCGCTCTTCTTTAAATTGGACTCCCGAAAAGAAATTTGAGCTGTAAAGTGGGTTGAAAGCACAAGGGAGTTATCTTTTCCGAAAAAGCATGTATTCCCCTTGGATTTCGTGCTTTTGCTTCATCCGCTTTCTCTCATATATTTCCTTCGGTAATATGATCCTTTGTGATAAGCACAAGCACTTTATGAATAGAATTTATCACACTGCACTCATATGCTTGCATGTTGTGTTGTACTCCAGATTCGCGAAAGTATTTTCGCTGGTGACGACGATGACGACGGAGAAGACGCCTTGTTCGGGCTGATGAATGAGCACGACAGCGGGGCTAACGGTAAGGAAGATCCGTGAATGAGGAGTTGATGAGCTTATTTGACGTAGACATAGCGGTCAATTAGAGACGCGATTCGCCCGTGAATGAAGTCAAATCTTCTCTTTGAGCTAATGTCTTGTGGTCGTTATACCTTCAAAAATTAGTCAATAAAATTCGCTTCGAAGTACAGTAGTTAAAGCTAGGTTAGGATTCCCGCGGAATATCCCACGGAATTCCCGCGGAAAGGGAAATTTTCACCAACCAGACGCGATTTCCAATTTCCGCGACGGGGATTTGGCAGTGCCGTTATGACCACGGCATGGAAACCCGCGGAAGTACCATGTGAAGTGAATTTCCTAGACCTCGCGCGGCGGGAATTCCGCTTAAACGGGAATCGTAGCCCTGAGTTGAAGTCGAGTCCAGTTGCAGTTAAGAGTCAACAGCTAAAAATAAGATATTCCCCAAATACAAAGAAACATCCCTGTACTTCATAGAAACAACAAGAAATTCTTTTTGAGCAAGTCCGGTTGTACTGATGTTCTTTTTGCATTCAGCTCATTGTAATCGGAGGTGTACAGATCCTATCGATGTAAGCCTTCTAATTCCGGCCCTTCGGGGCCTGTCTCAAAATCCTATCGAAAGTCGGTTCCTAGCTACAACCTAGAAAGCGATATGCATGAGAAGCTCTCAGGTAGTCACGGCTTTGTTTGGCAGAAAACTTTATTCGCGATTTGCCTTATCAATTATGATTTATGAGTTCTTAGAGCATATAGCCCAGTTGAGCGTTAAGTCGTCTTGGTGTCTGTCCAGGGAAGTGCGTACAGTATAGTACTTATTTCTGTACAGAGTACAGCCAGTTGCGGGTGAAAAGAAACACTCACGTTAAGAAATTGAGGGGTCAAATTTATTGATTTTTAAAAGAAGCTGAGGGGTGTTTGCTCCGGTTTCTTGAAATGGGGGCCTTTGTGCCCTGCCTGTCTGCTGGTAGCCTAAGAAACTGAGGGGGGCTTACGCAGGAATTCAAGAAACTGCCTAAGAAACGAGGGGGCTGGCTGTTTTCCTGCTTTCTTATCACCCGCAACTGGCTGTAGTGCAGATCACAGCTCACCGTATACACGACTTCCTCCCTTGGTGGTCCCAACAAGCCAACTGGCAAACCAAGAAGGAAGAAACAACTTCACCTGATCACCCTTGAACAAACAGTTTGTCGCAATTTACGTAGGTCGTAGAAGAACGATGGCGACCTATCGACCGCACGCACACTCCGGGGCTGGAGGGCAAGGCTGGCAACAAAGTGGGCAACAGCCGCAGCATCCACCTAGCCAAGGCTGGCAGCAGGCCCCGCAGGGCCAACCGCCGCAACAGCAGCAGCAGCAGCAACAACAACAACAGCAACAACAGCAGCAAGGCGGCTGGGGTGGGGGCAGTCTACCGGGCGGTTTAGACGGAGCCGCAGCCCTGGCAACGAACATGATGGCACAAGGCGGCGCCGGTGGCGCTGGCGGCGACGCCATGATGCAGTTCGCTACCGGAGCGTTTCAGCAGGGTGTCAATAGCCGTTTCGCCTCAGCAGTGCCCGTGGCGGGCGGTTATTGGAACGACCTCAAATATTACTTCGAGGTGCTACTATAGACAAATTATAATAGAAATATTGTGCTATTTAGATTTAGATTTATACGTAGGCGCTTAGACTTCATGATCATGTTGCTTTTAGGCAATGTCTGCCTAATCGAGAGCAAGCCTAGTATAGGAGCGATGTTTAAAACAAGAGCTAGTAGTTGGAGGTTGTCGGTCATTACAGCATTGCGGCGGTACAAACTCACGTGAAATTTGTGCTTTGTCTCTGGTGATGCCTGGCTGGTAGTTGGACAATCGCTACGTGCTGTCGAAACTCAAAACAGTTTTATTTGCGCCTTTCCTCAAGGTGTGTATATCAGTGGGCACACACTGGTAGCTTGTAGCTCTCTCTCGTTAAGAGTATTGGGCTGCCTTTCCAAATCGTAGTCTTCTTTCTGCTCTTTCCTTCTGCTCTTTCGTTATCAAATCTACACCTGACATGTTTTACGCTGGTGGCATTCTTCATTTTTTATTCAGGGCAAAAGGTGGAAACGTGAGGCCTTCGACGCTTCTGAAAACGCAGCTGCTGCGCCACCAGTGACCAACAAATACGCGCCTCCTGTGCGGGACGAAAACGCTCCCGACTTGTGAGTGTCGTTAAGGGCTGTTTTAGTCAATTGAGTCTCGTTTCCTCTTCCGGCGTTGATCGCATAGTTTCTTGCATCACTAACGTTTTGTCTACCCATCGTCTCTTTCTAATTTCACCCTTCTACGTACATCTCTATTCTTGTCTTTCCTTGCAAGTAGCACCTTCCTCCCCCTGATCTACTCCTCACCTCTTTCTGCCGAACGTTTCCACGCCTCTCCCTCATGTGCTACTCAATTTCTACTCGCTCTCGTGATCTTGCCGTGCCCTCGTCATCATTTTCAGGTACATTCCTGCCATGTCCTTTGTGACCTACGTGGTCGTCTGCAGCTACGTGAAAGGCACCAACGGCAAATTCACGCCCGAAGTCCTGAGCGACGTCATGTACAGCTGCATGCTCTTTCAGCTCCTGGAAGTGGCCGTGATTCGCATCGCGCTTTACGTCTTGAGCGTGCCCTACGCCCCCTTTCTCGATTTGGTGGCCAACACTGGCTACAAATACGTGGGGTAAGCATGCGCAAGGAGAGGGGAAAAGATCCAGGGGAGGTTGGGGTGAGTGCGAGAGACTAGAAGTCGAGTAGCCTAGTAGAGAAGTCGCCATTGTATACAGTTGATCTACAAGGGTGAGAATGATTGTGCAGTGGACACGAGTACACATGTAAGACGCGCTTTATCATTGGAGGTGGTGATCGATTGTGTGGGCAAAAGTAGATTGTTGGATAGCCGTCAAAAACTTTGCCTTGGTTTACAAACTTCAATGATGATTTGTACTGTATTGAAGCCCTAACAATTAATTTCCTGTGATTTTGTTACCTCTGCTATTGGAGTGCTCACTTGTCTGCCACCACTGCCCCCATGGTATTTTTCCCTCCCCTGTATGCTTCCAGGCTGTGCGTGAACATGCTACTGGGTCTGCTCTTTGGCCGCACCGCTTACTTTGCCGCGCTCGTCTGGACAGGCTCCGTGGCGTCGTAAGTGCTCTAGGAGGAGTCGAAGAAGTAATAATTGTAGTTGTAGCGCGTAATTTTAAATCTATTGTTGCCATTATCGTGAGTTTTTAGCATTCAGAATATAACGGTACTCAATGCGGGGTTCGCTCTCTGCTTGACATACTTCCTTTTGTTTGTCCATTGATTTTCCGTCCACGCCTTGTGTGATCAACGAAATCTTTGCACCCATCCAGCTTTTTCATGCTTAAGACGCTGGCGAACAATTACACGGCGAAAGCAGCGGCTACCCCCCTGAGAATGCCGGTGCTGTGGGGCTTGGCCGTGCTGCAGTTTATCACCATTTGGTAAGGCGATTTAGAAACGACATTACACATACGACGGGGGCTGCTCTCGTATCGGACAGCGGAGAGGAGAAGAGAAAGAGAATGCATTTCTTCATTTCTTCGATAGACGAGTATGCATGGATCTCACTGTAACTTTGTTGGCAATTCCTCAGGTGGCTCGGCTACGGCGGCGACCTGAAGGCTGCGGTCGAAGACGCGTCCGCAGGCCTCGCGGGTGCTGCGTCAGTACGAGGCGCGCGGTTATCGGCGGAGGAGCTAAAGAATTTATAGACATGCAATTCTAGGATGGAAGCGAAAGTTGCGCGAGGTACCTGGTGCCTGAGTTATATTTTTTTCTCGCGGAAGACCTTTCATGATCTCCTGGTCGTTCAGGTTTGGAATAGTTCACTGTTATCTGGTTATCTTCAATTGAAGTACGCCATTTATCTATAGGCTATAAGGTTCCCGTTTTACTGTATCTTAAAGAAACTATGAACTATGACCCCAAACGCATCTATGGCAAGCAGAAGAAAGTTACGGTTACAAAGAGTACGCATGAATACTAAATAACTCCGGTAATCAGATTTTCGGTGGGCGCGTACCGAGAATCAAGAATTAAATATTATGGGTGGTCGCTAGTGGCTACTTTTCTACCTACCATATCAATAAAGAATCTTGATCGGGGCTTTATAGCCAAGGAGGTATTTCTCTCTTTTGTCGCTGTATAAATCAGCTCAATCTCAAACTAATGGCCTGATTTGTTGTCTTTGCTTTCTTCAGCACCCTTCGCGCTCGAAAAGCCCACCGCCCGCTCGCCCTTGCTAGGGGACGACAGTTTGCTGCCACCCGAAGCCTCTGCGCCCGATGAATTCGTCTGGCTGAACAGGCCTTTTCGCAAGGAATTCTTTCTTTCCGGTGACGACTCTTTGCTGGCCGCTTGGGCCGCGCGCTTCTCGCGGTGCGCCGCCAACATGGCGTCCCAGTTTTTGCGCGCCTGCGCTCGCAGCCACATGGACTGCAGCCGCTGCGCCGCGTAGTACTCTACGATGGGTTTCTCGGTGAGCTGCTGCACCGCTAAGGCGGGGTAATGGGCCACGATCTGGTTCACGAGCCCTTCCAGCAAGGCCCCCGAGAGCCCCGGCATCTCCGAAACAATGACCTCGGGTGAACGGCGCGGCTTACCTTCCGCCACTTCCTGGTCGGCCTGCGCGCGTGCAATTTGCAAGTTATAGGCGTACTGCACGATTGCAATATAGGTTTCCGCAAAGTGAATGTTTCCGCGCAAGTCCACGTTGACACTCAAGTGCGAGAGGCAACGAAGCATCGCGACAGAATCTGATTGATCGTCCAAAACACAAAGTTCTTCCGGGAGACGCCGCAAAATGAGCGGAAGCTCTACAGCTTTAATAAACTGCGTTGCGTACGGGTCAAATCGCACCCACTCGTCTTGAAATTTTGCCATTTGATCTCCACCTAGACTCACAATACTTGATGTCTTCTCGTCAGGGTCGCTGACTTCTGCTTCCATGTGAAACTGCTCGAGCACGATGGCCACCAAAAGGTTGAAGAGCAAATACGCCACCAACAAGATGTACGTAAAGAAGAAAATGCACGAAGTGGGGTGCACATTCATCACATCGTGCATGATGCCGTTCCAAGACTCGCCCGTTGACATGCGAAAAAGCGTCACAATGCCGGTCCCAAACGTGGCAAAGTTCGCATGCTCATTATACTTCCCGAAGCTGTACGATTGGTCCAAGGGCATTTCGCCGTACAACGAGACGCCAATTACAGTGTAGATGAAGATCACCAGAAACCAAAGCGCGGCGACGTTAGCAATGGCAGGGAACGAATACACTAAGGTTTCAATCAAGAACAGCACTTCCTTGCCGTACGACATCACTCGCAAGATCCGCATCAGCTTGGTGAGGCGCAAAATGCGGACCAAGTTGGGGTTCAACGGAAATTTGAAGCCGCTGATGCCGTTTTCTAATATGAGCACCACGTCGCTGATCACCACCACCCACGCGTCGAGCTTGTTCCAGGTGTCGGACCAGTACTGCGCGCGGCCCCACGCGGCCAGCTTGAGCGCCAGTTCAAAGTTGAACAAAATCGTGAACGCGTCGTTGATGCGGTCGAGGACTTGGTTCTTCATGGTTTGCTGCAGCTCAACCACTGCGTCCGGCATCCCGTCCACGCTCGGCGTACCCACGGCGTAAAAAGCATCGTTTTCCGGGTAAGCCCAGGAGTAGCAAAGCATGGTTACTGTATTGGCCAGGACAACGGACATGACAATCAACTCGAAGTAGGAACCGTCGAGCGTTTTGCGGCCCTCTGGCGTGGTGGGGCCCCACATCACCGCGTTGTAGCACCACCGCCGCTGCGGGTAAAACTGCACCCCCAGCACCGGTGGAGACGGCCGAGCTATGGGCTTGCGGCTGAAAATGAGCCCCACTGAATCGACGAAAGCTTTCTGGCCAGGAGTTATAATCGAATCCAAAGCGGATTTCTTGTGCTCAGCATTCTCGTCCCCGGAAAAGGTAGTGGCGGCATCATTGATTTGGTTGTCAGCTTTCTTGTCTCCCTCTTCCATGCCTTCGTCTGGCTCGTCTTTGTCGGCTTGGCGGTTGAAATTGTCAACCACAGCGCCCACGAACAAGTTCATCACCAAAAAGCACCCAAATAAGATGAAGACGACGAAGTAAAGCGCTGCAAAGCGGTTGGCATTGCGAGAAGGCTGAACGCCAAAATCGACCAAGTCCATGGCGCTGTACATGGGCTCAAGCCATTGCTCGAGCGACGCGACTTCAAAAAGGGTCAAGAGAGCTACGGCCGTATTGTCGAAGTTCATGGCAGGGTTTGCCCATTCCCGCTCGACCCATCCACTGCGGCCTGAGTCGCTCTCTTGCCAGAACACGCCCACACAATCGTTGGCGATCTTGACTTTGCCGTCATTGCAAGCCCAGAAACGCCCCCCAAAGAACTCCACCCCAATGATCGCAAATGCCAAATAGAACACGAACGCCACGCAGCCAATATTCAAGAAAGCAGGAGCGCAGTCGAACAGGGTGTTGACAGCCATGCGCATTCCAGGGGCGCGCTTGATGGTTCGCAGGGGTCGGAGTGCACGCAAAGCACGCAAAGATCGGATCCAGGCAATGTCCGCGCCCGCCGAAGCAAACGACATGACCAACGACACACTTCCCACCATGACAATCACGAAATCAAGCACATTCCAAGGATCCTTGAGGTAGGCAGCCTTGGTGGAAATAAAACCATACACCACAATCTTCATGAGCATTTCCACAACGAAAAGAGCCGTGAAAACCACGTCCATGTAGAGCATGGTCACGAAGAGCGGACAATTGGTACCGCATTCCGTGAGCGAAGGTGATTCCAGCGCGAGCAACAGGGTCGAAATGACGATGAGAAGCAAGATGAAGTTGTCGAACCGCTGAGTGTGCACGACTCGAGCCAATTGCAAACGAAGCCGGTTGTGCTTCGAGAAACACCCACAGCTTTTGCCCGTGAGCGCTTTGCGAATGAGCTCGTTCTTGCGCTGGCGATGCTGCACGTGCCGCTCTACTTCTTTGGTGGCGATTTTGTTGGACAAGGTTGGGTCCAGGGCAGCGTCGGTTACGTCGTCGAAAGGGCGCTGGGTTTTGCGAGTCATTTCTGACAGCACCACCTGCATCGAGGACGCGTCTATTTCGAGCTCCAAGTCACGGCCAGCCTTGCGCGCCGCCACCTTCTTGAAGTATGCCGATATCGAGGCGCCAATGTCACCGACCCACGCCATCGAAAACTCGGGCGGTTCACCGCAGTCAAAGGCCGACAGCAAAATCGCGAGGTACAAATTTAAGACCACGAAACCGCCAACAATGAACGTGATGATGAAGAAGAGAATGGATGCATAGTTCGTGTGCGCGACTGCCATGTACATAATCGTATTCCAGTCTTCACCCGTCAAAATCTGAAACACAGTAAGCATCGCACTCCCAAAATCTGAGAAGTTTGACCGAAACGAGTACGGAATTCCACAGCTGCCGAAGAGCTGCATGCCAGTGCACGCGGCAATGAACATGAGCAAGAAAAGCACTACGGTGAGGTAGCCCAGCGACGGCAGAGTGTCAATGAGCGTCTGGACAATGGCTTGCATGCTGGGCCAATACTTGGCGGCCTTGAAAACCCGAGCCAGCCGAAAGATTCGAAAGGCTGAAATCATCCCACCCCCACCGGGCAGAGTGTCAAACGGCAAGTACTCCATGTAGCCCATGAGCACGATGAACCCATCGAACAGATTGAAGCCATCCGCGGCGTACTGGCCCCAGCCCAGGCCAATGATTTTCATGACAGCTTCCGACGTGAAAATGTACAAGAACGCCGTGTTGCCCGTCTCCAGCATCGAAGCCAGCGATTGGTCCATGGGAATGCCTTGCACCACGCAATCTTCGCCGTCCACCACGCCGGCGCGGTCCAAGCACGCGAAGGTGTAGTACGGAATCGCGAGGGTAAGGGTGTTGAGGAAAATGCAAAACAAAATGAACGATTCGAATCTGCCGTGGGTGCAAATGTCGTAAAGCAGACGCCGGAAAGGGTTCCTGGGGCGGTACTCCACCACCCCGTTGCCGCGTAAGGACTTGCTGCCTCCCTTCGCGCCATTCTTTGGGTCTAAGCCCGCTTCCAGGGCTTCGGCATGTTCGGCTTCTTCGGCCGCTGCCAAGTCAGCCGCGGCTTGCTCGAGGGCCGCCACCGCCGCCACGGCTGCAGCTTCGTCTCCGTGCGCGTCGGCTAACGCTGCCTGCCGGGCCGCAGCGGCTGACCGGGCCTCAAACTCCGCCTGCCGCTTATTCTGCTCCACGGCAAAAGCTTCTTTGCGCGCCTTGCGAAGCGCCAGCATCGCCATTTTCTTTTCTTTCGCGGCTTTCAAGTCGGCAATTCGCTTGGCGTCGCGCCGCACGTTGGCGCTGTAGTTGTCGGAAATCACCGCCAGCGCCAAGTTGAGCGCGAAAAGGGACCCGAAAATGATGAGGCACAAGAAGAACGCCACGGACGCAAACATGCCGTAGGAGTCTTGCAGCCAGTACATTTGGTCCGTCCACCCTTCCAGCGTGATGGCCACGAAAATGTTGAGCAGCGCGTGGCCGATGTCGTCGTAGTTGGTCATGCCCATGTTCGGGTTGGCGAAGTTCTGCACGCCGCCCTCGGTGTCAAACAAGCCCCCCCACGTGGTGGTTTCCACGTTGCCAATGACGGGGTTGGCCCCACTGATGCGGCACTCGTAGCCCAACGGGCAAGTGTACACCCCACCGCAGCGCCGTCCTTCGATGGGCTCGGTGCGGTTGTCTGGCATCAGAAGCATCGAGCTCGCGTACCACTCTGTTCCGTCCAAGTCCACCACCGTCACACCGTCCAGGTCGCCATTCATCGGCGGGTCCATAGCCCCACCGTATGCGCGGTAGCAGCGCTGGGTCATGCTTCCGGAGAACAGCTGCTGCCCAATGAGCGCAAAGACGAGAAACAGAAACATGCACAGGAGCATTACGTTGGCCATCGGCTTGGCGCTTTCGCCGAGGGAGTCAATGAGCACACGCATTTCGGGAATGGAGTTGATGGTCCGGAGCGGCCGCAGCATGCGCAGAGTTCGCAGCACTTTGGTGTTGGAGTTGCCGGAATCTCCCACAAACGCTTCTATGACGAGGGGCACGATGGACGTAATCACGATGAAGAAATCGAGCCGGTTCCAGGCATCGTCGAGGTACCGAAAGTGCTTCGGCAGGGGCTTCGGCCTCCCCTGTGCTTTCTCGGCAGCCTCAAGCTCGGCCTCCGCTTCTGCATCTCTAGCAGCTAGCTTTTTGGTGGTAATCAAGCCGTAGGCAATGATTTTGATTACGGATTCGCAGAGAAACACGACCGTAAAGAAGTTGTCGAGGGCTTTGAGCGGCAGTGCATTGTCCACGTCAGACACCTTGAAGTAGAAATGGCACGTAGTGGGCGATGAGGAGGGAAGTCAAAAAACAGTGGTAGCTTTGAAACAGGCGATTATTTAGAAAAACGTTACAATTTCAGAAATAAATATGCTAGATAAAAGTCAGAGTAGAGTAGGGAAGAGGAAAAGGGAAACAGGGGAATGTGCTTGATTTTAATAGTTAAACACCGCCGTCAATGTAGGAAATTACCGAATGCTGCTCACCCCCTCTCAGTCTAGCGAGGGCAAATACGACAAAAGGCAAATGACAATTTGGTATCTTGTCCGTACCTTGCGTGGGTCGTCGAGCGCTAGAGTGCAGCTGTTCACGAAAATACAGAACAAAATAAACTGGTCGGTGTAGCGGTGCTCTGAGACGTGGAAAAGCAGCGCCACCACTGGATTCTGCGGCACTCGATATCCTGTGACTTTTGAAGCCTTGTCAGCAGCGCTTTCGACGCTTTCGATGCTGGACCGTTGCACTCTGAGGGCGGAGGAGTCCTCGTCGGCAGCAGCCTCGCCCTTGGCAGGAGATGACTGCTGCCCACCTCCTTCAGCTGTGTCCGCCTGCGGTCAGCAAAAGGATGAACATGAATTATGGAATATTAGACAAAGAAGATGCATTCTATGCACGCGTGTTCCGAGTTTAGATCTGAGAGTTCGTGAATCAAGCCAGCGCCCACGCGTGTGGCCGTCGGAAGCTCCATCTATCTCAAGCTTCGTCTCATTATGCTCCTCACTTCATCCCCTCGCGCAAATTCTTACACTAAGAATCACCTCGTCTTTATTTTCATTCTCGCCAAGCACTGCAATGGGTGAGGCGCCACGCGCTGGCGCTTGCCTCAACTCAACGCTACTACTGGGGACCTTCCCTGTTGCTTTTGGCATTTTCAGTCAGTGTCAAAGGCCGGCTCGAATCGCCGTCACCACGTATCGGAAAGGGCAGTAATTTTTGAAGTATGAGGTCTACCCGAAGCTTAACGTGCTGCTTCGCCTTCACGAACGATGTTATTGACCGATCACCTCGCTCCGCCCTTCAGCCGTTCGATACTGTGTCTGCCCACTCAAGTGAAAAATGAAAACGGAGAAATGAAGGAAGTCGTATAAAAGACCGACGTTTGATTTCGTGGGTTTACGGGAATTAATTAGGCATCCGTTTTTTTTTATATTCGTTTCTCACTTTGCATCAAATATCACTGGAGCATCTCCCTCTCTACACGCCCCGACAGTAATGCCTCTGGGTAAGTCGCAGACAAGTCCAGCCGTGATTTTATTACGTGCGATGGAATTAAATCGAAACCATGGTTACTTAGCGATTCATCGCATGGTGATAAGTGCGTGAAATGTACAATTGTGCTTCTCGGAACATACCGTTCCCACGCCGACAAATATTTATAACCGACGTGTTATTCGTGAGAGGCTTTCATAAGAGGCGAACAATAGCGTATGCACGGGAAAAAATAGCGTGGAGTGTCAAAGATGGCATTGGTTTAAAGTTCTCATTTGCGATAGCTGTTCCCCATCTTTCAGGAGAGCTCGACACTATGGCTGCTTTCCCATCAGAAGCCGAAAGGCTGCAGCGCGCCATGGTAGACCGCCGAACGGCAGAGCTCGGGCCGGACCACTTGCTGACACTGAAGGGCGTTTTAAAACTTGCACAGACGTTGAAGCGGTCGACTGACTCAGAGACTCTGAACGAAGCCAAAGTACTTTTGCAGAGGTGCATCAACGGCTTCGAGGAAACAGAGGTAAGCTCTTTTCATAGCATCCCAACATACATGAGTTCACAAGATGATTCATAGATGAAGATTGGTGTTGTGTAAAATAAAATTTTAGTATCTATTGTTGTTTCTCCAAATATATAGCTAAGCCATCCTCCGTAACATTCTGTTCTGATTCACAGAGCGAAAACGGAGAAAATAAGCTCTTGGCAATGAATTGCTTAGCGCAAGTTATGTCAAAGTTGGGGCGAGACGATGAAGCTGAAGCTCTGTTCCGACGCACACTGCAGGGCCGCGAGGCCACATTAGGCCCACACCACCCGGTGAGAATTGCGCTAATTTTTTCAAAGCAATGAGTTCATGGAAGCAGCACAAACAAGCCTTTGAATGTCTCGTACAATTGTCATTGTGAATGTGCATACCATTATTTTGAGGCCTTCGAAGCCTAGTCAATCATCAGCAATTCTTCATTTCTACTAAGCACATGTACGTGCTCCCTTCTTTCTTCTCATACTAACATTTTCTTCTGTTGTTTCCTGTTGCTGTGTGTGCCCGGTTGTGGTTACCAGGACACTTTGATTACGGTGAACAACTTGGGCCTGCTGCTGGAGGCGCGCGACCACACCAACGCGATCGGCTCCGACGCCGACAAAATGTTTCGCCGTGCGCTGCCTTTCACGCCACGGGACATCACCACGGACCCGAACTAAGATAATATTAAAGTAAGCACGCCTTGTTCTTTTTATTCAAAGGCGCTTTTAGGGATAAAAATCCCCGCTGTTTTTGTACCTTTTCATTTGCTTCTTCGTGATGCACCCAATGCTGGGCTGCTTCAAAATCGTTCTGTCTTCTTGTTTTGATCTCCTGTTATTAAACAAAGGTTTTCTCTATTGATATAAACAAAAACTTTCCTGTTTTTGGTATTCCTAAAACTATAATACTTAATGTATAATACATAATAACTATACCTCAAATTTAAATTGAAATTAATATCAATATACTGTCGATATGTGAGCAGTGGGGTTTGCGGGCTCCTTTAGGAGCTGCAGAGCTATACAGGGAGGGTTCCTGTTGTTGGCGATGCTTGTTTCCTACCTCGTTAATGATACGTGGTCACTGCCCAGTCTTTCCAGATCAACAGGTATGGGCTCGTAGTCACGCACCCTGCGGTGGATGTGCGCTGGAGGGAACAAATATGCACGGCCGCATATTCGTTCCAGGGATTGAAGAGAAGAAGAGAAGATGGCAGTTTTTGTCGCGAATGAGTCCCATGCAGAGGGAAGCCTATTCGGGGCGGCCTCGTGGGCGATAGCTGCGTACACGAGAGAAAACATTTTGGGCGAGTCCCGGTCGACGAGTGGCAAGCCTAATTTCGAAGGATGAGAAGTAGCCCAACAAATTGATGCAG
>Ga0307930_1001842_pt1 | contig 16537 bp, 16 predicted proteins | sample OrgLakmetageno46_FD_203161 | JGI IMG/M metagenome (GOLD analysis project Ga0307930, IMG submission 203161) | Saline water microbial communities from Organic Lake, Antarctica - #46 | ecosystem: Environmental > Aquatic > Non-marine Saline and Alkaline > Saline | place: Antarctica: Organic Lake...
GATCGAAATGCATATGAAGCACGTTTTCTGGGGCATGACCGGATTCTCGAAAATCGGGCAAAGAGGCGAACCTCTAACCAGAAGAACGGCAGCAACAGTACTTGCGACAGCAGCGGCAGCGGCAGTGGCAGTGGCAGTGGCAGTAGCAGTGGCAGTGGCAGTAGCAGTAGCAGTAAAAAGGCTCCTACAATTTCAGCTACAGCGACTGCTGCCACTACAGTTTCTGCTACTGGTAGCGCTACTCGACGCAAACGTCAGAGTGGAAGCAGCACCAGCGCAAGCGATGCCCAGATAAATCATGACGCTACGAGTAGTACGTCGCCAGTGCGTCGAAAGAAAACGAGCGGTAACCGTCATTCTAGCCCAGCTGGATCAGCAGCAACAGCAGTGGCTTCACCAGAAAGCCACAACGCAACTAGTATGGATAGCAACACTAGCGATAGCACTGAGGTTAGCAGCGGTAGGGTCAATCCCGACAACACTGACAAAAAGACGAAAAGTAAGAGTGATAGTGACAGCACAAGCAGCAGCAGCAGCAGCAGCAGCAAGTTCCCCAAAAATCCCAATCCAGCCACTTCGGCAAGCACGACGTCAGTTGCGCTGCCATCGCAAGAAGTAGATGCTACGACAGTTGTAGCGGCTCGAAAAACAAGCACCAAAATAGGCAGAGAAGGTGGCGCAAGAGGAAATGGCGGTACAGTAGCAGTAGCAGCAAGAGAAAAGTTACTCACTTCAAGATCGGCTGGAAATTCGGTTGCTTTTCAGGACGACTCCGTTCACAGTCGCAGCAGCAAGAGTGGTGCTACTTCCTCTTACAGGAACAGTCCACAAAAGTCAACTTCGATCGGTGACTTGCACGGCGCTAAGAATGGGGGGTTATCGTCGGGAGGACAATCAGGCTCTGCACATGCGTTAGCGCGCGGGTGGCATCTAGTAGGAGTGGGCAGCAGCGGTGGCGGTGGCCATGGCAACATTAGTAGTAGTTCCTCGCGGCGGCGCCGGAAATCTAGGGCGCGCCCTCACGCTGCTGCAGACGGTACTCTGTATGCAGCTGCCACTCACTCGTCTATTTTCACTTTGCAACGGCAAGACGCCACGGTTCTGTCCCGGCACAACACCCCCGGCGTCACCCGCCAGAATTCGCGTAAAGGAGGTACACCAACGGCTAAGTATGGCAAGAAAATGTGGGACAATGATGGAGAAGAAAAGCATTTCATGGAGTCGATGGGCAGCAACGTCAGCGGCGGTTTTGGCGCACACTCAACGAGCAAACCTTCCAGTAGGTCAAAAGCACCTGCTGGCCTCTCGTCAGACAGCAACAACAACAGCAACGATTTTAAAAGTAGCAATGGCGACCCTAGTGATAGCGGGAAAAGTGGTGATGGTGCAGGGGCGACCGTCCAGACACCTGCTTCGAAAGAGATGGAGAAAGTATTGTACGAATTGGTAAGTATTACGATATAAATACGTAGGAAATCGTACGTATTTGTTATCTTCCATCCAGTTACTAAATTTCTTTTCTAAGTCTTCCTTTTAGATTTGCTATAGCGTGCATCTACGCTCTTCTGGCTTCATTACTTCTGTGGGCGTTTCGTGTACTTTGTATTCAAAAACATGCATATTAGGACGTGGTGCTGGACGAAGCTCGTTTCGACCATACCTACTGCAGTATGGTGTTTACTGCATTGAGCCGTCTGTACAAGATGCAATTTCAGGAGCACAAGCTCACCGAATCGGCTTTGGTGTGCCTAGATGCTGCGCGGCACGCGGGCATTGCGTTCATGGAGAACAAGTTGCTGCTCATGGCCCACACACACGCGCACGCGCAGTGGAAAGTTCACCGGGCGTATTACTTAGCAGCCCGCGCTGCAGAAGCAGCAGCGGCAGACTCCCAAAATCAAAACAACCGCTTTGGCAGATCTCTGCGCCAGCAGAGTTTCAGAGCCTTGACACAAGTGAGTTCAAGTTTAAAACATCAAGGAACCCGCACTTGAAGGTTTTCATACCACGCCGTCAAACGTTTTATTATTATTATCTTTTCATTCTAATTCATATTGTCATCTGCAGACTATACCATTTCGCTCGGTCTCGTTTCGGGGTTCATCATTTCGTGGCTCGAGTACTCGATCACAAACTCCTGCAGTAACGGCTGCTGTTGCAGCTGCTACTTCAGCTGCTGCCATCAATTCCACTTCTGGTGCTAGTCGCGGAAATAACGATGCTAGTGTCGTCCGAGAGGCCGAATGCGGACCTCCACTACCATCATCAGAACAGGATGCGCCAGGAGCAGCGCCAGGGAGCCCTCCTATTAGTGATGGCAATGACGTGAATGCGGTTTCTCCGATAGATGACTTGTCGCTATCGCTGGCAGAAGAGGTGTGCTGTGAAATAAATAGATTTCTTGACGAAGTTGCATTGTGCCTTTTTGGGCTTCACTTTCATCTAGAATGTTCGTTGTAGACATGCGCCCGAAGCCTTTTGTCAAGGTGTACCATTTTCGATTCATTTCTTCTTCTTTCACTCCCATACCTTACTCTTGTCCCAACCTCAACCCTTTGACCCATGTATAATCAGATCGGTGCTGACGCCCTTCTGGAGCGGTCCCTCTTTGTCGAGTTTGAAGCCTTAGTGAAGTCCTTGCCCGATCCGTTGACCTTTGTCAAGTGGTGGCCTCGGGCTCTGGTGGTGCCTGCCTACCTGTGGTTCCCCCCTCTGCGGTTGGCCATACGTTTTTTCGCGTTTCAAAAAGTGTTCACGGCCGTGGAGTCCTTGGTAGGGTTCATTCGAGCCCACGAAGATCTGGTGGACTTCCTGGCTCACATGGAAGCGCAAACGCACCAACAAGCTTCAACTTCAGCTGCAGTGGACCCACACCCGTCACCGGCTTCTCAGCAGGTTCCGTCGTCGTCCTCGTCAGCAATGCCATTCCAACAATCGCTGGCGAGTCCACAACACTCACCGGCAGAAGCCTCATCGTTTTTGGAAGAAAGCGTACATGTGCACCATGAAGTTACTACCTCTTCTACTCACAACCATACTGTGCGCAACTCCCGAGAAAGTGGTCATCACAGCAGTAGCAACTACAATAAGAGCTACTCTGGCCACAATAATAACAGCGACCAAACCAATATCAACGCCACGGCAGCAACCTCAACAACAGTCGCCTCTCCTAGTTCAGTCTTAAGCTCCAACAACCATAATCACAACGAAGATAATAACAAGAGCAACGATGTTGATGATGGTGATGAAGTACATGTCAACGAAGCGGACTTCGGTGCTAATTTGTCAGCAATTGACACAACAGTGAAAGATCGACTTCAGGAAGCATCTCGAGCCATTGTCGAGTTGGCCAAAGCTAAATTGTCAAGTTTAGAAACGCAGTTCCCTGAAACGGTAAATATGGATTGAATTTAGAAGTCTACCTGTCGTTTGTGCGCTTCCACGAATCCGTCAATCAAGCTGTTTACTAAGTATGGTGGTTGACTACTTCAAGAGAGAATGCATCCTCAATGCGTATTTACCTTCAACTATTGCATACTTCTCTTGATGCATTACTTTCCCTCATTCGTCTTCCTTCCCTTTTCTAGGTGTGTGTAGTGAAGGCCATGCTCTGTGCGATGGAGACATGCCGCATGAAAATGCGCTTGATTACACAACTCCACGCCCGAGGGGTGCTCGGAGAAGCTGACACCGAGACCTTATTGGCCCCTTTGCAGAGATGTTTGGAGGGTTTGCACCTCGCTAAGAAAAGGGTAAGAATATCAAAGCAGCACTGTTGCAGTCTTACTTCTTTTATCTCTCGCATACTTCTTTTTGTCGTCACATGTCTTCGTTAGAAAGAAAATATCTTGTAATTGTACATCCTACTTCAACGGACATCTCTTTCTCCCAATTGCTCTCTCTTCAAACAATTCATTCAAAGGTGGCCTTGGGTGCTGCTGCTGATGATTCGCTGCGCCACCATTGGAACTTGCGGCCCTCAGCTGTAGTCACTCCACCAGTACCTCATAAAATTCATTCCTAGAGGCTAGAGGTCATGTGCGCGCACGCGCGAGCACACGCGGGGCATGTCGCATCAGGCACTCCATAAGCATTAGTAGAGGAGGGCCTTTAACAATAGGGCACACTAAGTTGCCATTTCCCATGTCAATTCTACTCCAATTGAAAATTTCAGTGGCCTTATTCAGGTCGATGGCTTTTTCTGGTGTTACTGTGTTGTTATGTGTTAAGTGCTTGAATGTTGAATTGATAAGGGCATGATTATAGTAGGTGCCGGTGACGACCCCTCTGAATCAATTTAGAGATCCGGATAGGCCAGGTCCTTCCCGGTATCTGAAGTTTAAACTAGCTAGATCACTACGTTCTTCATGTGCGAAGGAAGATGCCTGGAAGAAGCCCAGGACATAGGGCAAATGGATTTCCGGATTGGAAATAAATCATTCCGACGAGCAAGCCGAATTCGTAAGAGGAGAAGAAGTAACGAAACTAATTTTCGCATTGATTTAGGAACCTCGCGATTTTTTTGTGTCCTCTGTCTCGTACACTTTCCGAGACCATGCAATTATTCTATGAGAGCAGAAGCGCGTTCACGTATGAGCAGCAATCTAGAAATATGTACAAGTCTTTACTGAAAAACATGCAAGCGTGGAACGCAGATATGAGCAAGACAATGCACTAATCAACTCAAGTAAAAAATCAAAAAGACTTCCGATCAGAAGAACAATAATGCATTACACGTAACATGGAAGTATGCAACAACTACGAGTAAGAAGACAATGATTCAAATAATACGTTTAGTGAATTCAATTGTCACAACATACGCAATATGAAGAGACCTTCACAAAAGATAATTTATGAATGCTCAATGATACATGGTATGTACCTCGTCTGTAACGTGCTTGTTGGCACCTGCTTCGACAAGATGCTTCACAACTGCAAAATGGCCATCGAGAGCAGCTGCGTAAAGAGCTGTGTTCTCGTACTGTTCGAACGACGCATCCAGATGGAATATAATGCTAAAATGTTGTTGCAGACCTTTTGATCTCAAAACCATTCATTCATGATATGAGTAATATTACGCACGACTTACCATACCGCCTTCGGCCTCAAGATCGGCCCCTGCTTGAAGGAGGAGCCTCACGACAGCAGGGTGGCCTCCTTCAGAGGCGATGATCAGCAATGTGTCGCCATGCTGCACACATGATATTGCGTATTTGAAAATGAAAAGAACGAAAGCAAAAACTGTTTTGCCTCCCCTTCACAACAATACAATTGTAAGAAATCACTTCTCTGCTGCGTTGCATGCAAATGGGTCACACTGAGCCACATTTCATGTGTTTGGATGAATATACGACCCACCAAGTCCTTGATCTCCTTGTTGGCGCCTGCTTCAAGAAGAACTTTCACGGCAGCAGCGTGACCACCGGTTGACGCCTCAATAAGCGGAGTGCATTCCTAAGACTGCGAAGTGAGCAAGAAAAGACACTACTACAGATGTATGAAAATGCATCGAACTGTAAACGTGGACAAAAAACAGAGTCTGTGACTTACAAATTCATCTTTTGCCTCAATATCAGCCCCTGCTTCAAGCAGGAGCTTCACGGCAGCAGCATTGCCACAGGATGATGCGCAGTGTAGAGCTGATTGGCGCTCCTTGTCCATGATTAAATTATTTCAAATGTGATGTAGGAAAGGAATAAGACTTGTTAGTGGGATAAATGGAGGGAAAATCATACGCGTCAAAGAATACGGCCATAGTAAAGTCGAGCGGAAGTTGGGTTGGTACTAACGCATTGGTGTCGTCTGCTCAATTTTTATGGCAGCATTGTGTTTGCATGTGGAATGAAAACTCACTTTATTTATGGCGTCTTTATCAGCACCCGCTTGTAAGAGTAGCTTAACACCAGAAGTGTGACCCACAGTTGAAGCATTCATAAGTGCTGTATAACCAAACTACAGAAGGTAGGGTCAAAGAAAAGATGATATCATCGCACAAGTAAAAAAAAAAGGCGAAGCGTGCAGGATAAGTCAACAAAAGTACATGCTAAACTATGGTAAGAAAGAGAGAGAGAGATAACGTCATAAGGCAATGAAGGCACGAGGAGTGATGATTTTAAATGGTATACAAATTCTTGCTCACCTTGCTGTCCTTCGCCTCGACGTCAGCACCGGCTTTAACGAGAAGCCTCATGACGGCAGTATGGTGCAGCTTTGAGGCGATGAGCAGCGGCGTCAAGCCATCCTGAAAGAATTCATTCCACGTTCACCACTGGGTTCGTTAGCACAAATAAATTTCCAAGTCAAACATGAATCCCTTCAGCCTCGGTGAAGAATATAATGATAAAAGTCACGCAAGAAACGTTTGCGAAGATAATTTTTGAGGGTTTTCTGAAGGAAGACAAGAATATGGGCGTACAGGCTGACCATGTCTTTTGCCTCAATGTTAGCACCCGCTTCGAGGAGAAGCGGCACTAAATCGGCTCGATCTGCTCGTGATGCTTTCAAGAGCGCTGTGTATTTTTTCTGAGGTGAAAGAATTTAAGAGAAAAAGGGGCGCACTGAGGAGCAAAGAAATATCAAAGAAGAGTTACGAAAATAGAACACATATTTCGTGATTTTTACTCACTTGTCCAGTCCGCGCGTCAACATCAGCACCTTTATTGAGGCAATCCTGCACAACGGCCGAAACAAGGAAACCGATCGCTGGCCCCAGCTCAGAAGTCGCCAACTCCTTCGGGGCCAAAGATGAACGAGAAAAAAATTAGTGCCATACTCCAGGCCACGCAAATCAAAAAGCAGGTACATCTTGTGCTCACCGCAACAGCTGAAGCAAGCACTGTGCGCACCCAAGCGCGTGCTTCAAGCGACGAACAATGCGCCACAACGTGTAGTGCGTCTTGACGTGATATCGACATCGGGATGTACTCAAGGATGTCACCAGCACAGTCATCTGGCAGATCCGTGAAAGGTGGAATGGTGGCCGCGAGGAGAACAATGAAAGCATTCCGTGCCCAAGTGTAGATCTTGGTGCGACTAGAGAGTGGAGCGCAAAGGAAAGGCGGGGTTAGCTCGGAAGGGAACAGCATTGGAAGCCTCGTGGTCGTGATTTGAGTCTTTCCCGGCGCAATGCGCAGCTACAGCGGAAATGAAAGCTTCTGGATCTGTCTCGAGAACACCGACAACGCATGCGAACTGCTGGAAAACAAGGCTGCATTTATCGTCTGTGGCGAGCTGATGAGGTTCGAAACCTTCACAATCTTTAGCATGTACGTCTGCTCCGGCAACAATAAGTGCATGCATTGTCCACAAATCACCACGCTTTGCAGCCTCGTGGAGCGGAGTACGGCCATCCTGTGAGCGGTATCAATAGAAAGAAATGCGAAAGTAGACGATAACTGTAATTAGCGCATGCAACATGCACATTAAAGCACTACCTCTAAGTCGTAGCCTCCAACGATTTCGAGAGTTCTTGCGAGAAACGGGTCAACTGATTCACTCGGACAATTCACCATGACTCTGCGGCACGCCGCCATGATTCGCATTTGTTCTGCACTTTGAGCGTGGAGTACACTAATCGAAGGTATTTCCACTTCGAAGCCTTCTGCGTCTGCTTGTAAGTCACATGCGCTCGTTTCTGTAGCTTCCCCGCGCCTGCGCTTACGAGTAGCGCTTATTCCAGATTCCATGCTGCGAGTTGCCGTTACACCGTCGACTGATGCGTTCAAAGGTAATGAGGGTGCGCGGAGGGTAGCGCACGGCAACTTCACGGCTTCTCGACCAGCTTCAAGGGCGGTCAAAGTGGGCTGTCGTGCGTATATTCCAGGGGCGCCGGTTGTCAGGTGTTGTCAAGTCAAGACATGTCGAGATGTTCGGTTTAAAAGCATGCATTAAAAGCATGCATTATTTAATTCTCCTCTTTCCTGTAGCAAATAGCCATGCAGGTTCACCATTAAAAGTATATACTACAAAGAGAGTGACGCGAAAAGAGTCCCTGGGTAATTTCAGAATGAACTAGCAGCGCAGCTTTTGTCTCAGAATGGCTGGTTTCTGTGCATGTGGTGTCATTATCCAGGCAAGTTTTGCAGGCTTTCTCGTTTCTCCGCGGCTAATAGGGACTGAGCGCAAGAAGCGAGAAAAACAGTATCTTTAAATCGGCGTTGTAGTGAACTTCTCCCCGCTCTCTTTGCTTAGGTGAACGGAGTTCAAAGACTGGGACAGAAACCGCGCTAGATTTCTCCAGTGAGAGCAGATAAGAGTTTATTAGAGTAGTAGAATGGCTGCGCGATGCTTTTCATGATCACCTTATCTGTTGCTTAAGCAAACCGCTGTACTGTATTAGACGTTATGTAATAGTCGTCTGTCTTTCATTCATTATTCATTACTTATCAGCTTATCAGTAGCACATTCGACAGGAAATTTTCTCTTTATCCACGAAGCCAAATACTACGGCCAAACTGGCGTACTCTTGAGTTGAAAACTCTGACAACGAATCCGAGGGGCCGAAATTCGAGGGCCAACAGTCAGAAAGAGAATATAGTACAGCGTCAATGGCGTCAACACATTTCATTTACAAGAATATTTCATTACTATTTACTTGGCGAGAACTAATATACTACGGTAGTATAATTCCAGTAATGAGTAGGTAAACAAATTATGAAGTACAATTCGGTTTTGAAATAGCCTACTTCAGATAAGTCTGCACCGCTAATTTCGATCAAGAGCATTGGCCTAGCGCAATAGAGCAATTTTCTAAGGGCAAACCCTATTTTTATACTGGAATACTGGAAACATTTGTACGGTAGACTAGGCTTTAATAAACAGCTGATAAAAAATGGTGGCCTTATCGTGTGTGAAGTCCTTCAAATTTGTTAATGAGATTCAGACTCTTTCCTAGATACGTAGATCAATAGATCCACTTGCCTGAACAACGCCTCACGCTAGACCTGTTTTGAAGGGTGTCGATGGAGGGTATTTCGAGCCCTCTAATATCACTAACTATTGCTTCGATCCAGTGAACGCCAGCTCTCTTGAAGAAAGGAGCAAAATCGCATCTGCCATATAATAAAGGTTGGTGGGATCTACTTCATGCAATAAAATGATGCAAATCGCAAATCGGACGAACCTAGAAAAGTGGATGACGAACATTCCTGAATCTACGCTTAAACGCAGTTCGTTTGGATCCCCATGAATGTAGCCCGGTGGGCGCAAGAGCTGAACAATTTGTGATTCGGCAAGGCTAGCATGTGGCGCCGCTTTCAAAACATACTTACGATGGCCCTGTACAGTATTTGTCGAATATTTGACCAACACACTTATAAAATTCGTTTCTAAAGAATTGAGCTTCCTTGTACCTGCCACGTGTGCAAACAGGCTCCTTCAGCGCCATTCTTTTCGCAAGGAACCACCGAACCAAAACTGTGCAAATTGATGCATGGAACAATTATAAAAGTTACACACTGTTTGAAATTAGTTAGCTTTGCACGCTGATTCTTACAAACCTCAAGGCATGTGAATCAGCGAAGGCTGGAGCAACAGACCACCCAGATGGGACAGCCAACATCCTTTCTATTAAATGGAATTGGGTGGTTCGTGGTTCGTGGTTCGTGGTCGTCGTTTTTTATGTACTACAGTACTGTAGTACAGATTTGTTGTACATGTGCGGATGTGCAGTAAACAAAACACCGGGCGGACCACGGGCACAAGAAGGGACACGCACCACGGGCAATACAAGGGCACTCACCCACGGGCATCTCAAGGCCGCGCACTGAGGTGCTACGAACACGCGCCAACTTTTCCGCAGCAAACACATTGCTCCGAAGCCGCGCATCGCGCGGGCACCCAAACTTGTTTCATCAAGATGTCAAATGACCCACTCCACAGGGCACCGCCGGAGACCCCGCGAGCCCAACAATCACGCATGGCGAGCATTTGTGAGTGGTACCAGCCTGGAACTTCGCGCGTCGATGAAATATCTACCACTATTACATGCAAACCTTTGGTAATATTTGCGAGAATCCCACGGGTTAAAACATCGGCTAGACAATCGTCAGAATATAAGATTATTCCACTAGCGTCACGGCTTGCATAATGATTGATCCATTCTGTGAGGTAGCCGCTGGTGAGGTGCATAGTTGCTGATTTTCGAGTCAGGCGTGGGGCACAGATTAGTGCGCCACTCTCTTGACTGCCCATGCGTGGAACTAATTCCACTGCTACCTTCTCGTGAGCCTGCCCACCAGTAAGTTCGATGAATTGCTGCTCACAGGGCTGGGAAAATGTGCACCTTAAGTTTCGGGTGTAAAATTTATAATTATTAGATGGGGTACAGCACCCGTGTTGTTCGCGCTCTTTCTGCCGCAGTCGCAGGCTGGACTCTTCGAAACCAGGCTGCAGGCCATGATGATCAGTTATTCCTCCGCTCAAGTGGATTAAAGGTGTGGACTGAGAACCACAAGAACATGACACCGGCACGTCCCACGCAAAAGGTCGCTGCATCACAAGCATGAAGGAGAACATAACCTCGTCAGTGTACGCCTGGCTCCACAGTCGCGTCGGTGACGACGGAGATAAACAGCGAGTAATATCGCATGCAGACTTACAGTATCCTGAGGCGTTCATGCAACAACTCGGGCAACACCTGTTTGTCTCCAACTTGAAGGTGGCTCCTTCATTGCAGCTTGGACTCTGAAGGGACGGATAACGATTTGGTGAACAAAAATCGCTGCAAAATACAACCGTTGGTGCGATAGCCATAAAAATGGCAGTGGCATAGAGGGCAATCATAACAATGGTTTCAATATCGGGCGGCACCCATCACGCATAATCCTGAGAAGCTGACAAATGACATTTGGATTATGCACGACCTGTGACACGATACTGTAGTACACTTTTCACCATCCGACGGTCAAAGGTCATTCCAGCCAACTTACAATTGTGTGTTTATTGTACATCGTTCCCATTCACAGTACCAAGTGTGGTGCTACGAGTATGAACTTTCGTTGTCAAAAGCTCACTCTTTCTAGAACAACTTCTTCCTGTCTAAGACCTCTACTTATATCAATACAATGGGCGCAATCCCTTAGCAGCACGAAATTCACAATGAAGTCATTCGCATTCATGGATATGTCGCATACGTCGCCACCGACTTTCTAGTTTTCATGTTGCGATGATAGAACAGTACTACGGTTATGTTTTGTTGCTTGTAATGTATGATTGGAGTTGCATAACGTGTTTACTGAGCATATCGTTCCGATTGTTCAAAGAATATGCAAATACACGAAGGGAGCATACATGCAAGAAGACCTGCATACCCTTGGTGTGTGAGTGATTTCGCAGGTCCTGGTATGTCAACTTCTTGAATGAGCTCGAAAACCTAGGACTCCGCTGACATCGAAAGGCAAATCTAGGAGGCCACTGACTATTCGTTATTACTATTGGCGATGGAGTCAACTACGAAGAGAAACTTCAGATGGAAACTTTCAACGGTTATAACTTTTGCTATAGCTGGGCTTGCTTATCTTGCTTGGACATCTTCTTGGAGGGGACGCTTTACCGTAGCATGGAGTGCTCTTCAGGACCTTCGAAATTTGCCTGAAAATCAAGTCAATGACTTCTTCGCGGCATACGACCGCCTGAAAGTGATGCCCACTGGAATGCCGACAGAAGAAGATAAGAAAGCCATACACGATTACGTGCGTACTTGATTATAAATGCATGCAGTACAACCATTTTGCTCTCAACTGTATTGAAGTCTTTTTATAATTAATGATACAATTTCTTGATTTTGCCCTTCTCTAATTGCGAACATTTCTGTTTTGTCTCAATAATTGAGAAAGTATCGCGTTCTACACCGCATTCTCACGGCGGGAGTTGTTATGGAGATTATGCTTGTGCCGCCGGTACTCCGTCGAGATACTGGCATTCTTAACAACCTAGACTTGTGGCAACGACGCATGATGGACCGTCTTTTAATGAAGCCAGGGGACAAGTTGCTTGATACGGGGTGTGGTCGCGGACGCATCGCCCTCAATCTTGCGACTTGGTCGAATGCATCAATTCTTGGAGTGAACATTGACGAATCTCAGGTTGCATTTGCGCGTTCGCTAGCTAAAGAGGCTGCAATGGAAACTCAACTTCAATTTGTTGAACAAGATTACAATGAGCCGTTTGAATTCCTCGACGATGCATCCATGGATGGCCATTATTGCGCCCAAGCGTGTATGTTTGTAAATGACAAGCATAAATTCATAGCCGAAAGTTCAAGGATACTCAAGCCCGGTGCTCGATTCTATGGCTTAGAGTGGGTGCAACTTCCAGCCTACAACCCAAACAATGGGACACACAAAGATCTTGTGCAGCGCAGCGCCACCATCCTTGGAACCTCCATGCCAGGGCCAATTTCTTCGTGGACCGACGCCTTTAAAGCAAACGGATTTCGCATCCTTTACGCGGGGCATCCTTCGCCGCATAATACACTTGTTCTTCTTGAGAACATCAACAAAGTGTACGCACCTCTACAAGGTGCAATGACATTCTTGGGCTACACTGGGCTCGTAAATCAGCGCCTCGTCCATCTCTTTGAGCGCTTGCGCGTGAATTGGGATGCGCTGGTGACAATGATGCGTTTGGAGCTCGCGACACCGACATATGAGTTCATTGCAGAAAGACTCTGAATGCTAGCCTGCAGCTGATCACATACTCTACAATATACTGACAATGATCAAACATGCCACTCTACATCAGTTGCCGAATTTCGTATTTATTTCTTTGTTTCGTTTTAGTCCACCACATAAGCGCAACGCAGTGCTTCATCAAAGTTTTTAGAAGGTCACGAAGCCTTTTAAATATGAAGCACGCTTAATCATTTCATATTTTCATATCGAGGTGTCATTTAGACATCGGGCTTCAGCTTCAAGGGGATTTGGGATTGGGTTGATAAGTACGGGGCGTATAGATTTATGTTTTGTTCTTAATTAGTAAATATCCTCATGCTTCCAACGGTTACGACGAGCGGGCTGCTTTTAGACTTACAAGCTAGGAAACTCTTTAGATGTCAATTGAATAGCACCCAATTATATTGAATTCAGCTCCACACGTGGCGCTCAGAAACGGAAAGATATTATAATAGCCACAAACGCATCCCAATGCAAGAAGTTATAGTGTTACAGTGCACGGCGCAAGGCAAGGGCGTCTTAAATGGAAGAATTTTACACCGAGAACTGATCCACTTCCTACAAACCTGAGCTTATTCAACCTGCAATACACCAACTTTCCTTAAAATTCATACTGGCTTGATTCAACTCAATAAATTTGAGGACTTATTTCTTATCACCAGAACCCGCTACGAATATTTATTGCTCGACCCAACCGCTTCGAGCTGCATGGTCGACGAATGCAGCTACATCGCTGCCATGTGCAGCACGCAACGCTGACGCATGCGCAAAGAGCACGAGCTTGTCACGAGCGCTGGTCAAAGCAACGTTGAGGCGCCGAAAATCACGAAGGAACCCAACGCTGCCGCCTGGTGCCGTACGCACAAAGCTGACCACTACCACATCGGCTTCACTCCCCTGGTAGGCGTCGACTGTTGCCACTTTCACTGCACCATTACCATGGTAACCCGCAACCTCCAAGCGTTTCTTTATTTCGGCAACTTGAGCTTGGTAGAACGTTAGTACTGCAAGAACAGCCGCAGAGGAATCCTTCGAACGTTGCTGCAGGAAGTCTTTGACGTACGTGATAACGGCTTCTGCTTCAATTTCATTCCGAATACTGGTTCCAACGGGCTGCTCGATTCCAACAGTGTCGTGCAAAAAGACTGCTTGATTGAGATGGCGAGTAGTGCCCTGAGCGTTATGAAGGCATCCTTGGTAGTATCGTGCATTGGAAAAGCTGGCGATGTGCGGATGCATACGATATTGCAACGTCAGCATTGCCGACGCATAAACTTCGCCCATTGAGAGACGTTCCATCAGAGACCGCGCGTAACCCAGCTGTTCTGCTAAGGGCGATAAAGCTGTAGCTGGCAACTGTTGGACGTCGCCCACGAGTGCCATGCGGCGTGCGCACGACGCCGACATGGCTACCCAAACTTCTGGCTCGGGGCATTGCCCTGCTTCATCGACCAAAAGTACCTGCACATCGACATAACAAATTACGCTGGACAATTCACGTTTATACAGCGCAGATTAAACAAATAAGTGACAAAATAACTTCACTGGTTGACTATTTTTGAACTTCTGGTGAGATTGATACACAAAAATCGTTAAATTTGAGCACATACCGGTGCATGCAATGGCCCACCACTCAAATCTTCACGGCCTGCTGTAGTGAGCGTGCTGAAAATCACGGATGCATTGCGAAGAAGCTCAGTTTCATTGCACTGTGCCCACGAAGTGTCTGTGCGCTCTCGCTGCACCAACAATTGGCCTGCTGACAAAATTAGCGCTTGTACCTCACTGCACTTTGCCTCACTTAGAGCGCCACTCGCGTCATCTGCAGCTGCGGCTCGCAAGAACTGGCAACCAGTTCCCAAGGAAAAGCTGATGCAGATTGGTCCGACAAGATTTCAGCCAGCGTCGATGGCGCACGCCAAAGCATCCATCGAATGAGATGGGCCACTCCACTGAACACTGGTGACATCTCTGCACCGGATTTTCTGCAACGCACTGAGCCTCCTTCGGTCCTTTTTGCAGCAGCAATGGCCGATGCGCTGCTTGCAAATCGTGTAGCCATTCGTGTAGCCCAGCCATGCACAAAGGTCAAATCAAAGGATGAGTCAGTATATCCGGCAGACGCTGCTGCAAGAGAATCCACGGTGCCAACGAGCGCTACGGCAACTGTAGGGTGCTTGGCCATGAACATACTGCAGAGCGCATGCACTGCTCGGTTCGATGGTGCACACGCGAGAACTTTTTCGCCTTCAGCAACGGTGGCGGCGATTACGGCAGTCAGCAAAGTTGACTTTCCTGTGCCTGTAAGGTAGGACAAATATGCTTAGAATTCTAAACCAATGTTACCATCAATACCGCAAGCGCGTTTATGCTCTCGTCTATCAATACACTGGCGTATTTACCAGGCGGCCCTTGAATGAGCGACACATCGTTCACTGCAATCATCTCAGCTGCTGCTCGCTGCGACTCATCGAGACTAGCAAAGTAGGCGCTCGTTGTTGATGGAGCTGAAGTGCTCAGTCCACCAAGCATCGTCTCCGCTATCCAGCTTGAAGAAGATGGCGACGCCGCTGAAACGACAACATTTGACGCACCGCACGTGGAAGAAGTCGCATTGGACCCTCGCGCTAAGTCCGTAAACAAGGCAGAAGGTTGAGTAGGAAAAGAGCACGCTGCGAACATGCGCCGGTGTGGTGTTAGCCCTACTTCTAAAGCGCGAATTCGAATTGAGCCAGGGCAAACCAGAGCTGAGCGTGGTAAAAGCACCACTAAAGTGGCTGAAGCCACCTGACGAGATTCCTGAATTATTCCTACGAGAGTAGTGGATCGTGCATTCAGTGGCGAAGTGCGTAGCAATACCACATCGCCAGGGTGAAGAGGCGAGTCGGTAGTCACAGTTGGCAGAGTCAGTCGAGTGAAACCAGCGTCACAAACTACGCTGGTTACCGCGGCAACCTGCCACTGCAACTGGGCATCTTGCTCCACGGGTGGCAATGCACGTAAAGCAAGCTCGACGCTCGCACGCGCGTCTTCGACCACTAAGCGCTGAAACGCGCGGCCCAGGTCTAGGCAACTATAGACGTGATATTCACGAGCGATCGATGAGGCTGTGCACCACCTAAAGCTTTCACGAGGGCTTCAGTAAACGAAAGCGGAGCGGCTTCAGCAGCATCCTCCGCGGCCAGTTTTGCTCGAACCTAAGGTTTTGAATGAGATTGTAAAGCGCTATATTCGAGTACTAGGCTCCTTGAAATCGCACTATTCAGCATTAAGTAATTTATGTGTTGATTGGAATGTGGATTTCAAAAAGCTACTTTAGGCTGAATGTATGAGACTTCATTTGGGCAAGCCAGAACTTCCAAAAAAAACATCTTGCCGCATTCATTAATTCATTCATTGATTCAGCACCGGAATACATGTAAATTATAACCTACAAGCGTGCAATCATTATCTATAGGAGTTCTCACCGCAGAAACTGCAATGGCATCTCTTTCTTGAGTGCGCCTTTTCTTCTGAGCGTACGCAGTGCTTGGCTTGGGTTCTGATACTCGCGTTGTTTTCGACGGCACAGCAGCTCCAGCAGCAGCTGCTTCTTCATTTCTCTTGTGGCGCTTACCGCTCAGATGATTGTCGTGTGCGATTAAATTAGGTGAAATCACGTTGCACACTGCGCATTTGAAGAAGGGCATTTATATCCTCGTAACCCTTCCTAAAGACCGAAAGAGCTAATGATGAAACACACGATTTCAGTATTCTGTATTTTTGAGCACAACTTATGAAGTATGAGGCGCTACGGCACAAAACGGTCACGAGAAGCATTCAAACACATTCGTGCTACTACTGCAATGTTGATTGTCGACATGCTG
>Ga0307930_1001844_pt1 | contig 16519 bp, 18 predicted proteins | sample OrgLakmetageno46_FD_203161 | JGI IMG/M metagenome (GOLD analysis project Ga0307930, IMG submission 203161) | Saline water microbial communities from Organic Lake, Antarctica - #46 | ecosystem: Environmental > Aquatic > Non-marine Saline and Alkaline > Saline | place: Antarctica: Organic Lake...
CCCAGATCGTTGAAAACGCCCGATGCGCAATTCGGGCGCCGATCACCTATGGGCATCCAAAAGCAAAGGGCCTTCAAACATCGCCCCACGCGCCAAAACAGGGGCTTCATGAATAATTGCGGTTAAATAGTCTTGTTATGTCCACTATTTGGGCAGGAATCGCTGGTAGCCATAGGGTCTGCACACCTGAGGAGACCTGAATGCGCCCCCTTGTTACATTTGCGATCTGCCTGACGCTTGTCGGGTGTGGTGGGTCGGCGACGGTCGGCGGTGCCGCTGCGCCGACCGGAAACCAACCCGAAGTTCTGGGCAATACCGGAACGAGCGACATCGCCCCCTATGCCCTTCGTGACAACGAAATCATCAATTCGCCGACAACTGACGCCAGCTTCGGTGCCTTGCTGAACAATGTCCGGATCGACGCCGGTTCCGGCGTGGTTCGTTATGATGCCCGGCTCGATGCTGCCGCGCAGAATCACGCCGAAGATATGATCGCGCGCAACTATTTTGCCCATAGTTCGCCCGAAGGGAAAAGTGCCCACGACCGGGTTTTGGCCCAAGGTTACAACCCCAGAGCCTGGGGTGAAAACATCGCTGCACGCCAGCGCACTGCAGAAGAGGCTTTGGTGGGCTGGAAAAATTCGCCAAGCCACAATGAAATGATGACAGCGGACGTCTTTGAAGACTTTGGCTTTGGCTACTCCGCCAGCGGCTCTGAAACCCGCTGGGTGCTAGTCATGGGTACGGAAATTGATTGACGTCCACGAAGCAATTGCCCGGACCGCTGCTTTCTCTTATGGAGCAGCCAGCGGTCCGGTAGCTCAACTGGATAGAGCAGCTGACTTCTAATCAGCAGGTTCGGGGTTCGAGTCCTCGCCGGATCGCCAATCCACAAGCCGTGACGTTCAGCCTTGGTCGCGCTTGACAGGCGCGCCGCCTTCAAAGGCGTTGGGGCCGTGGTAGCTGATCGCGTCCTCCTGCATCTGCAGGTGCAGCCCGTCGCCGGTGTAGGGGTGGGCGCGGGCCAGGTCTTCGTCGAATACGATGCCCAACCCTGGACCGGTCGGCACCGGGATCATCCCGTTTTCCACTGTCAAAGTGCCACCGATCAGGCGGTGGTGAAAGTCCGTCTCGATCGTTTCGCACATCAGAATGTTGGGCAGCGTCGCTGCAAGCTGCACGTTCGCGGCCCATTCGACCGGCCCGGCATAAAGATGGGGTGCGACCTGCGCTCCGTAGGCCTCGGCCAGCGTGGCGATCTTCTGCCCCTGACGCAGGCCACCGCTGCGTCCCAGCGCAGGCTGCACGATGGCAACGCCGTTGCGCAGGGCCGCAAGAAACTCGACCAGCGTCGTCAGCCGCTCGCCGGTGGCGATGGGGATCGGCTGGCCTGCGGCGACCAGTGCCATGCCATCGGGGTTGTCTGGTGGGACCGGCTCTTCGAACCAGAGCGGGTCGGTATGGGCGATGGCGTTGCCCAAGCGGATGGCACCCGCGGGGGTGAACTGGCCGTGGCTCCCGAACAGCAGGTCGGCGCGGGGTCCGATGGCTGACCGCAGGGTTTCGCAAAAGCGCACTGTCGTTTCAATGTCGTGAAGCGACGGCATATGTCCGCCGCGCACGGTGTAGGGACCGGCGGTGTCGAACTTGAGGGCGGTATAGCCCTTGTCGATCAAGGCAAGGGCCACTTCGACCGCCATCTCGGGGCTGGTCCAGAAGTCGGGCAGTGGATGGCGGTCTTGCGGATAAAGGTATGTGTAGGCGCGGATGCGGTCGTTGACGACGCCGCCCATCAAGGCGTGGGCCGGCCTGTCGCGGTCCTTGCCGACGATGTCCCAGCACGCCATCTCGAGCCCCGAAAACGCGCCCATCACCGTGAGGTCGGGCCGCTGCGTAAAGCCTGCGGAATAGACCCGGCGGAACATTAGCTCGATGTTCTCGGGGTTTTCACCGGCCATGTGGCGGGCAAAAACATCCGCAATCACCGGCTTCATCGCCTCTGGACCGACCGACGCGGCATAACATTCGCCGTAGCCTGTCACGCCGGTGTCGGTGGTTACCTTGACCACGATCCAATAGCGTCCACCCCAGCCCGGTGCGGGCGGCGAGATGACGAAAATGTCGAGATCAGCCAGTTTCATAAAGTTTCCTGAGCTTTTGGTCGGGTTGCATTCCGCGCCTGTCGTGTCGCGGTCCGGGTCGGTCGGCGAGGGGCATCAGTCGAAGACAATCACGTTGCGCTTGGCCGATCCGGTTCTGGTGTCGGTGATAGCGTCGTTGATCCGGTCCAGTGGCCAACGGCCCGAAATCAGACCGTCCAGTTCCAGCCGCCCTTGCGCATACAGGTCCACCATCCACGGAATATCGCGCGAGATGACCACGTCGCCCATCTTGGAGCCGGTCATGCCTGTCCCAACGGCGGCCATCCTCACCGGTTCATAGGCCGAGGTGGCACCGGTATGCGGCATGCCGACCATGATGACCTGCCCGCCAGGGGCCAGATAGCGTGGCGCTGTGTCATAGGCGGGGATCGCGTCCACGGTCACGATCACCGCATCGGCACCGCGCCCCATCGCGTCCATGGCCTCGCGCCACGGCTTGTCGGCGCTGGCAAGAACAGTGTCTGTCGCGCCGAAGTCACGGGCGATGGCCAGCTTGTCCTCGGTCATGTCGACGGCCACGATCCGGCGGGCGCCGGCAATCCGCGCGCCCTGGATCGCGTTCAGCCCGACGCCACCCGCGCCGATCACCACGACGTCCTGTCCGGCGCGCAGCTTGGCCGCGTTCACGACCGCGCCGACGCCCGTGATGACGCCGCAGGCCACAAGCGACGCGGCGACAAGGTCCATGTCGGCTGGTAATTTCACCACCTGGCTTTGGTCCACCACGACACGTTCGGCAAACCCTGCGCAGTTCATCGCCTGCACGATGGCTGCGCCATCCGCATCCGTCAGGGGCGACCGTGTGCGGCTGGGCGTTTCACAGATCACCGGGCGACCCGACGCGCAGGACGGGCAGGTGCCGCAGGAGCGGATCAGCGTCACGACCACCGGGTCTCCTATGCTCAGGCCCTGAACCCCGTCGCCGACCGCGCTGACATGGCCTACTGCCTCGTGCCCGAAGATCGCGGGCAGGGTGCCGCCCCAGCCGCCGTCGGCATAGGTGATGTCGGAATGGCAGATTGCGCAGGCCTTCAGCGTGACCTCGATCTCTCGGCCTTTCGGGGCGTCGAGCGTGATATCCTCGATCACCAGATCGGCGCCGAACGTGCGGCACACCGCTGCTTTGATTGTCGTCATGTTGCCTCCGCTTTTTCGGGGACCATGCGATAGCAAGTCCGGATTTGATAGAGGGGTGCGTCAGCCGTCCAGCTTTTCGGCAATTGTCCGACGGGCGGCGCGGAATACAAGGATGCAGCCCAGCGTCAATATGGCCGACAAAAGGAATGGCGCGCCCGGCAGATAGATCGGATTTTCGGGCGCAGTGAAGAACCAGAAGGTCTGCGTCAGCAAAAGCGGTGCGACGATGGTAGCGACCGCGTTCAGTGACGCAATGACGCCCTGCAGCTCGCCTTGCTGGTTGTCCTCGGCGGCGCGGCTCATGATGCCTTGCAATGCAGGACCCGCGATCGACCCCAGCGCCGTCAGGGGGGTCAATGCAAGCGCGATCCAGCCATTGGTCACGAAGCCCAGGGCGATGAAGGCGACCACGTCGATGGACAGCCCAAGGATCACGGCGGACCGCTCTCCGATCCGGCGAAGGACGGGGCGGATCAACAGGCCCTGAACGATGGCGATCCCGATGCCGAATATGCCAAGCGAGAGGCCGATCATCCCCGGCCCCCAGCCAAAACGCTCTGCGCCGAAGTAGGCCCAGACACCGGGATAGACGAAGAAGGCTACCGCGTAGATGAAGATGATCAGCATCAGGCGGCGCAGGCCGGGCAGTTCCCCGATATGCTTGAAAGCGCCGAAAGGGTTGGCCCGCCGCCATGAAAAAGGGCGGCGGATCGCATCGGTCACTGTCTCGGGCAGGACGAAATAGCCGAAGACACAATTGGCTGCGGCCAGAAAGGCGGCGGCCCAGAAGGGCGCGCGGGTGCCATATTCGGCCAGAACGCCGCCGATCAGCGGACCCAGAACAAAGCCCACCCCGAAGGCCGCGCCGATCAAGCCAAAGTTGGCAGCTTTTTCGTGGGGTTTCGACACGTCGGCGACATAGGCCGCAGCCGTGGCCTGCGTCGCTGCGGTGATCCCGCCGATGATACGCCCGATGATCAGCAGCCAGATCGTCCCCGCCACTGCCATCAGGACGTAGTCGAAGGCCATGACGGCAAGCGAGATCAACAGGATCGGCCTGCGCCCGTAGCGGTCTGACAGGCTTCCGATGGTTGGTCCGAACCCGAATTGCATCAAGGCGAAGATGGTCGCAAGGATACCGCCCCAGACGGCTGCGCTGCCCAGTCCCTCGCCTTCGACGTCCTGGATCAGGTCCGGCATCACCGGCATGATCAGGCCGATGCCCATGCTGTCGATCACGACATTGATCAGGATGAATGTCAGGGCGAGGCGATTGTTCATGTCACAGCTTTAGCCACGAACATCGGCCCTGCCTAGCGGATGTGCCCGGTCTCGCGCAGGAACCGCGTGACGTGACAGGCGTAGCCTGCGGGGTCGTCCAGACAGGGCAGATGTCCGGCGCGCCGCATCAGTGCGAATTTGCTGCCGGGGATCAGATCTACCGTCTCGCGCACCAGATCGGGTGGGGTCGACCTGTCCTCGGACCCGGCGATGCCAAGGGTCGGCAGGCGCAGGCCGGACGTCGGGGTGTAGAAGTCGGTGCCGGCGATGGCCGCACAGGTGCCGGTATACCCCACCGGCGGCGTCGCGGTCAGCATCGCGGTCAGGGTCTCTGCGTCATGGGGCAGGGTTCCGAACCAGCGCGACAGAATGGACGGGGCAAGGGCCTTTAGCCCGTCACGTTCGACTGCGGCGATCCGGTCTTCCCACAGCTTGGCGTTGCCGATCCTGGCGGCGGTGTTCGACAGGATCAGCGCCCGCACGAGGTCGAGCCGCTTGATCGCCAGCCCCTGCGCGATCATGCCGCCGACAGACAGGCCCAGAAACGCCGCGTCGGTCACGCCCAGATGATCCATGACCGTCTCGGCATCGGTGATCAGGCGTCCCATGCTGTAAGGTGCGGGCGGCGCATCGGACTGGCCGTGCCCGCGCAGGTCGTAGCGGATCACCCGCAGGCCCTTTGGCAGATGTGCCAGCAGGCCGTCCCACAGGTGCAAGTTCGTGCCCAGCGCATGAACCAAGACAAGCGCGGGTGCGGAAACCGGGCCAGAGGTAACGGCATGGAGCGTCGCGCCGTTGCTGGTGGGGATGGTGTGCCGTGTCATTGTGGCCTGTCGTCAGAGGGGGGTATCGAGCGCCCGTTTGAACGTCTCGGGGTCGACGTTGCCGCCTGTGCAGACGGCAATGACGACGTCGCCCTCGAAGCGGTCCGGGTGGAACAGCGCCGCCGCAAGGCCGACGGCCCCGCCGGGTTCGACGACGATCCGCAGCCTTTCGAAGGCCACGCGCATGGCGCGAAGGGCGTCTTCGTCGCTGACCGCAATCGCCGGTCCGCAAAGGCGCTGGATGATCGGAAAGGTCAGATCGCCGGGCGCGGGCGTGATGATCGCATCACAGATCGAGCCGGTCAGCTGCGCGTTCCGCTGGACCGTGCCTGCCGCCATGGAACGGGCCACGTCGTCGAAACCCTCGGGTTCGACGGGGCGGGTGCGCAGGTTCGTGCTTTCGGTCGCAAGCGCGATTCCCGAGGTCAGGCCACCGCCGCCGCAGCAGACCGCGATGTCCGCGGTGGTGATACCCGCCTCGTTGGCCTGTGCTGCGATTTCCAGTCCGCAGGTGCCTTGCCCCGCGATCACCTGCGGTTCGTCATAAGGGCGCACCAGCGTCAGCCCCCGCTCGGCGCTCAGGTGTTCGCCGATCTCTTCGCGGCTTTCGGTGCTGCGGTCGTAGGTTACCACCTCGGCGCCAAGGGCGCGGGTGTTGGCGATCTTGATGGCGGGCGCGTCCGACGGCATCACGATCACGGCGGGTGCCCCATGCCTGCGAGCGGCGAGCGCGACACCCTGCGCATGGTTGCCGGAGGAGAAAGCGATGACCCCTGCCTTGCGCTGGGCGGCGTCCATCGCCGAGAGCGCCGACCAGCCGCCACGGAACTTAAAGCTGCCCGTGTGCTGCAGGCACTCTGCCTTGACGAAGACGCGGCGGCCCGCGATTTCATCAAGGAATGGCGAGGAAAGAAGGGGCGTTTGGCGCACATGGTCTTTCAGACGGTCTGCGGCGGCGTGGATCATGTCGAGGTTCATTGTCGGCAACTTTCAAGACGGTGGAGAATGCGGGATGCCTCCGGCGGGAGTTTATCCTGCAAGATGAAGCGGATCAGGGCAGGCGGGCAACCCAGTCGGTCAGTGCGCCCAGTGCTGCGGGTTCGTCAAGGAACGGGACGTGGCCACGGTCCGGAACCTCGGCAAAGATCATGTCGGGATGGCGGCGGCACATCTCGGCGGCGGTGTCAGCCGTCAGCAGGTCAGAGTTCGACCCGCGGATGAGTGCAGTCGGCAAACCGATAAGCGCGTCGAACAGTGGCCAGAGATCGGGCGAGGGTTGCGCCCCGTCAGAGAGCACGGCGTCGCGCAGCCTGGCGTCATAGCGCAGATCAAGTCCTTCGGGGGATTCTTTGTACTGTTGTTTGACCTCGGCCAGCCAGCGGTCGTCCGGCACATCGGGGAAATGGGTCCAGTTTCGCGCGCGAAACGCCGCCGCTTCGGCGTAGGTGGCCTGCGCAGGTTTGCGACCGATGTAGGTCTTGATGATGTCCAGTCCTGCCGGTGCGATTTCGGGGCCGATGTCGTTCAGCGCCACGCCGGTCAGCCTGTCCCGCGCGGTCGCGGCCAGCAGCATCGCGATCAGCCCGCCGCGCGAGGTGCTGAGGATTGCCGCCCGATCAAGGCCCAGATGATCCATCAGGGCCAGCGTGTCCTGCGCCTCTTGCGCTATCGTGTAGGTGCCGGGGGCGGCCCAGTCCGATTGCCCCCGCCCGCGATAATCGAGCCGGATCAGGCGCACGGACAGGTGCGGTGCCACATGGTCGAAATCCGCGCCGTTGCGCGTCAGGCCCGCCAGGGCAATGACCGGCGGTCCGTCGCCCTTGTCGGTGTAATAGAGACGGGTCCCGTCTTTGGCGGTGAAGTGGGGCATCAGGCCAGCTCTGGTATAGATGTCAGGTCGGTGAGGATCTCGGTCGGTGTGGCATAAAGCCGGTCCAGCGGGTCGCCCGCGCGATTGACCCAGACGGTGCGGAAGCCGTAACCAGCGCCGCCTGCCGCGTCCCAGCCGTTCGACGAGACGAAAAGCACATCCGCCGGCGTACCGCCGAAGCGCGCGTTCACCATATCGTAGACGGCGCTGGAGGGTTTGAAGATTCCCACCTCTTCCACCGACAGTGTCGCATCGAGGACGTCGCCGATCCCGGCAAAGGAAACGGCGGCCGAGAGCATGTCGGGGGATCCGTTCGAGAGAATCGCTGTCGGGTGACCTTTCTCGGCAAGTGTTGCCAGCATGTGGGGCACTTCGGGAAAAGCGGGCAGCTGCCAGTAGAGCGCCAGCAGATTTTCGCGCAGTGCCGGATCGTCCAGATCGGCGGCTTCCATCGCCCAGTCGAGCCCGTCTTGCGTTACTTGCCAGAAATCGCAGTGCCGGTCCGCCACGGCGCGAAGCCAGGTATACTGTAATTGCTTTTGGCGCCAGTCGCTTGCCAGACGTGGCCAGACCTGCGCCAGCGCACTGTTCCCCGGCTTTTCGGCAGCGATACGGGCGGCGGCATTCACATCGAACAGCGTCCCGTAGGCATCGAATACACAGATGGTCATCGCGGTCTCCCTCTGGCTGCAGTCAAGCATGCGCGAGGCATGGGGGAAAGCCGTTTGCATCCCGTGAACAGGCTGGTTAGGCCTGACCCTTTAGTGACGAAAAGACGAGGAAAAACCGATGAGCACCGTGAAACAAGGCGATACCGTCCATATCCACTACACCGGAACCCTGAAAGACGGGACCGTTTTCGACAGTTCCGAAGGTCGCGATCCGCTGACCTTTGAAGTCGGATCGGGCACGATCATTCCGGGTCTCGACGAAGCCATGCCGGGTCTGGCCGTGGGCGACACCAAGCGTGTCGAGATCCCGTCCGAGAAGGCCTACGGCCCGTTGAACGACGCCAACAAGCAGGACGTGCCGCGCTCTGAATTCCCAGACAACATTCCGCTCGAGGAAGGCCTGCAGCTACAGATGCAGACCCCCGACGGTCAGGCCGTTCCCGTGACGGTGGCCGAGATCAAGGAAGAGGCTGTCACCCTTGACGCCAACCACCCGCTTGCGGGCAAGGACCTGATTTTCGACATCGAAGTGACCGCGATCAAGTCCGAGTGATCTTTGGGGCAGACCCTGAAACACGAAACAGCCAGCGGCATCCCCCGCTGGCTGTTTTGCATGTGGCATCGACGCGGTCAGATCAGATATTCTCACCCTGCGGCATGCCAAGGATGTGATAGCCCCCGTCCACATGGACAATTTCGCCTGTCGTGAAGGCGCCCGCGTCAGAGGCAAGGTAGACCGCCGTTCCTCCGACTGCCTCGAGCGTGGCATTTTCGCGCAGCGGGGCGTTCATCTGGGTGTGCTTGAAGGTCTTGCGCGCGCCGCCGATCGCCGCACCCGCCAGCGTCTTCATCGGGCCCGGTGAAATGGCGTTGACGCGGATGCCCTGCGGCCCCAGATCGTTTGCCAGATAGCGCGTGGCGCTTTCGAGTCCGGCCTTGGCCACACCCATCACGTTGTAATTCGGCGTCACCGCGTTGCTGCCCTGATACGTCAGCGTCAGCAGCGTGCCCCCGTCCGGCATCAGTTCAGAGGCCCGCTTGGCCACGTCGATGAAGCTGTAGCATGAGATCGCCAGCGAATTCTTGAAGTTCTCGCGGTTGGTGTTGATGAAACGACCCGTCAACTCGCCCTTGTCGGAAAAGGCGATGGCGTGGACCACGAAATCGAGCTTTCCCCACTTGTCCCTGAGGGTCGCGAAACAGGCATCCATGGAGGCATCGTCGGTCACGTCCACATCGACCATCAGGTCGCTGCCGACAGATTGCGCAAGCGGTTCCAGTCGCTTGCCAAAAGCCTCGCCCTGATAGGAGAACGCGACCTCTGCACCAGCCTCGGCCATCGCCTTGGCGATGCCCCATGCGATGGACCGCTCGTTGGCGACCCCCATGATCAGGCCGCGCTTTCCAGCCATCGAAATCATCATGGCGCTATTCCCTGACCTTGCTCAGCAGCATGGAACCGTTGGTGCCGCCAAAGCCGAAGCTGTTGGTCATTACCGTATCCAGCCCCGCGTCTTCGACCATTGCGCTGGCGATTTCGGCAGGCTTCAGCGCGGGGTCCAGCGTTTCGACATTGATTGATGGCGCGATGAAGTCGTCCTTCAGCATCAGAAGGCAATAGACCGCCTCTTGTGCGCCGGTTGCTCCTTGAGAATGTCCGGTCATGGATTTGGTCGAGGAGACGGGCGGCGTGCTGCCATCGCCGAACACGCGGCGGACCGCTTCGATCTCGCCCACGTCGCCGACGGGCGTCGATGTGCCGTGGGCATTAATATAGCTGATCTTGCGATCTTCGGGCAGCGTTCGGAGCGCGCCCCGCATCGCGCGCTCGCCACCTTCGCCCGAGGGGGCGACCATGTCGGCACCGTCGGATGTGGCCGAAAAGCCGGTGACTTCCGCGTAGATATGTGCGCCACGGGCCTGCGCGCTGTCCAGCGTTTCCAGCACGACCATGGCGCCGCCACCCGCGATGACGAAACCGTCGCGGTCAGCGTCAAAAGCGCGCGAGGCTTTTTCGGGCGTTTCGTTGAACTTGGAGGACATCGCGCCCATCGCGTCGAAAAGGCAGGACAAGGTCCAGTCCAGCTCTTCGCCGCCGCCCGCGAACATGATGTCCTGGGTGCCCAGTGCCACCTGCTGCGCGGCCATGCCGATGCAGTGCAGCGAGGTCGAACAGGCGCTGGTGATCGAAAAGTTCATGCCCTTGATCTTGTAGGCCGTGGCAAGATTGGCACTGACGGTCGAGGACATGGTCTTGGGCACGGCGAAAGGCCCGATCCGCTTGGTCGATCCGTTCTTCAGCACGGTCTGGTGTGCCGCCAGCATGGCACTGGTGGACGGTCCGCCGGACCCTGCAATGACCCCTGTCATCGGGTTCACGACCTGATCGTCGCTCAGGCCCGCATCGGCAATGGCCTGACCCATCGCGATATGGGCGTAGGCCGCACCCGGCCCCATGAAACGCAGCGTGCGCTTGTCCACATGCTCGGCCACGTCCAGTTTGAGGGTGCCTGCGATCTGGCTGCGAAAACCGTGCTCGGCCATTTCGGGGACGAACTCCACCCCCGAGCGTCCGGCTTTCAAAGAGGCCGCAACCTCTTCGACATTGTTCCCGATGGGCGAGACGATCCCCATCCCGATGACGACGACACGACGCATAGCCGCTCCTTCCAATGGTTCATACTCTCTGTAGTAGAGAGGGGGGAAGCGGGGCAAGGGCGATCAGTGAATTAGCCTCAGGTCGATTTCGTGTTTGACGATCCACGTTGCATTAACAAATAGGGATTATGCACGCAGTCGATCAAACTGGATAAAGAAGATGACTGCGCGCAAAACCTGCAAAGCCTGCCGGGACGGGGACACCTTTGATACGCCGATCACCATGGCGTTCCAGCCAATGGTGAGCCTGCGGACGGGTGACGTCTTTGCCTATGAGGCCCTGTTGCGGGGGCAGGATGGCAGCGGTGCTGGCAAGGTTCTGTCGACCGTGACGGAAGCCAACCGATATGCCTTCGATCAACGCTGCCGGGTCACCGCCATCAAGCTTGCCACTGCGTTGAATCTGGCACGGGACGGTTCGCTTTTATCGATCAACTTCCTTCCGAATGCCGTTTACGAGCCTTTGGCCTGTATCCGGCTGACGCTCGAAACGGCCCGGAAAACCGGGTTTCCGCCTGACCGGATCATGTTCGAGTTTACGGAATGTGAATACCTCGATTCCGGCCATGTCCTGAACATACTGCAGACCTACCGCAATCTGGGATTCAAGACGGCGATCGACGACTTCGGTGCAGGGCTTGCGGGATTGGACCTGCTGTCGCGCTTTCAGCCTGACGTGGTCAAGATCGACATGGCCTTGATCCGTGGCATCGACACGTCGTCCGTGAAGCAGAAAATCCTGACCCATACCGCCGGTATGCTGCGCGATCTGGGTATCGTGGCCGTTTGCGAAGGCGTGGAAACCCAAGCGGAATGTGCGGTCCTGTCGGACATTGGCATCGACCTGATGCAGGGCTATCTGTTCGCGCGGCCCGAAGTGGACCGTCTGCCGGTGCCTCGGCTGCCACCGCAGTCGCCGGGTTCCCTTGCATATGCCCATGCGTCCGGCATGCTCGGTTGATCTGCGCCGAAGGCAGCCGCCGGGGGTCAGCTTTCCGACAGGGCGACCTTCATGTCCTTGACGATGTAGATCACGTCGCCGTCCGCTTCGACTATGCCGTCGGCCACGCCCATTGTCAGCCGACGCGTCTGGATGGCCTTGGTGAAATCCACCTTGTAGGTCAGCACTTTGCGGTCGGGGCGCACCATGCCGGTCAGCTTGACCTCGCCCACGCCCAGCGCATAGCCGCGCCCCTGCCAGCCGCGCCAACCAAGGTTGAATCCGGTCAACTGCCACAAACCGTCAAGGCCAAGACAGCCGGGCATGATCGGGTTGCCGGGAAAGTGGCAATCAAAGAACCACAGGTCGGGGGTGATATCAAATTCAGCCACGACATGACCCTTGCCGTGCAATCCGCCGTCGCCGGAAATGTCGGTGATCCGGTCCATCATCAGCATCGGAGGGGCCGGAAGCTGGGCATTGCCGGGGCCAAAAAGCTCGCCTCGGCTGCACTTCAGCAAGCCCTCTTTGTCAAAGCTGGTGGGATAATCGGCCATATGCGTCGGGTCCAGTCTGGTTCTGTCTGCGTTGTCGATCTCTATCATTTCGTCAATCTGCAGGGCAAGGGCGGCCCTTTCGGGGGTTCATCATTGATCTGGAGATAGTTTTCACCATATTAGAAGGAACAGGAGGGCCATATGGCTGACGTGCAGACGAAACGATCCTCGGACTGGCTGGCGCAGGCCGGTCTCCGCCCGACGCGGCAGCGCATGACGCTGGCGGGTTTGCTGGTGGGCGACGGTCAGAACCGCCACGTCACGGCGGAAAGCCTTTTTGCCGCTGCATCGCGCGCGGATGAAAAGGTGTCGCTCGCCACGGTCTACAATACGCTGCGGGCGTTCTGCGATGCAGGGCTGATGCGCGAAATCACTGTCGACGGGTCGAAAAGCTACTTCGACACCAACATCACCGATCACCCGCATTTCTATTGGGAAGACGACGCGCGCATTGTCGATGCGCCCGCGCAAGAGCTTGAAATCAAGCGACTGCCCGACGTGCCCGACGGGGCCGAAATCGCGAGCGTCGATGTGGTGATCCGTCTCCGCCGGACCTGAAGGCCGGTCATTTCTTTGTCTTGCTCGCGTTGGCTCTGCCGTGGCACTGTTTCTGCAGGCTTTTGCGGGACACCGACGCGTGGACAAACATAGCGAAGACCTTGTGCTGTCCTACACCCGCGTGCGCACCGCGTTGGGGCTTCTGGGGCTGGCACTGCCCCTTGTCCTGATCGTCGGCGGACTTTTCGACGAGCCCCGGCTGGAGAACAGTCAGGGCATCGAAGCCACGATCAGCGACTTCTACCACACCACCTATCGCGACATCTTCGTGGGCTGCCTGTGTGCGATCGGTGTCTTTCTCATTTCCTACCGGGGCTACCGTCGTGCGCCGGGCGACTGGATCAGCGACGACTGGCTGGCGACAAGTGCCGGTGTCGCGGCCTTCGGGCTGGCCTTCTTTCCCAACGAAGGTGGCGGCATGGCCATTACCAGCATGACGCAGCGGGCCGTCGGCACCGATCTCAGCCCTGTGTTGCATTATTCCTTTGCGCTGATCTTTTTCTCGTCGCTGGCCGCCTTCTGTCTGGTCAAGTTCAGCAGGACCGCAAAGCCGGGGAAGCGGCGCATCTACCGGTTCTGCGGGCACACGATTCTTGCGTCGATGCTTGCCACTGCGATCTGCGTCGTTCTCAAACGCTGGGTCGGTGGCGTTGGGCGCGAGCTGGTTCTTGAATACAAACTCATTTTCTGGTTCGAAGCGATTGGGATCTGGGCCTTCGCCCTGTCGTGGCTGATCAAAGGGCGTGCTGATCTTGCGCTGGCAAGGATGGGCCGAAAGCGGCGCGTGTTGACGCAAGACATGCTGGATGATCGTGAGGACCACGCCTGACAACATTATCTTAACCATCATGGCGCCATGATCGGCGCATGTCAGATGATCAGCAAATTCCACTCGGCGATACATGCCACTTCTTTTCGGTCCGGCTGGCCAGTCCGTGCAACGACCTGCTGCTGCGGAAGGTGGACGTCGTCCGGGATGTTGTTCGGTTGGCAAGACAGCGTTGGCCGTTCACGATCGACGCGGCGGTCATTCTGCCTGCCCAGATCATGATGGTCTGGACCCTGCCGGCGACCGATTCTGACCATGGCAAGCGTTGGCGCATGATCCGGTCGGGCTTTGCGCGGCACGCCACGGGTCAGCCGACACGCCGCATCTGGCAAGATGGCTATTGGCATCACCGGCTCGAAACGGTGCAGCAGGCCGCGTATCAATGCCGGATGATCGAGGCCGCCCCGGTCATGCTGGGGCTGGTCGAACGGGCGCGGGACTGGCCGTTCAGTTCTGCTCGGATGACGGCGGTTGGCCCCGACGTCGCTGCAGAACCCGCGGTGCCGCGCTCTGTTGTCATTCCGCTGGCCGCAGGTGGTCACATCCGCCACCGTCCCGGCGCCACGCCACGCCAAATCGTAGCAGACGCACGCTAAGGCCGGCGGGTCAAAACCATTGCCCGGGCTCCATCAGTCCAAGGTCCAGCAACTGCTGCGAATGCCAGCGGAACGGCGCAGAGTTGCGCCAGCAGAACGTATCGATCTGGTCGCCGCTGCCAGGGTTCCGCTTCAGTGCCTTTGCCGTCCGGAAAGAACAGACCGTCGCGGTCAGGCTATGGTGCCAAGGGCAGGCATAGGTGTTGTACTCCGGATCGCTGAACGTATGATCCGGCCGAAGTTTCAGACCCTGTTTGGCGCGAAAGATCGAAATGCGATCGATGCGGCGGCGCGTCGAGGGGATATGCTCTTCATAGCGCCAGCGCAGGCCACCGAAGAAATCCAGTTGCCGTTCCGCGTAGTTGTTTTCGCGGTCTACCCGGGCCAGCGCATAGTAGCCTGCGCGATCAAGATGGGCATCCTCGATCGACACGGCGTCCGGGAAGCGGTTCAGGTCGGCGGCATAGAGATCGACGACGTATGTCAGGACGCTGTCGCGGCGTTCCTCAAGCGAAAAGGCGCACACTTCACCGATGGTGCGGTGTTCGCAAAACGGAAAGAACAGGTATTCGGTGTTGTAGCAGTAGTACACCCATCGACCTGCAGCCATGTCGATCACGGTATTGACCACATCTGTCAGTGCGTTGTCGGCGGTCATGTCGTGGTGAACGCGAATGATCCGGTCCTGCCCCTCTTTCGCGACCTCGTCCGAGACGCCAAGGTCGTGGACACCGACCACGATCAGCGTCTTGAACCCCATGTCGAGGTGGTGGCGCACCGTGCTGTCCACCTCTGCCCGGTCTTCAAGCAAGATGATGCCCACGGGGCCGGCGCCAATCCGGTCGCCACCGGTTGATTTGAAGTCGGCAAGGCTGTTGAATGTCATGCAATTCGGACCGCTATCGTTCTGTCGGGCAAAGTCCGCCATCGTGGCCGCCATTGCAAGCCTTCCCGCCGGGGCGTAGGAAGGCCGCCGATTGTTTCCGAACCCGAGGCTGATCCGATGTCCGCGCCGAAAAAGCTGTATATCAAGACCTACGGCTGCCAAATGAACGTCTACGACAGCGAACGCATGGTCGAGGCGCTGGGCGGTCAGGGCTATGTCGAAACGCAGTCGCCCGACGACGCGGACATGATCCTGTTGAATACCTGCCACATCCGCGAGAAAGCCGCCGAAAAGGTCTACTCCGAGTTGGGGCGCTACAAGGGGCTCAAGGCGGACAAACCCGACCTGAAGATCGGTGTCGCAGGCTGCGTGGCGCAAGCCGAAGGCGCGGAAATCATGCGGCGTCAGCCTCTGGTCGATCTTGTCGTCGGTCCGCAAAGCTATCATCGCCTGCCTGCGATGGAGAAGACGGTGCGCAGCGGCGCCAAGGCACTGGACACCGATTTCCCCGAGGACGACAAATTCGACACCTTGACCACGCGGTCCAAGGCCAGGCGCGGGCCCACGGCCTTCCTGACCGTGCAGGAAGGCTGCGACAAGTTCTGCGCTTTCTGCGTGGTGCCCTACACACGCGGGTCCGAAGTCAGCCGCCCCGCCGAGCGGGTGGTGCGCGAGGCACGCGAGCTGGTCGCGGCGGGCGTGGCCGAGATCACGCTGCTTGGTCAGAACGTAAACGCCTATCACGGGCACGCAGGCGGTCTGGCTGGTCTGATCCGGGATCTGGCCAAGGTCGACGGGCTGGAGCGCATCCGCTTTACCACCAGCCACCCCAACGACATGGACGACGCGCTGATCGCGGCACATGGAGACTGCGAAAAACTGATGCCGTATCTGCACCTTCCCGTGCAGTCGGGGTCCGATCGCATCCTCAAGGCGATGAACCGCAAGCATACGGCCGAAAGCTACATTCGGCTGATCGAACGCATCCGTGCGGCACGGCCCGACATCCTGCTGTCGGGTGATTTCATCGTGGGTTTCCCCGGCGAGACCGAGGCGGATTTCGTCGACACGATGGCCCTGATCGAGGCGGTCGAATACGGGCAGGCATACAGCTTCAAGTATTCGACGCGACCGGGCACGCCAGCGGCGGAAAAGCCACAATTGCCCGAGGACGTGATGACCGATCGTCTGCACCGGCTTCAGGGTCTTTTGGGTCGGCAGCAGCAAGCCGTGCAAGAGCGCATGGTCGGACAGGAGGTCGGTGTTCTGTTCGAAAAGCCCGGGCGCGAGCACGGCCAGATGATCGGGAAATCCGATCATCTACACGCGGTTTATGCCACGGCGCCCGCCAGTATTCTGGGACAGGTCCGCAGGGTGAGAATCACCCGGTCCAGCCCGAATTCACTGGCGGGTGAGCTGATCAGCTAGTGTTCTGAGTCTGACGCATGTTACCGATTTCCCCTAATTTCATCGAGTGCGTCAAGCGCGCGCCGCTCACGGGCGATGATGTCTTCGGCGGTCTTGCTCCAGACGAAGGGCTTCGGCCTGGT
>Ga0307930_1001845_pt1 | contig 16517 bp, 19 predicted proteins | sample OrgLakmetageno46_FD_203161 | JGI IMG/M metagenome (GOLD analysis project Ga0307930, IMG submission 203161) | Saline water microbial communities from Organic Lake, Antarctica - #46 | ecosystem: Environmental > Aquatic > Non-marine Saline and Alkaline > Saline | place: Antarctica: Organic Lake...
TGTTGTGTCGCGAGGTAACAAGAAAGACAAACTTGCACTCCTCAAAAACATGGTGGTGGAAGAACTGGAGTATTCAGGCATATGGGGCGCGTTACCAGATTGGCGGCAGATTCAGAAACTCCCGGAGAATATTTTGTGTGCTGAAATCACAAAGCTTGGGGGACCCCGTGTGAGGGCCGTCGGTTTTTGTGTAATCAGCTGGAGAATCTGAATCGTACTTTGAATCTCGGTCTTTCTGAGCGCTTCGCTCAAGGGTGCTTGGACCCTCTTCCTTAGGAGCGCGTTGTTTCTACGGATAAAGAACTTGCGCAGCAGGTTCAGCAGGCGGAGGCGGCGGTGAGGGCAACAGAGGCCTCGCCCGGCCTCGAAGAAAACTTGGGATCACCTTTTTCGCCGGGGTTGCAACCTCTCGCAACAATGCCAGGCGTATCTCCTTCTCCGGCAGTTGGTACTACTCAACTGGGGTTGGGTTCCTACACTCAAGCTTCCACGTCCACTGAGCTGTCTGCTAGTGCAGCGCTGTCCCTAGAACCCTCTCAGCTGGCTCTTGAAGGGTCTTCTTACCCTTTCTTGTCATCCAACCCTCAAGTACGTATCAACCCGGAGGCAGCTCTTGCTGTCGCTGGGTCAAATTTGCGGGATTGTGTCGATTTTCAAGATGGTGTGCTCCTACAGTCTCCTTTTTACTCTTCTTTCTGGTGGCGCGCTTTCGAAAGAGAAATCTGCGCAGGATCTTCCATTCGGTTGCCTGCCCACGGTGGAAGCGCTCAACCGTGTTCACGCCGCTATTGCCCCGAAGCTCCTAGCGGCCTCTCGAGTGCACACCTTGTCAGACTTTATGAGACTCATTCATAAGCTCATCTCTCAGTTTGCAGTTCCGGTGGTTTGGACGTCAAGTGATTTCATTTTGCCTGAAGCTGCTCCTGCTTCAACAGTTCCACCGCCACAATTGAACCCCTCAATAAATAGAATTCATCTTTTAGTTTGTCTTCATTTGATTTTGTAGTGCTGGGTACATCAAATAATTCACTCACATGTAATCTTTTACCTATCATATGTAATTGGTTCTTTTCTTCTTCATTTAATTTATCTACATCTTTAAAACTGATTGGTTCTTTTTTTTGTAATTTCAATAAAATATCTTTGATGTTGTTAGTTATGTTTAGGGATTTGAAACCATAGACTTGGTTATGATTTCCTGGACTTCTCACTATGATTTCCTCATATAAGCCCTCATATAAGCCCTCTCACTATGATTTCCTCATATAAGCCCAAGCTCGAACACAATCGCAAAGCGAGCTCGATCGCATGCACCATCTTGGCCAAGAATTTATCGGCAATGAGGACCAGCCTCGTATGTTCAAGTTCACACCCTGGGGAGACAGATCATTGGAAGAAACTATGGCTAGAGCAGTTGGGAAGTCGCAAGCTCCAATCTCTACGCCATCTTCTCTCGACCAATCCCCTTCTCAGAAAAATGTTCACCTACACACAAAATAGGCTCAAACGTGGTGCCGAACGACTTTTGCCTTCTCAAAGGCAGCATACGCACCTACTACGCGGTCCGGGGGACATAACTGTACTGGCGAACAAAACTGTACCGAGGGACACAAATGTACTGAGGTTTACAACTGCAACAAGAGACACATCTGTATCGGGAGACTCAACGGTCCCACTAGCAGATTCCCCTGGGTTGCCTCCTCGAGTTTTAGACCTAGCTCTAACCCCGAACGTGCCAGTATTTCAAACACGTCCGTTGCGAGGATTAGATGGTTTAACTTTGCCTCCAATGCCCCCATGTCACACCCCTATCAATGCTATCTTGACGGGACAGGCCCCTCTCACACGGCCCTTGATAGAAGTGTATAGCATCATAACGTCAGATGAATCAGACCACGCGCTCCGACCACGTGACCCAACTATGCTAAAAACGTACGTGGATGCAGCTCAACATGCTTTCGGACATGCCGCCCCTCTGAATACGCAATCGGCTAATCGTACGGGGTGCAACCTCTGGGTGAATTTCCTAGCTGAATTTGGCGGAGCCACTCCGGCTTTACGACGACCTGGCACGGACGGTCAACTTCGGGAAAACATACATAAAAGCGGCATTCCTCATTTAGTGCCGCCAGAAATGTGTGTCGTCTATCCCAGGCCGAACTACAATCAAGCCAAGCACTGCTCGAGGCCACCTTCACGCCGTAAGGAGAGTTCACGAAGCCAATGGGCTCAACTTTTTAACGAAAGGTCAGACCGCAGAGGTTGTGAAGTTTTTGGCGCGCGAATATGAGTTGGTTCATGGAGTTGAATCTCTTATTCCACACAAGAGAGAAGGCTTTACTCCAGGAATGGTAAAAAGATTACTTCAATCAGTCGACGGTCTGAAGTTGCCGTCTCAGAAATGTCCTACTGTCTTACGGGGCTCTTGGCTCTCCCACAATCTCAAAGTGGTTATAGCACTTTGCGCAAGCGCTCGTTTTTGGCGATCTGAAGTATCTGTAAATGAACGGGCTCAGTTTACTGCTATGGACATGTCACGTGCGTCTATGTTTTTCGTGATCCGTGAAAAGATAGTTCGGAACCCGAGCACTGCTGATCTTCAAAGTATGGGTGAAGGTGATTTTATCGGAGTTCTGGCCTGCCCAACAAAGAATGATCCTTTGGGCGTGCATTTCATGCCAATATGAAAGGAAAGCTCTATGACCGTATGAGTCGCTCGGCCTTCCGACTCGCTGGTCAAAACGTAAGAGGACTTACGTCTCTGAAATTGGCAAAGGTGTGCCAGTTCATGAAGGATAGAGATATCCAAGTTGCTTGCCTAGCGGAAAGATGGCGAGTGACACCAAATGGTGTTGAATTTGAGGTCACCGAAAATTCCGGTTTCAAAATTATTTCATGAACATGAACAGTTTCCACTTTAGAAGGGGGTGGAAGTAGTATTATGCTTCCTGCCCACTACACACTATCCTGTTTACGATTTTGACTTGCGCGCAACGCACGCGTGTACACTTCTGCCCGCAGCATTGGCTTCTGTGTCATTTGGGTGTGTATTAATTCGACTTCATGCTCTTCGTAATCTCGCATTATATTGCCCAGTCGTAACTCAGAATTTGCGTCGTACGCCTTTGTTCACGTATTCTGCTAACGCTGAGCCGTTGGGATACGATTTCCTCGCCCAAACCTTGACAGCGCTGTTGCCCTCAATTATACCGCTGGATGCAGCTTCTAATAACACCTGGCATTCGTCCCTTATTGGCTTAGCCTGTGCTCTACGTTCAGCACAAGCACCTGGTTGGGTGTTGTTGGCCCTTCAAAGATGGCGGTCACCTTCTTCTATCCCCGTATATGGTCGAATAAGTTTTGAGTCAGCGGCTTCTTGGCTAAACCAAGCATCTGGTCAAGAAGCTGCATCCACTCAAGCTACTAATCTACCTTCCATGACTTCTACGTTGGAGCACTCAACCCTCCCAAACGCGTTGAGCTCTGAGGCCTATTCTTATCTCGATCGTGCTTGGACTCAACCTCTCCCAACCTCGGATGTTTCTGGGTTACAAGCGTTGCTACCCCAGTCAGACGATGATAATTTCGTGGCAGAAATGTCGAACTCCGAAGTAGCCCCCTCTCTTCAAGGAAGCTATGGAGAGGCATCTGAACCGTACATCATTCTCCTATCCTCAGCATGTCACCAGCAGCGACTGAGCTCGCTCACAGGAGAAATTCATCCCACATAAAGATGTCTCGAGTAAACTTGATTACGGAGTAATGGCATAAAGCTGCGTTAGTGCCGTGTCAGCTTTCACTCACTTCAGTCTTTAACGTCAAAAAAGTCTTCAGAAATGTCGGCAGTGCGAGCAGTACGAGCAGTACGAGCAGTGCGTTCCAGCCAGTAGTCAATGCCGTAGCTTACCAAGATTTCTTCTCCGGCTGCAATGGGCCGTGTAGCGACCGTCACTTGGTGTAAACCCTCAAGGGCATAGTGCTCAGCATTGGCAGCGCGCTGCGACGCTAGTACATACGTGGCTGCATCATTCGCGCTGCCATCAAGGCCAAGTGATGCACCGTCGTTCGCGTACTGCCCACTGTACGCAGCACACACGAACCCGAGATCAGGCAGCCCCACGGCTGTAAACTTGTCGTCCACAGCAACTCCGTAGTCCTGCAAATCCCCGTCACCGAAACATCGCGCCGAGTCGCGCAGGGCATCGGGCACATGCTCGCCCCATGACACTCTACGGCTATGCTCATGAACGAGTCCGTCGGCAGGATAGCACGTGATGAGCTCGCCTTTTGCCAGCGCGTGCAACGCAAACAGGCCAAAGCCCGCTACAGAATTGTCACTGGAGACGGTCACGCGGTCGAGTTGCAGCTCTGAAATGTGGGTGCTCAGCAACATTTCGCGAGCACGCTCCGTCGCACTCAACCTAGGCACGCTTTCATCGTCGTCACCAGAATCCTCGGCATTCAGCAGGTCTACTTCACAGATCTCCCTTAGTTTTTCGTGGCTAGTCCTGAGCATAATTTGCAAATCCGATAACTTTGTGGCGTCGTTTTCGAACGCAAGATTACTTCGGCTTGCATCAAAGTCGAGGTCGAGTTCGAATGCTTCAGCAGCTCTTTTCAAAGTAAGCGGCCGCTGTAACCTTGCGTGAGTACTTCTGCTCTCAAGGTTACAGAAAGGCTTGACGCTAGACATACAGACAAGTATTAGGAACACTAATCGTACCATAGCTGCTACAGTGCGAGATATCGCGACCAAAAAGCTATTCATAAGCCTTTCATGATAACATGCTGCTACAGTGCTCAAGATATCATGATAACAATGTCCTTATAGCTGCATTGTTTGCATTTCACGACGCGACGTTACGTTGGGTCGCTCTCTTGTCTCTTGTGTTGTTGTTTGCTGTAAGTATATACCTCCCGTCCGGATATTTTGGTATTTTTAAAATTCAATTATTCGTAACTCGGGTCTATAAGCATATTTTAAATAGCTAACCAGCACAATCGAAAGCTGGACGTAAGAGGAATACAGCAATGTAAGCACTTTCTCTGGGGGCCTTAATGGCCTTGAGATATGGCCTGACGAAGAATGACACCGGGGAAAAGATTTTTCATGTATTTGTGATGTTTGCGTTTTGGGTAAAAAAGATCTCCGAGCCGAAGACAGAATCAATCCCTGGACCTCGGGCTCGACACGCCAACGGTATATCCACTATACTGTACGAATCTTGAGTAGGAAAGGAATTATACGTATTTATACATCACATAACTGCGGAATCTCAGTCCAGCATCGCTGTCTTCTTCAGTACTGTATCAAATTTTCATAAATTTGTTTGTGTCCTTTATTGGCGATAGTGGAAGTAGACTTCGACCGATTGAACTCAAAATTTTACTACACGATTCTTCTCAGTAAAACCTGTGAATCATTCCACTAGATGTATGCACAATGACATCGTTTAGACCATTTTTTTTCCGAAAAGAAATATACCAAAATATCCGGACGGGAGGTATTATATTAGCGTCAAACGTTGGAAAGAAACGAACGAATTCTTCATGCCAATTCCCAGCTCCCAGCTCTTGGTAACTGCCGCAGGAATGGCAGTGCCGGACGAAGCCTACATTGGCCGGACGGTCCTGGTATTCTGGCCCGAAGAAGGTCAGTGGTTCGAAGGCGTCATCGAAGAAAGTTCACCGGAGGGCTTGAATGTAGTCTACGAAGATGGCGACACGGGTGCCGTCACCTCGGTTGCAGGGAACCCACATGTGAAAGTGCTGCGCCCATCCAGTAGTCATCCAGCCCTCAAGCGAGGCGACCGCGTGAAAGGTTTGTTCGATGACGGCGACTGGTATCGAGGTACCATCAAACAAGCCAGCGTAGATGGGGGTGGTTTTGACATCGACTTCGACGATGGGGACTTTCGGGCCGCGGTACCTATTCAGGAAATCCAGCTTTTCGAGATGGTAGCTGCTCCCTCAAACAACAATGACGAAGACGGTTACAGCAACGAAGCTGACGAAGCTAATTTAGCTGAGAAAGCGAAGGCATGGGCCGGCCAAGACTGTCCCGACTCTGAGAGCGACTTGAGTGACGGAGCTGCCGATAGTGCTCAAAAGCAGCGCCGGCGTTCTCGCGAACAGCGGTTGCAATCAGAATCGCCACAGCCGCAAGATGCTCAAGGCGACTTGCCTGCGTGGGCTGCAGACGCGCCGAGCAACGTTGGCCAAGCCAGCGACGACGGAGGAGATTCTGAAGTGGCCGCAGGTGCGTTCGAGGACGAGGAGGAGCCCAGCTTCGAGTCTGCGCGGGCCAACAGCAGCAACAACCACAGCCACAGCGGCGGCTTCAGCGCGGGGCCACCCCTGTCCAGCCAGGATGCGTCCCGCAGGTCAGACCTCGGCAGCAGCAACGGCCGCGGTCATGGTGAGGGCGCTGCCGACGACGACGACACCGCTGGAGCGGACCTCGTGGGAGCGAACGATCAACGGCCTGCCTCTCAAAATCTTACGGGCCCTTCTGGTGCTGCTGCCGCTACCCCAAAGACCCCTTTTGACCGCAGTCACGCTGCCAGACAGGCCAGCAGTGGTGCATTCCTTAGTCTTCTTGGCGAGACTGCTGGCCGTGGCTCGGAGCCAGGCATGATGCCACTGCATGCATGCTTTTCCCCACCCGCAGATTCCTCCAGCCACGCACTTGTAACGAGGCTCGCGCTGCAGTCGGCTGCACAAGGCGTCAATACAGCTGCCTCAAGACCCATGACCGCACCTGGCGCTAGCGCTAATGCTGCAGGCACTACTGGTGCTACTAGCACCGGGCGTGCTAATAGGAGTGCTAGCGCTGGTGCAGCAGGAATTGGGTCAAGCGCAGAAGCAAGTGCTTTAGCAGCGGTTGAGCCAAGTGTGAAATTGGCGGTGCTGCAGTTGCGCTGCGCAGCACTCGAGCAGCGGCGGTGGGAGCGAGAAATGATTGGTTCAGCGTGGGAGGGCGAAGCGTCCCACAAGCGTGGCAGTGGTGCCAGTGAAGGGCCAGGCCACGCTCCCTGTGGTGGGCCGGAACTCGCGTGGCGAGCAGTAGACTTGCAAATCTTGAGGGCCAACACAAGTAAAAGCCAACGGTCTTCCCTAGGCAGCAGTGGTGGCATCAATAACAATAGCAACAGCAGCCCTAGCAACGGTGGCACTGGGAGTAGTGCTAGTCATGGCCGAAGCGAAGAAAGCGGAGCCCTGTGGGAAGCCTTGTTTCAGCTGCGGATGCGCTCCGTGGCACTGTGCAAGCTTCACTTTGGTCCGGAGCCCTCGCTGCCTCTGGCGCAGGCCACATGCGACTTGGCCAAAGTCTACGGGGCCCAAGGGCTCTGGCCGCAAGTCGAAGCGCACGTCGCGAAAGCTTTGGCACTGCTGCGAGACTCGGACGCCAACGCTGGAATTGTGAACGGCGGCGGCAGCGGCAGCGGCGGCGGCGGCGGCGGCGGTGGTGGTGGTCTCACCCATGGAAGCAGGTCCGCGCCTACGACAACGGCTGGAGATCGCCCCGCGATGGTGCGCGCTGCCCGTGGTTGCTTAGCGGCCTTTGACTGTTTGCGGAAATGTGCGCAAGAGCACCAGGGCCTCGTGCCGTGGGACGCTCTGATCGGCCTAGTGGGCGAAGACGACGGTGTGGCTGCGGCGAATGCAGCTGCACAAGCAGCGGCGGCGAACAAGGCGAATGCTCCTGCAGGAGGAGGAGCACGAGGAGGTGGCAGTGACGATGATGAGAACAATGCGATCATTCCCGTGAAGTTGGCGACCCCATTCGGCGTGCGCGTGAATTTACCCCCACAGGGGAGTGTTGCCCCTTTGCCCAGGTCCGGCCTCGCCCGCTTGGACCCCGGCCAACAGCCAGTAGGTGTTGGTGGTGGGCCAAGTTCTAGTAATGCTAGTGGTGCTGCTGCTGCAGATGGCGGTGCATCTAGTGCAACCAATGATAAAGTTGCGCATTCTGGGCAATCCAGCATGGTCGAGGCAGGGGCAACGTGTGTGCCGTTTGGGGGTCCGCTCACGTCCAGCAGCAGCGGGCGGCCGATGACCTGGGGCGAAGCAGTAGGGTTCTTGCGGCGATCGCACCCAGGCTTTCAGACCATGGTGCAAGCACTGGAAGCAGGCCACCGCATAGACCACGTGGCGTTGCTCCGGTTGACCTTTGCCCGATGCGCGACTAGCTCTATGTCTGCTTCAACCTCGACGAGTGCTAGCGCACCCGCAGCTGCCAACAGCAGCAGCAATCTTCCCGCTCACATGGCCTCCACTAATATGGCAGCTACGACCATGGGCACTACAACCAACATAGCAGCAGCAGCAGCAGGAGGAGGAGGTAGCGATGATGGGTTCAGTTGCGGTGGCTCTGTGTGCTTCCCCCTCGTGCTCGCATCCGAGCTCGAGCGCGCCACCTCAGTGAGGCTTGCACTGGGCACCACGGTGGCTGAAGTCTTGGTGCAAACGCTGAGGGACCGAGCTGCGCAAGTAAGCGTCGTTCCGCTCGGTTTCAACGGCATCGATGACGAAGGAGACAATGGAGAGGTAAGTGTGTTAAAGATGTGTGACACGTGCGCGTATGCTTGCTTATACTGTAGCGCACCGTAGTATGCATGGCGTTGGCAGAAGATTATTCTTCCCAATTCTGTCGAGTGTGCAAGTTTTTGTCTTTGTTTTTAGTCGTCGTCACCTCTTTCGCAATTTGCATACTTCCCCGTGCATTCTTTCACTCACTCTGATATTTCCTAAACACACATCAGGGCGCAGCTGCGGAACTTCAGTCAGTGCCTTGCACTTGGGAAGAATTTGTCGCCGCATATACCGTGTCTCTCGCCCATGACACTGGGCAGAACAGCGAGGAGGCTGGTGCTGCTGCTGAGAGAGGCTTTGGCTTAAGCGGCGGCGGTGGTGGTGGCCTCGGCCACGGTGGGCGATGGTTCCCTCCAGGACAAGCACCCCTTTCCGGGGGTAACAAGCGCAACGACGATGGCGTTGGAGTAGGAGTGGGCGAAGAGGCCTCCTTGGCGAGTGGCGGCAGCGAAGCCAGTGGCGGTGGTGGGCTCCTGCATCGACTGGTGCGAGGCGCTCGAAAAGGCGGCAACGGCACCCGAGCTTACCAGGCCTGGCTTGCGCGGCTAGAAATTGACCTGTTGACGCTTGACGGCCAACGGCTAGCGGCGCAGGGTTCGCTCGAGGCGGCGGAGGCCACTTTGCAGCGGGCGTCGACTCTGTTGACGGAGCAAGGATGGGCTGAGTCGCTCGTCGCGTGCTCGACTTACGTGATTGCTGCTGAAGTACAGGTGCAATTGCATTTGCGGGCGCGGGTGCTGAAGCAGAAGGCGTGCGTGGCCGCGGCGGAGACGTGGTTGGCGAGTGACGACGGCCACGCGGTGTGGCGAGGCGAAGTGAAACGCTTGCTCGCTGAAGATCGGCAGGTGAAACGGGGAGAAGAAGGGAGGGAAGGATTGGACAGGAAAGATAAAAGAAAGAAAGGGGAGAGAATCTGTTCGGGGCGAAAGGGAGAGGTTGAGGGTACAACGGAGGGCTCTACAGGGATTTTGCTTGATTTTGTGCTGGTTGCTTCTTTCGCAATCTCTTCTTACTTCCGCGTCATCACTCATTATTTCGTATTTATTTTTGCTCTGCGTGCCCTTATCGATATGTTTTTTTTAAATTTCGCAACAGGCTGCTATTGAGGCCTCGGAGCGCGGCGAAGAGCGCGTGCGTTTACCTAAACTAGAAGTCGAGTACCGGGCGAGGCAAGCTTTACTGGCCGCTCATGTGCAACGGCTATCTTCGTCGTCTTCGGGTAAAAACAACAACAATGGTGACGACCCAGGCGGGTATTTTGACCGCGCAGAAGAAGGCCTCTTGCGAGTGTGGGAGGTAATGCATAGAAACCTAAACGTGCCTCTTCTCTTTTTTGTAGCATTGTATCGATCAACAATCAAGCACACTTGAAACGGGAAAGAGACAGAGAGCATGAGAAACTACAACTTGAATCGCGCAAGAGGATAATCAACTCATTCTATTCCTTCATCAAGGTGCACGAGGCAATGCTCGGGCGCGAACACCCCGGTACTGCGGCGGCCTGCCTGAGCCTTGGCAACTTGTGCGTGATTCACCGGGATCTGAGGCAGGCCAAGCTGTGGTTCGAGTCTGCAGTGGCCATTTTGGACACGTGCTTTGGCGGGCGATGCGTTCAGGTTCGAATGGTGTCTGTGTGAGTTTACGTATGTATGTATCCAAGTAGGAGAAGATGAAGCACGAAGAAAAGGAAGGGCTTGCGCATTTAGTACATGCCTTTTCGCCTGCTGCTCTTTTTACCTTCAGCCTTTCTCTCCATTCCTTCGTTTCCTTCAAATACATGTCTGCATGTTTACAATTTTGGCAAGTGCGCGCGTGTGCGTGAAAATGTTGGCTGTTTCAGAACTATATCACGACGCATCCCACCCCACATCTCCACAGGTCACCGCCGCAGCCGAAGCTCAATTCGGGCATGTGGAAGTCAAACTCCAGCAATTGCGGCAGGGGGCACCTCGCTTGCACCGCGCAGCCACTTTCTACTTGACCACCGCCCAGGATGCCTTGAAAGTGGAGCGACAAAAGCGGAAAGACGCTCGAGAAACGGTTGTTACTTCCTCGTCTTCTTCGGAGAAAATGTCCTCCGGTGAAGGGGGAGGAGTTGGTGGGGGTGGCAGCAGTGGGCGCGACATGGATGCGTCAAAAGCGATGAGGCGGCGGCTGTGGCATGCGCTGAAAGCACACCACTTGTTCACTGAGCTGGGCGATCTTTGGCTGCAAGAAGCAAAACAGGCGAGCAAGGTATGTTTCATACTATTTGTGGTATTATCCAAGGATTGGTGAAGCAATGGCGTAGACTTCTTTTTATTCAGCCGAAGCTGAATGCCATCGTGTTGGCGTGTCTTTGCGCTCTTTGCGTATCCCCAATTTGTTGATGTGAACGACAGGCTGCCGGTAAAGAAAACGGCAACGACGGCAGCACCAATCACAACGACCACGACAGCACGAGCTGTGCTCTTGAAGCGTGCTCCAGCTACGAGCAAGCCCTCAAGAGCGTCGGGGCCATGCACGAGTCCGGCGGCGAAGCCTCGGCCGATGCTCTGAAGCTGCTGCTCGGTACCTTGAAAAGCTTCGGGCGCGCGCTGGAACAGGTATGGTGTGATAGTGTGGCACATGTGGTGCTTTTTTTGAACATGTGCAAGCTTCAATGCAAAGAACTAGCTTTAGAAGTTGAGGACTATTTAGGGTACCCGTCTCGATTTCAGGTTTCTTCTTCTTCTTCTTGCCGGTATCTAGCTGTGCATCATACTGACACGTGCGCGGTTTTGCTGTGACATTGTCGACAGGCGGGGCAGTGGCGGCGTGCAGCTGACGCGTTCGGGCAATTGCGCACCCTGTCCAGCCGTTTGTTGGGCAACAACCACAAGAGCACGGTGGCAGCCACCTCGAGAGCGAAAGCAGCTGCGGCGCGCGCAGCAACGACGCCTCTGGTGCAAGCCGCGGCATCTTCTGCTTCTGCTCGCTTTGGAACAACGCAAGAAGGCGGGCTCCTGGGAGGTGGCACTCAAATGGGCGTCAGCTTGGGCGCCGGCACTGGCACCAGACAGACCTCTCCGCTCAAAAAAGCCAGCAGCCCAGCCAAGTCACTTACGGGGGAAGAGTCCTGGTTGAATTAAATTTTTAAAAAAGGGGCACTTGATACTTGATAAGCGAAGAGGATTGCCATGTCAAGCGGATTAACGAACTTTCTTAAATCGTAGATCTCATTTTTATTAGAGCTACGTGTAGAGAGAACTAGTCACAGATATTCCTGAGTTGCCTTATCGTTTTGAATGAGAAAGAAAGAAAGCGGAAAGACTCGAGGCAGACAACGGACAACTGGCCATTTCTGACCTAATATAGTACTGTCATTCTTTTCCCGGCGTGACATCTTTTCTATTAAATGAAATTTCGTTCGTGGTTCGTGGTGGTGGTGGTGGTCGTCGTTTTTTATGTACCTACCTACAGTAGTACTGTAGTACAGATTTGTTGTACATGTATGTGCAGATGTGCAGTAAACAAAACACCAGGCGGACCACGGGCACAAGAAGGGATACGCACCACGGGCAATACAAGGGCACTCACCCACGGGTATTTCAAGGCCGTGCACTGAGGTGCTAAGAACACGCACCTACGCCTCCGCAGCAAAGACATTGCTCCGAATCCGCGCATCGCGCGGGCACCTGAACTTGTCATGTTGATGACAACAAACACGACGTTACATACGTACATGCGCATGTCAATCTTCTTTGAAGTCTAGCTAGCTCCGCGTACTGAAGCCTACAGGACAGCTCCATAACGATGGCACGTGGCCTAGTGGCTAAGGCCTCGTTAGCCTTTTTAGCGAGATCATCTGCTTTCATAGCTCCTCCTGTTGCATTTACCGCTGCTCGGCCATCGCTTGTAAATATGCGCACGAGAAGTGCGCCAGCCCTCGTTGAGCCGCCGAATGCTTCTACAGGCAGATCGATCCTGGAGAGTGCAGTTGACGAGTCAGGCCAGCGCTGGGAATCACCACTAGAGTCCACAATGGTTGCTGAGAATCTTTCATTTGCGGATAAAATGGAGGTTTGTACTCTGCCATTGCGCTCCTTTCTTGTTCCTCTCCTGCGGGACAATCGCATAGGTTGAAGACGTATCATACCATGAATGCACCAGCTGATTAGATTCGAAAAGCCAAAGTCTTCTTAAAGTTGACATGTACATACGATAAAAAGTTTCATAAAACATTTTATGTCCGTTCACTTGGCATATGCCGTACTCACGTATGTTGTATTCTAGGTCATTGATGCGTATTTCGAAGCGAGGCCGTTAGAGGTTGCGGGGCGCCTTGCTACGGTAGCAGCTGCAGGAGCTCGCGTTGCTGCCGCTTGGATCTGGGAAGAGAAATTTAGGCCTGGGTCTGAAGCACGAGGCGACGTTCTTCGGCGCGAGGTATCTCTAGAAATAAAGCAAGGGAATGAGAGTGGGATGGGCGGATAGAAGGTTTTCCTATCTTTACTAGTTCAACAGCTCTGCGGTTTTCTGAATGGCTATCTTACGTCAATTCGCCGCCATATCTAATCATTGAGAAGAGACTTACATTGAAATCAATGCATGTGTGGCCAGGTCTCTAGCCTCGGAGTGGTGTTTGTGAAAGTTGCGCAAACGCTGGCGACTCGTGAAGATCTCGTAGGAGCTGAGGCAGCCGCAGCACTCGGTGTCCTTCAGGTAGTACACTAGCTTGTTATCTAGCTAGCTCCTCAGCCACTTAGGAGTGCAGCGCTGACAGAAGTTAATGCTATCCCAACTTTCAACAAGAATCTCTGTGCGCTCTCTATATATATGTCCTTTTGGCGTCGTTTCCATAACAGGACGGGAACAAGCCTTTTTCCGACGCTGTTGCCATGGCCATGATTCGCGAAGATTTGAACTGGCCGGGCGTACTAGCGCCAGAGCAAGCTAGTCCTTCAGCTAGCGGCAGTAATCTTCTAGCGCAGCCCACTAGTGCTAACGATGACACTATAAGCACCACTGGCAGTGATGGCAGCAGCGCAGATGGAGCATCACCGTCGACACTGTTTGCTCACTTGTCCGAATCACCGTTGGCCGCGGCCTCTCTGGCGCAGGTTTATCAGGCGACTACGCACGAGGGCGCCACAGTTGCTGTGAAGGTATGTAACTGACGGGCAGCGCACCAAAAACAAATTTGGCTTGAAGGGGTGCAGGATAAAAGCTGACTTCATACAGTTCCATCTACGCCATATCTCCTGCTCACAACATTTAACCCTAGTCAATTTCGTGTCGCAAGTGCCGCATAATTATTTTTTTTCGTTCCTTGTTCGTCATACAAATACATACAATATTAGGTGCGCCGCCCAGGGGTAGTGGACCAAATTGCGCGCGACGTGCACACTCTTCGTATTATGTTAGAGCTGCTGCGGCAGTATTGGGGCAGCACCACTGACATTCCAGCGATTTCTAATGAGGTGAGTCGGGCTGCCTATCACGCGAGCGGTTGAAATTTGGAAGATTTGTATGGTAGACTGATAATATCAAAAGTCTAACAAGGTATTCTCGAACGTTATCTCTTCTCTTGTTGCATGTTGTCCCCCCTCCCCCCCCCCGCCCTTCCAAAACAAGGTGGCCTCAGGGCTCTTTTCAGAGGTGGACCTGCGGCGCGAAGCCAAAAATTTGAAACTTTTTGCGGAAGCACACGCCCATTTGCCTTACGTGACGGTAAGCAAAATACACAAAAATGATGTAGATAATGTGGTGCAACTATGCATAGACGAGGCAGAAGAGGAGAGTAAGTAGAAAGTTATGGCGGAAGTTTTGGTGGGACAGTGCTCTTGTCAAGCATCCGAGCTGTTCCACCTAAAGTCACTCCTTTCACTTCTCGTCCAATGTCTGCTTTCTCTTGGTCAATTCCTTGCTCTGTCATCCCCAATCCACCCCTTTCTCATTTTTCCATTTGCCTTCCTTCCTATTCTCCATCCACGCAGGTGCCCCGCTCTGCGCCCCTCCTCTCCGCTCGGCGCGTCTTGACGATGGAGTGGGTCGACGGCGAAAAGCTGCCGAATTTGCCGCTGGAAGACCAGAAGCTCATGGTGGCCGCGGGGCTCGACGCGTGCTTTGCGCAATTGCTAGGGACTGGGGTGAGTCGGATATGTCACATGATGATGTGATTGTACTAGCAAACAACGGAAAGATGATTTATGCAAACAACACTTTCTGGTTTCTTTTTCGTGTCTCCGAACCCTTTGTGAGGAATGGACACGTTCTTTGACTCATCTTTCCCTCCTTGCTCCTCCTTCTTCCTTTTTTTTGGTTTCTTTAATGCTCGAATATGGTATAGGTGGTCCACGCGGACCCCCACTACGGCAACATGCTCTGGACAAAAGACGGCCGCTTAGCCCTCCTCGACTTCGGGCTGGTACAAGCACGAGTAAAGTAGTACAGTCGTAAAAGGAGTGGTAGGCAGTTATGGAGGCGTTTAAAGGTTTACTTCGTAGCCTCTGCGTGCCTTCGTTTTGCTTTCATTCTATCAAAGTGCTCACGTGCAATTCGCTCATGTTTGCTCCCATCATTGTTGTTCACCGTGGTATGTCCCCTCCCTTTTTACGCCATCCAATCAACAAGGTCACGTCCACGACGGCGCCTCAGCGCGACGCCATGGCGCGGGCAATTCTGTGCTTGTTGGCGGAGGATTGGGATGGTTTGATCGACGCCTACCGGCTCATTGGCATCGTGCCAGACCAACCCTGTAGATGGGTGAGAATGTCACATTTTAGTACTGTATGTGTGAGGAAAATGAAAAAATGAAGCACAATACGTAATTTACTTCGCCAACGTACTCTCTGTAATTATTTTTTCTCGTTCCCTCTGCTTCGTTCTTTCCTTGTTACATCCACCATCTCCACCTCCTCTCTCTCTTCCTACCTACATGTAAGGTGAACCCCAAGACGGGCCAACCCACCAGCGGCTTAGGGCCGGGGGCTTGGGCCAAGTGCCCCGAAGACGAATTCCGACAAGAATTCCGCAGCGCCATGACCAAGCGCGGAGAGGTATGCAAAGGGTGTACTTTTCTTCTCTTTGAAGTTTTAGCGTCAGTTGTACTATGTTTTCCATTTCGAATTATACCTCACTTCCCCGTTTTCCTGTCCCTCGATTTCTCTTAATCCCTACTTCTTCTTTCTCTCTCTCCGTATTTCGGCTTTTCCTTTTCCTTGGAAAAGGGCCGCCGCAGCGCGCGCAGTTTTTCGGAGCTCACCGCCGATTTGTCGGTCCTAGCGCTCGATTACAAGTTTGTCTTGCCAGCTTGGATGGTCTTCATTGTCCGCGCAGTCATTACTTTAGACGGATTTGCACTGAAAGGCAGCAGCGGAAGCAGTGAGAACCAGCAGGAAAACGCAGCGTCGGTAGAAGCACTCGAGACAGCAGTAGCTCTCGCCTCGTCTTCCTCTTCTTCTCCCCAAGAGGAGCTAGTGAATGCAAATGCTCCGTCCTCGTCTGGAGGCAAAACCAAAATGGAAGCATCAACGAACGCCGTAGAAGCGGCTTATCCGCATGCGGCACGGCGGGTAAGAATTTGAGGGTGGATGCCCTCTACCTCTAGCCCCCCCCTCCCTCCTTTAGCGTTTGGTTTCTCGTTACAGCCGTGCTCGCTTCTTTGTCATTTTTATATTTAGACATTTTATCAAGTGTTGTTCATGTATTTCTATCAATTAATTATCTCTATCTCTCGAATATGCGTGTATAGGTGCTCGCGCCCACAACTCCCGCAGGCGTCACCGCCCTCTCCGCTGCTTTCGTGGATGAATCCACCGGCGATTTGAAGTGGGATCGGCTGTCTGCTCTGCTCAGTGACCCAACGAAGAGCACAACTCAAGAAGAAGCTGAAGAGGTTACAGCCTCATCTTCGTCGCCAGGAGAAGGAGATTCGTCTGCGTTTGTGAAGCCTTTGACGG
>Ga0307930_1001846_pt1 | contig 16517 bp, 11 predicted proteins | sample OrgLakmetageno46_FD_203161 | JGI IMG/M metagenome (GOLD analysis project Ga0307930, IMG submission 203161) | Saline water microbial communities from Organic Lake, Antarctica - #46 | ecosystem: Environmental > Aquatic > Non-marine Saline and Alkaline > Saline | place: Antarctica: Organic Lake...
GTCTGGGAGCAGTGTGAGAGGCAGGCCACGTATAAGTAAGGTGGGGAATAAAAAACTGCGAAATCTGCTGTTTTTATGTTCTTTCAATGCCTGTAAACACAATAAGGCCCTCAGAGAACTCTACGAGCGTATTGTTAACAAAGGCAAGAGTAAGAAGCTGGAATTAATTGTAGTAGCAAATAAGCTGTTAAAACACTGTTTTGCAATTGCAAAATCAGGCAAGCCTTATGATGAAAGTTACGTTTCTGTGTTGCCCAAATAAATAGAGAAAAGTCAATTAAAAAAACTCGAAGAATCAGTTTTATGAATCCATGAGCCTAGACTACTAGTGTTTCAAATTAATGAATAAAAAAGTTGTTTTTTACCTCAGTTCTTTGTTGGCAACTGGCTTTATTCCGTTTTCCTCGCTATCATCATTTTTCCTAATCGCCCTTTAAATGAACTTGAACTTAATTCATTAAAGATTACAACTGGGAATTGTTTTTCGGGATAGCAACCCTTCCAAAATGTATTCAGTACTTCAAAACATTGTTTGTCAATCATTAAATCACATTTCTCTTTCCATTCGTCTAAACTTATTTTCAGACTGCCTTTTTCTGGTGACGAATGAACATATTGGTTTCTTAATTCGACACATTCGTTTATATAATTCTCAATTATTGGATTTTCAGTATCGAGTTCTGTTCCGCTTAAAATTCGTGAGTATTCTTTAAACTTTCCTCTTATTGATAGATAGGTTTTGAATCCTCTTGCATTAATTGATTTAATACCTTTTAATTTGTTTTTTTCCGAATCATTTGTGCCTTTTCCTTTTAGATATGCATCATAACCTACGGAATTGATAAAACTCTCAACGAAAAAAATAAAGTTAATAAATGATTCTCTAAAACTCCTAAACATCATTTCTTTTTTTGACTGTATTCTCTTCATTTCTGAAGAGGGTAATTTGTTAGATTCGGAATAAGATATTGGATTTTTTCTGTCGTTGAAATAGTCGAACCCTTCATTATAAAAAAAGCTCGCAGAATATAGGAAGTCCAAACAATCTACTCCATATCGATAAAGATTTTTTTCTGGATAACCGTGAAAACGGTCGTGAAACATATAGCCATTTTCGAGTACAACATTTATTTCTAGAAGCTCATTTAAGTCTTTTATCGAAATACCATCCTCATAAAATGCAGGATTATTATTCATAAATTCTGCAATCTTTTCGTCTTCACATTTTTGTTTCCATTGTAAATATGATTTGGCTTTTTCTATTATTTCTTGAGTTTTTGAAATCCGTTTAATTATCACAGAATAATCGACATCCCATTTTTCAGGATTTGCCATATTGTGAATTTTCTCGATGTTTTCATTTCCGTAATCAAAATCTGTAATGAAACCCTTTTCAAGAAAACCTCTTGTCAAAAAACAATAGAATTGGAGCAATGCGGTTTGAATACTCAATTCTTTATGTAGCGTGTAATGCATCTTTTTAAGCTTGTTGCTAACTGGTTTTTATTTTATTCGTATAATTTTTGCGTCAAAATCAGCCATTAAATATACTCGGTCAAATTTAGATTCCATTTCATAATTTTCCATTTCGTTCAGTTCGTAAGAGACAGAAGAAAGTGAACCAATTAAAAGTGTAAGCCAACATTCCGATAATTCAAATTCGCTTTTCTTGTAATTAGAAATCTTGCTTTCTTTTTTGAGAATTTCTTGCTTTAATCTATCTCTGGTTAAATATTCAGCTCTCCAATTTTTTTCTTTATATGAAAATGAAACTTGTGAATGTCTGGTAGTTCTAATCCCTGTTATATAATCAGGAAAACCAAATTCAGTTTCTTTTCTGGTCCATTGGACAAAATCAGCTATTTTTTCAGCCAATTCTGCTTTTTCACATTGTTTGAAAGCAAGTTTGTCATTAAGAATTGAAATCGTAGCGTGAACATTTGTGTTTGGATACTTTGTTTCAAAAACTTGCTCTGAATATTCTAGTAACCGTTTTATTTTAAAGTAGCGACTAGCATCATCTGTCAGTATTTGAGTGTGTTCAAGTCCGATTTGTTTGTTTTTATGACTAATTATGAAATCAGGACTTGGTGGTTGTGGCTTTTCTGTAATTCGTATTTCTGTGTCAATTTTGCAAACAAATTTTCCAATTTGGCAGACTTCTAAAACTTCTTTTTTTTCAAGGTTATATTTTTCCAAAATCGGTTTTATTATTTTTCCTAATTCAGCACTCTCTTTTTTAGAGCTCTCAATTAGTTTTTTTAAATCGTCTTTGTTTATTTCGAAGTTCATTCTTCAGCTTGTTGCTAACGGTTTGGTGTATGGTTAGTTCCGTGGTTAAGCAACTAAATTAATAAACAAATACGGACTAGAGAATATTCCGAAGGAATATTCCAGATAAGCACTTGCCCAAGCAATTAATTATACACTGCTTAAGTTTACAATTCATTAAATTTAGATACAAATCAGAAAGAACATAAGAGAGGAATAAGGTTAATATACACGCAGAGACAATGATCTCGTCAACATTGTAAATCCCCTCTCTTTTCTACACAGATTTCGAACTGTTGTATGAGGCTTTAGACCTCGATTTAACTCAATCATAACACCGTTTAAATTAATTATTCTGTTCATTGATTATTATATTTTCGTGTATGAATGTGTTTATATAAACTTTATTATCTTGATAATTTCCTGCGTCTATTATATAATTCGTAAAGTCGGAAATTATGTTTTTTCTCGCTAAAGATTTTTCCCAAGTTTCTTTTTGATTTTCTAAACTATATTTTCTATTAACTGACTTTGATATACTATCGTAATATTTTATTGAATGATTAAAAATCTGATTTTTTGGTATTCCATTTACGAAGTTCGCAAATAAAACAAAAATCATTTCTGTCTGTTCATATAGTTCTTGATTTTTTCTAATATCATTTATTAAGGAATTACTCCATTCTCCAATTCCAGTAATCGAAGAATGTGCTTTAAATTCTACTATACATTCTGGTATTCCATAAATATCTAAAATTGCAATATCGGCTTTCGATTTCGACAATCTGTTATTAGTCCATTCTCTGCATACTATTTTGTTTTTTCCGATACTTTTTTGAAGTTCAAACGCAATTTTGTCTCTTAACGGATTTTCAATTTTACTTGTTAAAGAAAGATAAGCTAATTCATCCGTTTGATAGTTGTTGTGTATCGAACTTATGATGGTTTTCAGTAACTTTCCGTATTTCATCTGTGTAATTTTTTAATGTTTGCCAACTCTTGGCGGTATGAAACGTTGGGGATTTCGGAGCTACTTCACTTTCAAGATACAATAAACCTTGATGCGATAACTGAATCTCGAATAACCACTTAGTCCCCAATGTTTTATGACCGTATGTGTGTGCCCAGCATGGGCATCTTTTTAACTACAGTAATGTAGTTAATTAATCTAGAGGGTGCAAGTCCCTTACGGGCGAGGGTAACGCCTTGAACCATTAATAAGCTAAGAGGTTGCTATCTGTGAGGATAGGACAGAAGCAAGCAGGACTACAAAGCTGGGTTCTGACGAACGGAAATTATATACGAAGTATAAATTCACGGGTAAGCAACCACATCATTGTAAAGCCCAAAGAATACCAAAAGTGCATTAATGTAGATACGGCAGCAATCGAGTGAAAGAAGATGCAATTACCTGGGGAGGTCTCTATAACTTTAATTTGGTATACTGGAGAAGTCAGCAAAAGTCATAGTACTTGAAGGGAACGAGTTACCACTAGAAAGGCATAGTTTTCACCACTAGTGAAAGACTGAACTTAATCGTTCAAGAATTTAGGATGGGAGCAATTGTTTTTGCCAATGGGTGACCGAATCCCAAGATTTTTTAGACCTTATCTACCGTATAACATGAGGTGTAAGAATCGAGAGGTTCAGGTTAAAATTTCTTTTTACCTAGTCGACTGTACTCTATTTTTTATTTTTTTATAAATCGATTAGTTTCCCCTTTCAGCTGTTATATATAAATACCATTATTCAATTCATTCACATTTAAAGTTATTTTATTATCATCGCCAGTCACATTTTTCTGCATTACTTTTTTGCCATTAACATCAAAAACTTCTAAAGTTGCATTTTCCCCATGCTCTAAATTATTCGTTAAATTTATTTTGCTTTCAGTTGGATTTGGAAACCCAAAAAATAATTTTTAGTAAATTTATTTTTTGATACGTTTAAAGTTGATCCAGGTAGAGAATAAACGTCGTAATCAAAATTGTTTGATGTAGGAGCAGTAAATGGATTTGATAGAGTGATTTCTTCCTTTTTAATGCCAAATCTTGAATCGAAACTCCATTTGTCTGGTAATTCTTGAATTTTTGAAATTATTTGTTCTTTTGGAAAACCTGAATCAACAGGTTCATATTGTCTGAATGTTTCGTCTAAGAAATCATCTAATTCAAATTCGCTTTTATTTCTAAAATACCCAATTGTGCTGTTTCTAAGAATAGTATGATCAGCAGGATAATCTTTTTTGATTTTGTTGAAAATTTTCTTGTCTAGGATTTCTAATGATGTCTTTGTGTTATGGGTATCTGTTTACTTTTCTTCAAGTTCTAAATAACTATCCCAGCAATAGCGAGCCATTCTGTTAGTTGTGTTATACACGTAAATCCCGCTTGGGATTAAGCCTTGAAACCTAACAAGAAATGCTTTAAAAATTCTTTTTTCCCATGGCAAACCATTTTTGAGTGTGAAAACTACTTCGTCCAAAAACTGGTTGTGATCTGCTTTACTAATGATTACCGTAGTCTCATCATCTTTATTTAAAACAGCCTGAAATAGGCTTCCTTTTTGAATTACCGTATCTAGATGAGCTATCTTTCCTTGTGCAATTTTTTCAACATCAAGCAATCTATTTGAGTTTATCTTGGCTGCATCCTCAAATTTCTCACCAAGAAACTTTGTCAAAGCAATCCTTAATTCTGTAGTTTCACTTTTAAATTCAAATTGTCTTTTACTTTCTACTCGCAGTAATCTCGTCAATAAGCCGATTTGTATATCTATTTAGGTCGTCGCATTGTGTGGATATATTGATTTCTTTTATTTCGTGCGTATAATGATCTATTTGATGTAGTGAAGTAAATATTATACTCATTATTTTCTCTTTTTAACTTGTGGTTAACCGTATTAATAACACAACAAGTTGTGTTACTACAATTTTATTATTAGTATAAATTTAGTGATTTTTTATTGTCTTAAAAGTCCCAACATTGAAAACATGCTCTAATAAACGGTGACAAGTTGTAGCTAATTAATCTATATCTCAAATCACAGCATTAGAGTACAGACGTATCAAAATCATTACAATCAGTATCACCTTCCGAAAAAATCATTAAGAAGTCTTAAGAGAGTATTTTTCCCCTAGAATCTTAGATTACTGCTGAATGGGCATGTTATGATAAAATCAGCGAAAATTTATTTACGGTTTTACCGTAATATAACTACGGTCAAACCGTAAATAAATTTTAATATTTGTATGTACTTTTATAAAAAATTAACATAAAAAAAATAAAATGAAACTTAAAGCTTATTGTCATCTCTTTACAATCCTAGCCATTTTTTTATTTGGTTTTATCACCTATTCTCAAAACATACTTGATACATCCGAGTGGAAAATTAATAAAGTGATTAAAACTACTCAGAGCGAAATTGATGAAACTAATTCTAATACGTTCTTAGTTTCGAACAATCATCTAGATAAAGAATCTGTACAAATGTTATTAAAAACTAGCTCTAAACATGATTATGCTGCTTGGGACTCGGAGTTTATTGAGACTAACCCAAATAAAAGCTACAGATTCTCAATATGGATTAAAACTCTATCCAATAATCATGATGGGCAACTTTATTTTGGAATGAATACTGAATATAAAGAAAATAATTTGTTGAAATTGGAAGATAATACGGGTGAAGATTTATTTTTCCACAGTGATCCATCATCATCAAATGGTAAGTGGAATTTGTTAGTTGGTTTTATTCATGATTCCAAAACTGATATAGTACAAAATATCGGTAGAATATATGATGGAAATAATGCCAAGGAACTTAATGAATTGAATGACTTTAAATTTGAAAGTAAACCTGAAAATCTCTCTTTGCAAATTTTTTATAGAAGCAAAAGCGAAGATGAAATTTATTTAACTGAACCTAGAATTGATATAGTAGATGGTAACGAGCCTTCCATAGAAAATCTTTTAGGTATTAATAATTACTCCCAGCTTTTTATAAGTTATGATAATTCAGGAAACATAAAGCAAAAATTTTATTGTAACGTTGGAGGTTTTGCAGCATGTGTTACTCCTAGTTCAAATGCAGTAGAAGATGCAAAAACTTATGACCCAAAACCCGACGTAAAAGTTTTAAATGAAATGCAAATTTTTCCAAATCCCACAAAAGGCTTAATTAACTTAAGATCTAATATTGGTGTTGAAAGTATTTCAGTTTACAATATGAATGGAACTACTTTGTACACAAAAGAAGTTAAGAGTATCTCAAGTATAAACATAGACTTAACCAATTATCCTTCTGGAATGTATTTAATTCATACTCACTATGAAAATGGAGAATACACAACTAGTAAAATAATAAAAAAATAAGATGAAAAAATTACTTATAACAATAACTATATTAGTATTCGGTTTTTCAATAAATGCTCAGATTATTAATAATGTCAATGATCTCAGTAACGAGATGGGACCAAATAATATAGAAAGTGGAATTTTGCCTCTCGTTGGAGGAGACTCTAATAGCACAGAAAAACCTGAAATTATTATCGAACCTAATTGGCAGAGAGATGGTGAAACTTTCGGACGATTATCTGTTTCTTTATCAGGAGCTTCGAGCTATATAATTCCTATAGAAGTGCCTCCTGGAATAAATGGTGTTCAACCTGGAATTTCAATAGCTTACAATAGTCAAGGAGGTAATGGAATAGCTGGTTATGGATGGAACATAAATGGTATTTCAAAAATATCAAGAATTCCATCTAGTGAATTTCATGATGGAATAAAAGAAAACGTCAATTTTAAAGATACAGATCAATATGAGCTAGACGGTCAAAGATTAATATTGAAGAGTGGGACGCATGGAACTCATGGAGCACAGTATGGAACTGAAAATTTCTCAAATATAAAAATTGAGGCTCGTTCAATTTTTTCACAGAATTTTTCTGGACCTGGACATTTTATAGTAAGTTATCCTGATGGTTCAAAGGCTTATTATGGCCAAACGCCTGATTCAAGGGGATATTTAAATTACTCAATTTCTTACTGGGTAAATCCTCAAGGTTTGAGGGTTTCTTATGAATATTCTAAATCTTTAAATTCTCAATCGATAAAAAACATTAAATACGGTAATTCTGGTAGTAATCAATCTTTAAACGAAATAAGATTTATATACGACTCAAGTAGAAGAAGACGAGATGAAGAAATATCACTCGGAACTGTTAAAATTATAAGAGGAAATATTTTAAAGTCAATTGAAATATTTGGGGATGGATCAAAATTTAGATCCTACAACCTTTTATACAATATAACCTCTTTATTTTATAATAGATTAACTGAAATAACTGAGGTTAGTGCTAATGGGAATGAACAAAAAAATTCAATAAAATTTGAATATGAAAATACAGATTCAACTGTAGGTTATGAAGCTTCAACAACAGATTTAGGACTTCAAAATATTGAACAAAGGAATGCTAACGCTTTTCCTATTGACTTTAGAGGTGATGGTAATATGGACTTAATTGTATCTACAAAAAATAGGTCTGACTTATGGATATTTAAAGATCTCAACTCGGGCTATCAAAATACCCCAGTATCAATCCCTTTAGAATTTGAAAGTCTCTTTTCTAACAGTTATATTAATAACTCAGGTTTAAAAATGCCAGGTCAAGGATTAACAGTTGTAGCTAACGGTCCTGGAAGAGAAGTTGACTTCCAAACTTACACAGGAGCATCATCTACAAGATCTCTGATCTTCCAATATAAAAAAACTTGGAACGCTCCTACTCATAGATATCATGAAACAGCATCGGATTATACTGATTTAAGGATTCCAATGGAATATCTTCCAGGAGATTTTGATGGAGATGGACTGACGGATGTAATTGCAGTAGGAAAACCTTATTTTTCGAAATATTGTTGGGAAATTGAATGTGGAGATGGAGGAGTGAATAACCCTTTAGAAGAACTACAAAATACAAAGTTAGACTCAATAAACTCAAACCAGGTTGACAGTAAAAAGATTACCAAGAAAACCTCTATTAGACAAGAAGATGAAGAGAATTCAAATTTTCTTCCTCCAGATTTCCCAGATGATTGTTACAATTGTAATACTGGAACAACAGATTATAGAGGCACTTATTTTATTAATTTAAAAAACGATGACTCTGCTAACTTCACAAAATTTTCAGGGAATTTGAATGAATCTATATCTAATGGAGATATTTTAAATACTGGGGATTTTAATGGTGACGGTAAAACCGATATTCTTCATATCACAAATGGTAAATTATTTGTTTACTCCTTTGATGAAAATAATTCTATTTATTTGGATTGGTCGTTAACTAGTAGTTCATTGAACGTAAATAATAGAACACTTATAGGGGATTTTAATGGTGATGGTAAAACTGACTTTCTACATTCAGCAGGAGAAAACACCTATATTTTTAATTCATTTATTTCAACAGGAACCTATTTTAATATTAAAAGTAAGTCTCAACCTTTCCAATATAAAGTCACATTATATAATGGAGATGGAACATTATATGGTTATAATCTTATTCCTTTGGACACAAATGGCGATGGCAAAACTGATATTATTGAATATAATACTACTACTTATAATAGCAATACAAATGGCTCTCAGGAAATTAAAGTCTTTAATAATATTGGCAGTCGGGATCAAACTCAACTAGGAGATTTCGGTAATGTTAATTTTAATAACGGAGGTACGGCAACCAAATATGGAAATTTAAAACATTACCCAATACCAATTTTTCTCAACTCCAATGATCCAAATAAGAGTTTGAGTTTTGCTTCAATAAGTAACAAGTGGATAACAAAGTTTAAATTTAATAAGGATCATAGAGAGGATGTCTTATTAAGAAAAATTAAAAATAATGGTGTTGAATATGAGATTAGTTATAATAATTTAGATGCGAATGAGCTTACAAATGATTTGGTGCAATTCTATCAATCTTCATATGATCAAACTTATCCTTATGTAAATTTACATTCTGCTGGAGGGACTAAAGTTGTAACAAAACTGGAAAAGAAAAGTATTGCAAACTCAAATATACCGTCAACATTTAAGTTTTTTGGTTATCAAAATGCAGTAACACATTATACTGGATTAGGGTTTCAAGGTTTTGAAGGTATAGCTGTTAGTAATTGGCATAAGGATGCATCCGATAGAATTTATACCGTATCAAAATTTGATCATAGTCTAAGAAGTGCTAAAGTTCTAGAATGGAGCGACTATTATAGTTATACGTTTACTTTAAATTCTTCAAATTTTATTACTAAAAAGGAAAATCAGTTTTCATCTACTACTTCGACTAGGAAGGTTTTTAATCTTAAATTAAATTCTTCCATTTCTACTAATAATGTGGACGGTACAAGTATGATAACAAATTACGAATATGATCAATATAATAATACTGAAAAAGTAGAACAAATATCCTCTTCTGGTTCTCAAACAGAACTCATTGAATATGAAAATAATCTTGGGGCTAATTATTATGTCGGTAGAGTAAAGAAAATATCTATTAACTCATTAATTGGAGGAAATAGCTTCGATTCAGAACAAGAATTTATTTATCAAGATGATTTACTCCAAGAGAAGAAAGTAAGAGGAAATAATACATTCTTTAATAAAGAAAACTATGAATATGATAATTATGGTAATCTTGTAAAAAAAATCATAACTCCGTATGAAACTCCTTCACGACAAGTAGAATTTCAATATGATTCTTCGGATAGGTTTATAAACAAAGTAACTGATGTAGAGGGACTTGAAACGAGTTACAATTTTAATGTTAAAGATGGGACACTTATTTCTGAAGCTAATCCTTTTGGTCAGGAAACCAGTTACGAATATGACTCTTGGTTAAATACAATAAAAGTAACAGACTACTTAGGTAATAATACAGATATAATCTATGATCAAAATGATTATTACCGCTCAGTAACAACAACATCGGACGAGGGAGATATGGTAACTATGTTATACGATCCTTTTAAAAGATTAGTTGATACTTCAGAAAAAAATGTTGTAGGTGATGTTATAAACATAAAATATCAATATAATAGTCTTGATCAATTAATTGCTTTTAGCGAACCATACGAGGGAAATGAACCGTCCCAGTGGAACCAAATTGAATATGACATTTATGGTAGAACTCAAAAAAGCACTTTGCATACAGGAAAGACGTATAATGTACTTTATAATGGTTTAACTGTTACGGTTGATGACGGCACAAAAGAGGTTGCTCAGACACTAGACGATATAGGTAATACCGTTTCAGTTACAGATCCAGGGGGAACTATAAATTATGATTATTACGGAAATAGTAATCTCAAATCAGCTACTTATAACGGATCCACTGTATCTATAACTCAAGATGGTTGGGGAAGGAAGATACAAGTAGACGACCCCTCTGCTGGTTCTTTCTCTTACAGTTACAATGGTTTTGGTGAAATCATAGAAGAGAATACTCCCAATGGAGATACAAATTGGACTTACAGTAACATTGGAAAACTAGAAAGAAAAGAAGTCGTGGGGAACAAAACAGATATGACTCTTGATTATACTTATGATCCCACACATAAATTTCTAAAAATGCTCTCAGTATCTGATAATTATGAATTAACAACAAGTGTCTTCGAATATACTTACGATAGTCAAACTAGGTTAAAAGAACTTACTGAGACTAATAGTCATGCAAAATTTTCCAAAAAATACACCTATGATTCTTTTGGCAGAATTGATACTGAAGATTATTATGCAGAGCTATTTTATAATGGAAAATCTTCAAGCAAAAAAATAATTAACTCATATCAAAATAGTGTTCTAAATTCAATTAATGATTCTGGTTCCAACACTCTGATTTGGAGGCTTAACGATGTAAATGCAAGAGGACAAATTACATCAGCTTCTATGGGGCAAAGTTTAGAAGAAAGAAGAGATTACGATGAGTTCGGTTTTATCGAAGAGAAAAGAATAGTAAGAGGGTCTTCACCATTTTTAATAATGAAGCTTAATACAGATTTTAATGTAGAAACAGGAGTTTTAAATTCTAGGCAAAATAGTATGTTTTCTTGGTCTGAAACTTTTGAATATGATGACTTGGACAGACTTGTAGAGTTCAACGATAATGTAACATCAGGAGTAAACACATATGACGATGCAGGAAGAATTGAGTTAAATAGTGCTGTAGGGAATTATAATTACACTGGAAATTCATATAAAGTCGGTAGTATTGACCTTAATAATCAGGGTGATTTATATTATCAAAGAAATAGTTTACAGAAAATTGTTTACAATGCTTTTCAGAAACCAGTAACTATTGATGATATAGATAATGAAAAGATTGATTTTCATTATAACGCTTTCCAAAAGCGGTCTCATATGTTTTATGGAAATTACGAAGACCAAGTAAGAATGAGAAGTAAAAGAAAACATTATTCTTTTGATGGTAGCATGGAGGTAAAGTATGATTTTGAAACAGAAGAAACAGAATTTACTTTTTATGTTGGAGGAGATGGATACAATTCTCCAGCAATCTGGAGGTCAAAACAAGACCAAAACAGAACTACAGAAGATTTTTATTATTTACATAGGGATCATCTTGGCAGCATTATGTTGATTACTAGTGGTAATGGACAGGTTAAGGAAAAGCGTCATTTTGATGCTTGGGGAAATATTGTAAAGTTGACAGGTGAAAATAACAATGAAATTAGACAATTTTCATTTCTAGACAGAGGTTATACTGGGCATGAACATCTAATGGGGGTCAATTTAATTCATATGAATGCTAGGTTATATGATCCAAACCTAAAGAGGTTCTTATCCCCAGATAACTATATCCAAGATCTTGCAAACACTCAAAACTTTGATAGATATGGATACGTACTTAACAATCCACTTAAATATGTGGATCCAACAGGGAACAATTGGCAAAATGGCGAAGGCGGCTTAAATGATGGCCAACAAACATGGCTTGGAGCATTATTTCTCTCAGCAGTAGGATCTTTAGAAGGCAAGCCTATAGGACGATGGATTGGGAACTACTTTGAAGCTTATGGAAATGCATTGACATCTATTCCTGGATTCTTTAATGACACCTATGATTCAATAGGGCGTTTTTTTGATAAGAATGTGATTAAACCAATTGAACGTTTGTTTAAGAATAAACCAAAGCCATACAATATACGGAATCCTACCAACTTGAATTCAGACCCTATGGCTGGATCAAGTATGACCACTTCGACATCTTTTTTTGGGGGAAATGGGAATACAAGCGGAAATCTTGGTATATTACAAGGGTACAATATTACGACTTCGGACGTCGTTGATACTGCTTTAGATTTTGTGCCTATTGCTGGAGGTATAAAAGATATTTATAGAGGTTTTGAAAATGGAGATGGTTGGCTAGTTGCCTTAGGAGCTGGTATTATTGTCTTAGATGTATTTACATTAGGAACTGCCTCCATAGCAAAGGGCTCAATTAAAACAGGGATAAAGCTTGGCTCCAAAGCAGTTACGAAGTATGCCGCTAAGGGGGCAGATGACGTTGTAAATGTGTTTAGAGTTTATGGCGGAAAGGCCAAACCTGGAGGCTTTTCATGGACATCTGTCAACCCAAATAGTGTAGGTAATTTTAGAAATGCTGCTGGACTTCCAAATGTTAATACAGGAAGGTTTGTAATCGAAGGAACGGTCAAAAGATCTAGGATTATAAATTCAAGATCGGCATTGCCTTTGGATGGGAATAAAGGTGGTTTATTAGAATATATTATTGATCCTAAGAATGTCAATATTCATAGGGTTTCAGGTGCTAATCCAGGATTTTAATATTAAAGTTATGAGTGAGAAATATTCAGGAATGACTGTAAATGAAAGGCTTTATGTGAGTGGAAAAATGGATGAATTTGACCATGCCATCAAGGAAAAGGATACAGAGAAAGTTAAAATCATTTTGATTGAAGTTGAAGTAGATGAAGCCTCAATTAAAGCTACCCTAAAAGAGTATGGACTTGTTTCTTAAAAGCAGTTCTTTTTTAAGAGTAGTTCTACTGCTTTTAGCCTTTTTTTTTTCAGATTAGCATCATCATATCTGCTGCCGCAAATCCAGTCATTTTTAGTCAAGGTCATCATACTGTTATCTCGGAAACCTATACCTATAATGAAATTGAAAGTTCAGCTCATTTGGAAATCGATCTTACTAATAGGCTAAGTCTAGTATTTTTAAAAAAAAAGGGTAAGACCAGGACATAAAGTTTTAGCAGACGTAGCGAGGGTTGCCGCTAAGGGGAGTAGTTAGGTATTTAAGTCATTTACAAAGAGTAATTACCGACATAACCTTCAAACCTTGCCAGGTAAAAGTGGAAGTGGAATGGATGCGCATCACATGTTTACGAAAACTTCACGTTTTCAGGCTCAATGGAATAGAGTTGGGTTGAATATACATAACCCTAAAAATATGTCTTAGTGGTCAAGTAGTGCACATAGAAGTGCCGCACATGGTTATAATAAAGCTTGGGATGGTTTTTTCAAGCAATTTCCAAATGCTACTCGACATCAAATAGAAGGCTCTGGTAGTTCATTAATGAAAGGTTACTGATTTTAAATATGGATTTATTTTATGATTTAGGAATAGAAAGGAAAAAGAATGAGGCTCTAATACAGAGCGTTGTTGAATATGATGAACAAAAGGTTAGAAAAGCTGAATTGACACCTCAAGAGCCTTTTGAAATGGAAATATCCGAAGGTAAAAACTTATATGATATTATTGGATATCAAGACACATCAAATTTTGCTATTTCTAAAAGGCTATATGATCTACTAAAAGAGAATAATATAACTGGCTGGAAAGGTTATGAAATCTCAATTAATGGGCAAAGTGATAGTTATTATGGTTTTCAAGTAACTAGCAAGTGCGGTAAGCTTGATATGCCGAAAGAGGCAGGTTTTTACACAGGATATAATTTTGATTCCAGTACTTGGGATGAATCAGATTTTTTTAGTCCTGATGAAACGATGTTGCTTTTTTGTACAGAGAAAGTTGAGAAGCTGTTCAAGAAACATAAAATCACCAATGCTGAATTAGTAGATATTACTACTGTTCAAGCTTATTCCGTTGGTAATTTATAATCTTAATTGCGAAAATATTTTGAAGTCCCGCTGAGCGAAGTGTTTGCTGTGCGAAGTTTGTAACTTCGTCCTGTCAACATTAAGTGTAGATGAGTAAGTAATATCTTAAAAAACATAAAGATGTTACGGCTACGAAGTTGTAAACTTCGCAGAACAGGTTTTGTGCTATTAGTAGGTGGGGTAAAAGACATTTATCTAGGTATACGTGATGGTGATGGTTGGCAGGTGGCTGTAGGTTCGGGCTCCATAGTTTTAGATGTGGTTACCTTAGGTAGTGCTTCTATATTGAAAGGAGCGGTGAAAACAGGAATAAAGGCTGGTAGGAAAGTGATTGCTAAAAGTGCCGCTAAGGGGGACTTTCTACAACGCAGTTAGTTCAAAAGTCAGCAAAGATTGCCGAAAGAGTTGAAGGCGGTACAGGAAGGTTTGCAGGAACTACCAAACATACTCATGCGAATAATCTATTAAGTCGTTATCAAAGTATTCATGGTAGCAAGGATTACAATTCAATAACTATTTTAATAATGGTGTTGGTAATAGAGTTTTTTTAGATGTTGTAAATCACGGGTCTAAAACTATTTATGACTTCAAGTTTGGAAGTGCCACTTGGAGGTCTGGTCAACTTTTAAAATACCAAAGGAATTTCCCTTGGTACAACATACAAATAGTAAGACCTAATGGCAGAAAATATAAAAGATATAAAGAAACAAGTTGCTGAGGATTGGCAGAATGCTTTTCCTCAGTTAGTTAAATACGCCCAAAATAAATACTATAAAATATTAGGTTCGGTAATAGTGGGAATTGAATTGATAAAGCTTCCAAAAGCAGAAGACTATCGACCACATTTTGTCATCTATTCACTTTGGGGAAATAAGTCGGGAAAGGATTTGAAGGCTTGTTTATCAGTACCAATAGTACTCAAAGAGTTTTTCAATAGAAAAGGTCTACAGTTTTCAATACCATACCTTAAACATAGTTCTGATTTTCCAGAGGTTTTAAAAGCTGTAAAGAAGCAGCTACTCTTTTCTATGGAAGGTGATATATCACTAAAAAAGGTGTTGTCTGCTTTGGATGAACATTCTAAAACACTCCCATTAAGTGCAGCTCCTAACTCCTATTTACAAGCATCTCTCATAGAGTCAAAACTGGAAATAGCTATATGCTCAGGTAGTGAGAAACAGGTACAAGATATTTTTAGTCAAATAAAAAAGAGAAGTTGGGATTTAGACCATTTTGCTCTTTGGGGCATAAAATATGAAGAATGGCTTAAGAGTGTAGAAAATAAAATCACTAATAAGAACGAACTCTTATCACGATTAGACACTAATAAACAAGATAAGAAACTTGAAAGGTTGCATCGGTCAGAATTGAACTAAAAGCAATAAGAGTCTCTGAGAAATCAGGGGTTTTTTTCATTTAAGATCCGTACGCCACTCTTGCTTTAGAATCCCTAATGAAGTATCAATAATATCGAAAAACTTGTTTTTAAAATCAGCATCCATTTTTTGAATCCCTTCCAATCTTTTGATAGCTTCCTTGTCATACTTATCAAATCGCTCTCTACCGAGCATGTAATCAACAGATACTTCTAAGGCTTCTGTCAACTTGGTAGTTATCTCAATAGAAGGAGAATGCTCTACATGCTCATATTTACCAATAATATTACGAGATACGTCAACAGATTTAGCTAAGTCTGTTTGAGACCAGTTTTTTTCAAAATAAACTAGTTAGATAATGGATTGGGAACTACTTTGAAGCTTATGGAAATGCATTGACATCTATTGCTGGATTCTTTAATTATAACTATGACTTATTAGGAAAGTTAGCAAGCGATGACATGTCAGGTATTGAAGAGTGGTTTAATAAAAACCATGAGTCGGCTGAAATAAGAAACCCTACCAATTTGAATCCAGAATTTATGCCTGGGGTCAAGCTTCAAGAATTTTAAACCGATTAAAATTCATGATTTTCTAATAAAACATGTTTTAATAAATACTGAAATCTCGGAGATAATTAATCTACATCTTAAATCACATTTTTAGAGTACACTTGATATTGTGATTTTTAATTCAGTGAAATTGGTCCTTTAATCATCA
>Ga0307930_1001853_pt1 | contig 16487 bp, 17 predicted proteins | sample OrgLakmetageno46_FD_203161 | JGI IMG/M metagenome (GOLD analysis project Ga0307930, IMG submission 203161) | Saline water microbial communities from Organic Lake, Antarctica - #46 | ecosystem: Environmental > Aquatic > Non-marine Saline and Alkaline > Saline | place: Antarctica: Organic Lake...
CTCTAACCCGTATCAATTGTCGCTGCGTGTGTGCATTGGTGGTCTTTTAGGTGGTGCTTCTACAACTGGTCGATTTCTTGGGACGTCGTCGTGAAGCCTACAGCACAATCTTGCCCCCGTTCAGTCGTCTCTGCGGACCTCTTCAGCTGGATCCTCACGTGGCCTTCCTGATGGCGCGCCCTCTGCTGAAACAAGCCTTTAGTCATGCGGCCGCTGCAGCGGCAGTTGGGGCGAACCTTCCCAGTAAAACTACGGCTACGACTGCTGCTGCTGGTGCTGCTGGTGGTATTGCCTCCGCTAGCAAGGGTGCCGCTGCTAACGCAACTTCAAAAGCAAAGGCTGGAGGAGTGGCCAAGGGCACAGAAGCAGAAGCAGGCGAAGTGAGTGCCGAGGAGTCGAAAGCTGCGTCATCCGATGCTGCCGCTGGGGCAGGAGCGAAGGAGATGGATACTGCAAAAGAAGAGGAAGAAGACAAGGAAGCAACCGCGGCTGCAGAGGCGAAGGCTGCCGCAGAAGCGGCGGCTGTCAAGGAGGCTGAAGAAGCGGCAAATGCCGCGGCTAGGACTGCTGCGCTTGCCGCTGCCAATACGGGCCCCATGAGTGGGTGGTGTTTGCAGTCGGAGGGGTTGCAGGCGCAAGTGCGCGAAGTGCTGCCGGACGACGTGTGGTCGAAGCTGAGCATGTCTTTCTACAGCACTTTTTGGGGCCTCAGCCTGCAGGACGTGTCGGTGAGGATGCATTCACGCTTTGATGTGTGCGTGGGTATATGAGTGGGTTGTTTAGGGTTGTTGGTGTACTACGTAGGTTAGGTTGGGGTTGCATGCAATTAAGTGTTACTTAGTGAATCATTGGAATTGAATGAGGGGACGATATCAAAGGCCAGGCAAATAACAAATATGCGCATTCTTCTCGATTCACTCATTTTGGTCTGGATCATCACAACAAACAATCAAATGCAGGTTCCCTCCGACTTGTACGAAGGCCGTCAAAAAGCTCTGCGCACTGCGGCTGACAAGCACCGCCGCGACGGCAACAAGCGCGAAGCCAAAGCGTGCGAGCGGAAGGAAGACGAGCTCGCGGCCGAATGCAAAGCGCTAAGCGCGGCCCACGCCAAGACCATGCAACTGTTGGAAACCATCAAAGGGTCTTTCTTTGCAGAGTTGCCCGTGGTAAGATTCCATTAACAAACGAGAAACGAGAAAAGAGGAAAGCTTGCTGCTTCATGATAACTAACAAATCTTCACCGAGTGTCCGTGTTTTGAATGATTGCATTCAACCCATCGTTTTGTCCTCAATCTTCTTTTTGTTTTTGCTTGTTCGTAGTTCTTCTTTTCCGTCCCCGTGAACTCACTGTTCTTATACTTCCGTTTTGTCCCTCATCCCAACGACCCACAGGTGACGGCGTATTTGCAGCGCAAGGCAAACGGCGACAAGGAAGACAAAGACAAGGCCGCCGCTGGCGAAAAACCTTTCGTGCTCATTCAGCAAGCCTTGCTGCAGCACTGCCTGTTGCCGAGGCTGTTCTTGTCGGAAGAAGACGCCCTGTACTGTGCGCGCATGTCCCTCCTGTTGCACGAATTAGAGACGCCCGATTTCTCCAGCTTGCAGGTTTGCTTTTTAATGTTTTTTTTTTTTTCTTTTACGAACCGCCTTCGTAGTCAACAAACGCTGTTGCTGTGAGCTTCATATTTTTTCAAACGCGCATATTTATTTTTTACTTTGAAGAATAAATGAATGATGTTTTCTTTTATGTCTCTTCAACTTTCGATCGTTGTTCTTTTCTTTTAATCTTTTCGCCTCGCAGTGCTTTGACCGAATCGTCAAAACCGTGGTTCCCTGCGTGTTTTGCATCACCGAGCGGGAAGCCACTCACCTCGGCATTTTTCTGGCGGCCTTTTTGGAGCCTCTCGTGAAATGGGTGAGCTCCAAGAGCGCCTACCGCAAGGAGGCCGAAGCGAAGCCCGGGTTTTTGGTGCAACCGTTCGCCAAACCCGACAGCAAAAAGGCCGAATTCAGGCAGTTTCGCGCGGTGTTCAGTTCGTGGCACAAGAAAATTGTAAGCAAATAGGGAAGTGTTCTAATTTACATGCGTGAAGTGTAATTTTTTTTAAAACAGATTCATTTGTCTGCATTGTTTACGTTTCCGTATTGACTACCAGGCTGCGCGCGCGCACGCAATATTCTCATTTCTTAATTCTTATTCCTTTTTCATTTTTTTTTTGGGGGGGGGGCTCCTCTCCTCTTCTATCTCGTCCAGGTGGACACCCTGCTTCAGTGTTTGCGGTCATTCAGCAAGTTCGAGCAGCGCGCCGGCCTCAACGTGCTTGCCAAAGTAGTGCGCCTGTTTCCCTGCTTCGAGACTGGCCACGCCCTGTTCGTGGAGCGGTTGAGCGAATTGGCGGAGAAAGAAGACCCCAACGGCCCGCCTTCGGACATCAATGTGGTGAGTAATTAGAGGCCGCAGTTTTTTTACGTGCCTTGTGTAGGATGTAATTTCAGGAGACATGAATTCGTGCACTCGTTTCAACTATTCTCATTCCCTGCTCATCTCGTTGACATCTCCCTTTGTACCTCTAGTCGTCATCGAGGGACTCATTTTTTCCTATTGTGATGATACACTCCAGGTCGCCGTGTCTCTGAAAGCTCAACTTGAGCGCCGCAAGACTTCGATGCTCGAAGAGCCCAAAACCGCTGCGCAGCGCGAGAAAGAAGCCAAAGAAGCTGCTGAGAAGGCGGCCGCCGCCGCTGCAGCAGCCGCAGAAGCCGCCGCAATCGCTAAGGAATTGGATGAGATTGAGGCTGAGAAGAAGGCTGCCGCTGCATCTTCAAATTCGTCGTCGTCGAAAAAAGAGCCAACCAAAAGTTCTTCTTCTTCTGAGAGCAAGTCCAAGGACGATGCTAGGGCGAGCGACTCCAGTAAATCAGAGGCCAGGGAACGAGGAAATGGCCCACGGTCGAAAGATCGAAGCGACAGCGTGTCCGACAAGAAATCACCATCTTCGGCGCAAAATAATGACTCGTCTTCGTCTTCAAATAAAGATCGCTCCGGCGGCAGCAGCAGCGGTCGCAAGCGAGAGCGCGACCCGTCTCCTTCTTCACACGCAGAAAAAGGATTTACGTCTAGCTCGTCCAAGAAAGCAGCCGCAGTAGCGGATGGTGCAGCACCAGCGTCATCGTCCTCGAGCCGCGGCGACCGATCGGACAAGCATTCGGAGAAACCTACGAGCCGTGACCGGTCTCCTCAGGGTGGCGGCGGTGGCAGCGGCGGCGGCAGCGGTGGCGGCGGGCGCAGCCATGACAACTACAGCCGAAAGCGCGACCGCCCTGAAGACAGCGCGCCGCCAGGCCGCAGCGACAAGACTAGCGAGAGGAGCGGCGACGACAAGGGAGGAAATGGAGGTGGAGGCTTGGAGCGCAGCCGAGGCAGCCGCGAAAACGTGTCTTCGTTTAGCAGCAGCGGTGGCGGTGGCGGTGGCGGCAGCAGCGACCGGGGAGGCAAAGGCGGCGGCGGTGGCGACCGGGGAGGCAAAGGCGGTGATCGCAGCGGTGACCGCAGCGGCGGCGGTGGCGGCAATGACCGGGGTGGTGGCGGCGGCGACCGCGGTGGCCGTGGCGGCGGTGGCGGCGGTGATCGTGGCGGGCTTCCTCGCAGCGGCAGTGGAGGAAGCATCACTGGCGGTAACGGTGGTAACGAGCGCGGTGGCGGCGGGGGCGGGCGTGACGGGCGCGGCGGTGGTGGTGGCCGCGGGGGGCGGCGCTAGGAATGCTGCTCTGCGATGAACTGTGCTGCCCCGCGTAACGGCCAATTTCCGAAGCGAAATGCGAGCTGGGCACAGAAATGGGTTCTAGAAAAGCACATGCAGTGTTGTAAGTTGCAATGGCAGATGCATCTGGTTTTACTTCGCGCGACTATTATCTCTGTCTCACCTATAATGAAATTGCACGAGGGATGAGGGCCATTTCAAAACTCGAATCCGGAAGTCGTAATAATAAGCACATAATAGCAATTCTAAATCCTAAAGCCAATAAACATGGGAAATAGCTTTCGACTTTTCAATTCCGAAGGCCTTGTCAAGCCCTTGTGGACAAGCGACAAGCCACTGGCCCCTGTGTCATACTGTACTCTTACTCTTCGAGTATTTCCCTTTTACCTCGCTCCTTGTTAATTTTCGAGTTTGTTTGGGCTCTTGAAGCTTACAGCTCTGGGTAGGTGGCTTGTGGCAGAAAGATTGCTAGACCCGAAGAGCGGAGAGGAAAAAAGATGACGCGCAACGAAAATCAATACGTCTGACTTCAGAATGGCTTTGAAGGCAGCTCGGTAAAGGCCGTTGGCCAGTCTGTAGTTGCGCGTTATTTTTCCTCAGCAAGGCCACCAAGGGCTGCACGAAGTCCTGTGTCACGGGCCTTGCCATCGGGCCCTTCTTCATACCCGCCGGTCTCTTCACAATAGGCTCGCAACTTTTGGTCAAAAGCGTTCACAAGTTCAGCAGACGACGGTCCTGTGCCACCGTATTCTCGTGGGATCATTGCAGCATCGCCAGTCCAGGCTAGAAGCTGCGAGTAACCGTTGTCGTCACAAAACACAATTTTCTTCTGCGTGGTTTCAGGAATGAAAGGCTTCACGAACGAATACAACCAACTTATGAGCGAAGGGCAATTCACCACCAAAATTTGTTTCACGGAATCGGGGTAATACTCTGAGTTGAGTCCAGCCGTGAGCTTGAAGTACTTCATGAGCTTCAATCGGCCCATGCCAACTCCGTTGACATCGATGACAGAGTACATGTGGTTCACGAGAATACCTGATTGACGGGACCGGTCCGGGAAAAGCTCCGCTTCTCGGTACTCAGCCTCTTGGATCCAAATGATCGACAAGTCGTTCTCTTGAAATTTGCCAGGGATCAAATCGGAATGTTCGAGGTCTGCCGCGCTGATCATGGAGTTGTAATAAATGGGCGACCCACAGTCCTTGGCATGGCCGTAGTAAAACGAAGGAAGCAACCTGTGCTTCAACTCCAGGCGAGATGCCGTCGGATAGCCTCGCTTGAACACTTCATGAATGCGATGCGACGCGCGCCACTGCGCAGCTTTGATCAACAGCTTCCACGCAGCTTCAATGTCGTCCGGGCCTGCCTTCGCGGGGGCCCGCCGCGCCACTTGCAACAGCAGTGCTCGCAGCCCTTTACCGCGGTAATCCACAACTCCAGTTGCGCTGCGCTGGTCAAGACTCTGGTGCCTGCCAGTGTAGCTCACCCAAGTGACGAGGGCTTGCTGAATCGCAGGGGTGCATTCGGCAGAAGAGTTCAAGCGTTCTTCCAACAAGTGCATGCGGTGGGTGTCCTCAGGCGATGGCGCCAGGCGACCAGTGGCTGGTACCGTTGAGAGATAAGCTATCCCTAGAACTGTTCGATTGGCTTCTTCGCTGCTTGCGGGCGCTGCTGCCTCCCCGGCATCAGTATGTTCCCTTGAACTCAGAGATGCCATTCTATTTATGGGCGGAGTGCCAACGTTCTTGGACGCTGTGCGCAGCAGAGGATTTCGATGTTTTCGACCAACAAGGGCTAAGTTGCTGCAGATAAAGATCAAGGTTAAGCTAATGCCTAAGACAAGTGTAAAGCCGAAAGATATCGCTCCACCTTCTACTGTAGGTATCCAAGGAACTCCCAGCAGCAAATTGACTGAAGCAGCTATTGAGAAAGAAGAAAAAGCGACTGCCACGAGGATGCGGGCTTCGGATATTGCCATAAATTAAGCGCGAGTGCACAACAAGGAGTCCGGTGATACCTTTACAATGCTAGCAGCCTTAAACTCAATCGCGTCTCTAGCATTGTCCAGTTGCTCGAGTACAAAAGAGATATGTCATTTGTTTCAGTCCACGTTCCGGCGCAGTTTGCTTGAGTACTCAAGCCTAGGCTTCAAGGGAGGCACGGGCGTTCTGAAGAAAGCAACTATGCAGCGTAGCATCCATTTGTGTAACCTCTATTTGTAGCGTGCAGCTGCTATTGCTATACTATTGTAGCTTTTCGCTTCGTAGCAAGTAGCAAGATTCTCTGATGTCTCTGATTCTCTGTTGCCAAGCAAAATCACGAAATCACGTCATCACGAAGTCATCACATCAACAACAACGGGCGACTCTTGACTCTTCCACAGATTTTAGCATCTATTCGAGAATTGGCGACGGCGTGACATCTGCGATTACGAGGTAGCAAGTCAGCGGCGTTGTGCAACTATTGAGCATGGGCAATATTGCATTAAGACTTACTCCTTGTGCCGATGGACCGGCGCCTGACACCACGCAACACCAGCGAGCCCCTCAAAATCCAAATCCTACGAACGCGAAGACCCCGGCTATGCCCATGAACGGAAGCTCAATTCTTCGGCAGCCGTCCTTTAGAACTGGTGGCAACAGCAGTGCACAACAGTTGGCTTTTGACACCAAATACGAGTTATTGAACACCATTGGAACTGGATCTTCTGGTGTCGTGCGACGAGTAAGGGAGCGAGGTGGACAACGCCGCGAGTTCGCATGCAAGATTATCGACAAAAAGAAGGTGAGTTCACCTAGTAAGTGAGACCACCGCAGGGCTTTATGCCAATGTGCAGTAGCAATGTGGCAGGCATGCAATTGTTATCGATTCATTCACGCCTTCACTCGGAGCATCTGTGTGAATTTTAAAGAGTTGACTGTACCTAGAGAAGAGACTTCTCATGGCCTAGGGTTGTGCGCGTAACGGAACACTAGGTGGGGCCGCAGTTCAATCCAGTGATGGAGCAGTTTCAAAACGAAATTGACATTCTGATGCGGTTGCAGCAAACTGCGCGGCACCCGAACATAATTCACCTGGAAGACGTGTACATTACCAACTCGGTGATCTACATGATCATGGAGTACATGCGCGGCGGCGAGGTAGTACTTTGCTAGGGGCCCTTGTGCGTTTTTGGCAAAATGCACAACAACTATTTATTCTCTTTGTGCGTACATGAAAATTAAGACGCGCGGGAGAGCCAGAGAGATAAGAGGAAAGTGCCTCGAAGTGCTAGGGTTTGCGTGAGCCCAGTAAAGAGCATGATGTATTCGCGCGTCTGCTGCTCTGAGTTCTTCATCTTTGCTTCTTATTTTTGACCTCCTTTTGCCTAACATGCTGCGTGTTCACGGTTTCCTGTGTGGTTTTGATTGTGGTGCATGCGATGATGTACGTACATTTTAGTTGTTCGATTACGTGGTGGAACGAGGTACTCTCTCAGAAGAAGAAGCATCCACCATGATTCGCAAAGTCACTTCGGCAGTGGCGCACATGCACAGCCAGGGCATCATCCATCGTGGTAACGTCTTCTTTCAGCAACTCCTTTCCTCGTTTTGCTATGCCTTCACTAGCTTTTCGTCCTTCTACTACTGCCGATGATTTTTGGGACTAGCCGTTCGTTCATACCTTAACTCGTCCGTGTGCTAACTAGTCGCGATTAAGGTGGTGCGATGACACCTTCCCTTACAAATTCCACCTATCCCATGCCAATCTCTTGCGTGTGTGTATTAGATTTGAAGCCTGAAAACTTGTTGCTGACGCGCAACGGGGCTGGCGCGGAAATCAAAATCATTGACTTTGGCCTCTCGAAAATGCTGCCGGTGGAGTCCACGCAAACCACCCAATCCTTCCTCGGGACCCGGGGCTACCTCGCCCCTGAAATGCTGAAGCGGCAAGCTTATGCGGCCTCTGTGGACGTGTGGGCGCTCGGCGTGATTGCGTTTATTTTGCTCTGCGGCTGCCTCCCCTTTGACGACGACTCTGCCCCCATCACTGACGCTGACGCCAAGGCCAAGTTTCAGCTCCGGTTCCCGCACTGGGCCCAGAACATCAGCGCCGACGCCAAGGACTTCTTAACGAAGCTCCTGGAAGGCGACGCCAAGGCGCGCATCACCGCCGAAGCTGCGCTCGACCACCCGTGGCTGAACGACGTCGTGGACGAAGCTCTGACGCCCGAGGCCGAAGCAACCACGGCCCAAAAGAAGAAGCTGCTCTCCAGCCCCAAGCACATGCGCAACGTGCCCCGAACGCCCAAGCGCGGTACGCCCAACGGTGGTAACGGGAATGGCAACGGAGGAAACGGGGGCGGCGGAGACGGCTACAGCTGGGGCGGCGGTAATGGAAGTGACAACGGCAGCAGCGGCAATTATAATATGCCACCAGTGCGCGAAGCTGCGGGCGCTGTCGATCCGAACGATCGGTTCGGCCAAGGTTCCGGCATCGGTGCTGCCGTGGGTGCACCGCGGCCCCGCGGGGGTTCCTTTTGAGCGAGAAGTTCAAGTTTTGATAGCGGAATGCCTACATGTACAAAATGATATAAAGCTGGGGCCTTGATTTTTCGAGTAATTCTTTTTTTAAAATGATTTCCGACGCCATTTGCTAACCATTCCCGGCTTTGCCACAGAAAACCCATTTGAACTGCCCGTGCCTTTATAACTTTTAAGGCCACGTATTTTCCTTGGTCTTGGTTATTGGGTATTGCCAAGGGTGGCCGAGTGGTATATGGTATATGCGGCATATGATAGATGGCCAGGTTAGATGGCAGCAGATGGTGGAATCGGGAATGCAAATGTGGAATAGTAGTATCTGTAGTTTAGTACAGTGCAGCCAGTTGTGGGTGAAATGAAACACTCACGTTAGGAAATTGAGAGGTTAAATTATTAAATTTTAGTGATTTTTAAAAGAAACTGAGGGGTGTTGGTGTTGGCTCTGGTTTCTAGAAACGAGGGCCTTTTTGCCCTGCCTGTCCGCTGGTCGCCTACGAAACCGAGGGGTGATCACGCGGAAATCTAAGGAATTGCCTAAGAAACGAGGGGTTTGGCCGTTTTCCTGCTTTCTTATCACCCGCAACTACTGGCTGTAAGTAGTATCTGTAGAAAACAGAAAACAGTGTACCAGGCTGATTCATATCCCCCTGTATCCTGTATTCTGACCAGCGGCCAGCAGCGTGTCGAAATGTCGAAATTATTTGGTTTGCACCTCACCATGGTGATGGGAAACATTCGGAGCATAGGTTGAAAGCATTATTGATAGGAGTCGCAGACTAGGGGTCACAAAATGATTCGGTTACTGTTGCTAGCAGCATGCTGGTGGGCTGGGTTAACGGCAGCTCTTTCACCTGATACTGCCTCTTTTGTAGCGTCTGCCGAGGAGTGTCCAGCGTCGGAGCTGCCGCGGATTGCCTATTTGATTTTGGTGCACGACAAGGACACGCTAGAAGGTTGCCAGCGGCTAGTAGACGCCTTGTGGCATGAGGTAAAAAGTTTGATTAACCGAGGGTGAAGTTTTTAAGCGTATGTGAATCACCTGAGCCAAAAGCCAGTATCAATGTGAGTTCTTATTTTGGATGGTTGGATGTTTGTAGACCTAGCAGTGGAAGGACCGCTTTTGGAACGTCTGTCATTTCTTCTGTCCTTCAACCCTTTGTTGATGTTTTTTGATATTGTGGTTGCTACTTTTTACATTTTCTGATCTGCTGGCTGTTCCATGCCTGAAAGGACAATACGATTTACGTGCACTTTGATACCAAAATGAAGCTGGCGGATTACAATTACGAGTGGAAAGTCATGTCGCACGGGCGGCGGCACAACATGCGTAAATTGAGCGAGCACAATCTGAAGTGGGGCAGCTGGGTGAGTTATATTTGGCACCTATCGTCTGCTGTGACGGGTAGTCCGTGGTTCGCCTTCACACAGCTTGCTGATTATGTTGAGGATAGCTTGGCTGTAATTGTAGCGCTCCAAGTACGCCACGTGTCTTCATGGCGGTAATACTTGTGCGCTTATCTTCAACCATACTCTTTGCTTGTTGCCGTTTGCCACAGTCAATGCTCGCGCCATGGTTCACGGTGGCTGAGCTGTTGACCACCAAAGAAACGCGGCCCTGGGACTACTTGATCAACCTCAGCGGAGACGCTTTTCCGGTAACTGCTTTTTATTCCCTAACGGGTCTCATATGTGGGCTGTGGCTACTGCTGATGTGTGTTTCCATTGCCGGTTTGTGTGGAGATTGGTCTTGCACACTTGCATCGCGCACGTTCTCCTGGGCCTAATTTAATGTTTACAAAAATGCCGTTAGGTGCTAACCCCAGAGCCGATCCGGCGCAACCTTCACGCCAACGGCCGGCACTTGAATTACGTCACGTGCTCCACTTCGGTGCGTACGAATATTTCACACGCGTATTGTTGATGCATTTAAGTCAGCCTTCTCCCTTGCATGCTTCTTGCACACTTTGTATTCTCATTTGAATCTCAACCCATTTCTTCATGCATCCTTCGTGTACTCACGAATTTACACTTCTTTTCGTCATTTCATTGAGTGTATGTTCGTCAATCCATCCATCACCCGCTTGTTGCACCAACCCTCTCTCTTTCATTCACCACTACTACCAGGTCACAGGCTTGAAGCCAACAGCATGGTCGCAATACGACCCGGAGTGGCACAAACGGAAAGCCTTTCCTTACCCCATTGTTGCAGGCACCGATGCCGAAGCGTACTATGGGAGCCAATGGATGGTGTGTATGGGAAAGAATAGGGACTGAGGAGTTATAGGGGGTTTGAAGTAGTGAGTGCCTGCTGCATTCTACAATCCAATCTCACGGAATCATTCCAGCCAAGCATTTATTCTTGGTTCGAAACTTGATTGAAGACTTTGCCATACATTCCAGAGAATATTTCTTGTTCGCGTGCGTCGTCGCTGGCCTCCTTTGTTGTACACCGATTTCTTCACGTCTTTCATCTCATTATGTCAAGGTGGTGACCCGCGATTTTGTGGCGTACGTCATCGCTGAAAAAGCCACGCCGGGCTCGTTTACCCACAAGCTCGCGCACTGGTTCGAGCACGGGACTTTGTCCATCGACACGGGGCGGCAGGTGATGCAAGTGAAGCCCCACATCCCCGACGAGATCTTCTTCCCCACCGTGCTCATGCACAGCGCTCCTTTCAATGGGTCGTTGCCGAATGTGGAGTCCACGGTTCCGCCGCACCGCCTCCCGAACATGGCCAACATGCACTTCGTGCGCAGTAAGGAGGCGCATATATTACATAATTGAATGTGGTTGCATTTTAGCATTCAACTAATTGTTGCATTGGAGGTGTGCATTGCATCCCATTTATGAGTCGCTTTGGTGTTAACTTTCCTGTGTGCGTATTTCCACCAACATGTGTTGCCGCTGACCCATGACCACCCCACCACCACACCCCACCATCACCCACCACCATCACACCCACTACCATTGCAGTGGACGAGCACTACCCGTGGTCCAATTTTCAGCAGCGCTACGTGTCCCCGGAGGGAGCTTCGTCGAGAGCTTGGGGGCCTTATTTCCTGGGCGCCTACGACTTGGCCAACATCAAAAAGAGCCAAGCGCTATTCGTGCGCAAGGTGAGCGCGCGAGAGCACAAAGAATGGGGTTGGCAATATGGAAACTTCTCAATCATATTATACTCATGGCATGTGCGATTGGTTGCAACATCAAATCCTTGAACACGCCTAGTCGCGAAGTCTTCTTTTGAATATCTCCTCTCGTACAATTGCGCCCTTCATTGTTCAGGTGAGCACCAAGGTGGACGAAAATTTGCTTCGGTTGCTGCCAGTGGACAATCACTCCATGATTCCAGACCTGCAGTGGCCGAACCAGTTGCCACCCTTAACCGTCAACACCGGAAATTCCAGAGGTAGTGCTGCCGCTACTGCTAGCACGAGTAACACTGCACCCAGTGGCAACGTGCCAGCAACCGCCCCTGGCAGCAGCAGCGGGAGCGGGAGTAAAGATAGCAGCGCAGGAAGCAGTGAAGGCAGCAGCAATAAGGGCAGCAGTGGTTCTGACCAGCCAGCGACAGCTGCGCCGCCCGCGCCAGCGCCTGGCCCCGAGCGGCCCGGTGTGAAGATTCTGGAAAAGGGCATCGCGGGCCACACCAACCCAATTACAGGGTGTGTCGATGTGGCTGAGTCCATTCACTGCCCACCCAAACACCCGATCGACCCGTCGCTCATTGAAGCGTACGACTTGCCTGTTGGCATTGGCTACGGCGGCTGATAGCGGGTGCGTGAAAACGCTGGCAGGAGTAGAATTGCATATGAGAAGCAGCGTATAGTACAATTTCTCGCGAGATCAAGCCGAAGAGAGAGAGAGCTCTTGATATTTTGTATCAACAGCACACTTGATGGGCGATGGGCGTTCACCTGCTCCTTAAAGGTAACAGGGAAATATACACCAAAGCGAGGTGGCGCAGAGCGTAACTACGTGGCGATAACGACTACCGAATATATTATTCAGCAAACCAGCAGTGACCCAAATCCCGAATGGAAATGAAGGATGGAAGTCCTTGTGGGCCAATTGCCAGCAGCCGCAGTTCTTATTGTTAGTTCTTTAGTTTTCAGTGGAATTTCAGCTATACTTAAATTGGATGGAGGAACATACAGGCAGGCGCAGGCTTAGAACATAGAAAGCAACACACAGAGACAGAGACACACGGTGCACACGTAATTCTTACTAGTAGATTCGTAGCTGTGTTAAGCGTTATATCTGTAGCTACACAGCTATATGACTTATACGGAAATCCTCGAGAATAAATAATAATCAAAGGCTTTTTACGTTAGCTCTTCATTGGAGGCCCCGAAGAGACTGCCAAGAAGAAGTAGATACACGCACAGGAAACAAAAATGAACACAGCGGCAAAAAGAAAGAAGCGAGAGCCATCTCGGAATAGGGCGCTACCCATTCCCACAAAGAAAAGTACACAACAAATTGAGGAATAGGGAGGCAGCTCCAGAAGATATTCACATTCACAAGGCGATTGAGAGAAAAAAAGCAGGCTTCTATTTGGGCCCCGAAGTTCAAATATGTATAGTTTCGGTGGTTCCGGAGATTCGAAGCTTTCTTTTGTGCGGCATGACACGTCGGGAGGTGCCTCTTGACGTAATCTTTTTCTTTCACATTTTCGAATTTAATCCTCCATGGCAAAAGGAGCTTGCTGGGCCATGGACAGATCCTGCATGCCGTGAGGCTGTTGCGACTGTGGTGCAGCGGGTGGAAACCCAAAGTTGCCGTAGTTGTTCGCAGGCGCGCTGGTTGCATTGGGCTGTTGCGGGAAGAATCCTGGCGGTTGTGCCGCTGTGGTGGTGCTGGAGGAAGTGGTGGCGGTGGTCGTGGCCACAGCAGCGGAAGGCGGCGTCGGCGGCAAGCCTGGATCGCCCCCAAAGCCCAGCGAGGCTTCGAACGTGAACTGGTCCAAGTCCTCAAGCTGGGCGAGGTCCAGCAGCGACGACGACTCCATCAGGGCGTCCCCCGCGTCGCTCGCCGACCACAGCAAGTTGCCACTGCCCATGCCCCCCGTGCCGCTGCCGCCGCCGCTCATGTTACTCCCGCTCCGCTGCAAGTGGGGCTGCTGCCCGAACCCGTTCCCAAACACGCTGCCGTTCGGCCCGCCGCCTACCCCTCCGCCGCCTCCAGGTCCACCGCTGCTCCCGCTGCTGCCGTTGCTCAGGGACCGGTGGAAGTTGCCGGATGGTGACGGAGGTGGTGGCAGGTCGTGCAAAGTCCCATTGGATGGAAATCCACTTGCGCCGCCGTTGTTGCTGTCGTTGTTGTGGACGTTGTTGTGCGGGAAGGGGTAGGGAGGGGCTGCGGCCGAGCCATTCGAAGAGACCATGTTTGGAAATTGGGGCGGCGGCTGCTGGAAGTGCAACTCTTGTGGTGGTCGCTGATGTTGTTGCGAGGGAAGCAAGGCGGTGTTGTCTTGGTCTCCTCCTTCTCCCCAGGAGCTGCTGTTATTAGTAAACGAAGTGGGCACTGTGGCAGCCCCCGAACCACCACCGGCCATCGCGGCTGCGTCTTGTCCGTTGGGTTTGGTGGAGGCCTCCACGGGGGCAAACGGGTCCACGTCTGCGAAGAGGCCAAAGTCCGTGATGGTGTACGCCTCGGGCGCAGACTGCCCGCCCCGGGCAATCGAGGACGATGACGATGCCGCTGCTGCTCCAAGGGTCCGGTGGTCCACGTTGTTGCCGAAGTAACCCTTCCCGCTGCCCGTCCCGCCGATGCCTTGCCCGCTGCTGTTGCTCCCATTGTACGCCCACTCGCTGGCGGCGGTTGCGCTGGGGTTGCTGCCCACGCTGCCGCTCCGCGCGCGCATCCCCTGGCGCCGGCCTTGGAAGGCGCCGTTGCTGTTGGAGTTGTTGTGCTGGGCGCCGGGCACAGCCATGGCTTCGGAGGTGGTGATGGCGCTGCCGTTGCCGCCGGTGCCACTCAAGCCCTGGTGGTGGTGGTTGGAGTGGGCCGCGGCGCGCGGGGGGTTGCGGCGGCTCGAGCTCCCCGCAGTGAAGTAGGGCTTGGAGTAAATGTTGGCGGCGGGCTTGCGGCGCCGCCCCGAGGGGTAGTACTCGTCCTCGTCCTCGTTGTCGTCCTCGTCGTCGTGCTCGTCGTCGTCGTCGTCCGAGGTGCCCCCGCCCCCGCTGAGCCGCCGCCCCCCAAAGTAGGCCCCACTGCCGCCGCCGCTGCCCATCCCGCCGGCGGTCCACGAGCGCGGGCGGCCCTCGGCGCTGCCGTGGTGGTCGGGGAAATGGTGCGGGGAGTTGGGGCTGGTTCCCGGCGGCAAGTGGTGGTGATGACTCAGCGCGTCCCGCTGCTTGGCGGCCGACCATCGGCCGTCCGGGGCACCGCCTTTGCGCACGCGCTTGATGGCGTCCACGGTAGCCGGCGGGCCGTCCCGGGTGAAGAGAGGGTGGACGTAGGCGCCCGTGTCGACTCCTTTGGTGATGCGCCGGAACCCGTACAGGTTGAGCTGGCGCTGTGGTGCATGTAGGCGAAGCAAGACAAAAAATAAACAGCCAGCATTCAAGAAAGCGTGAGCGGACTAATAAGGGAAATAGGAAACGATATATAACAATTCAAATGTAATGCCTATCCGGTGCCTCGTTTTCGTAGTATTCTCAGAGATTTCTCATCAGTGCACGCAGCATACGGTTAAAAACAGTCATGACAACCTACATATGCATACCTGAAACGAGGTAAGCTTGGTGTGGCGGAAGTATTTGGCCAGCACGCGAGCGCAGAATTCATCCACGTCGCGAATGAAGAAGCATTCCCCGTGGGGCGCCCATTCGATGAGCCAGTCGTCTTCGGCCTCAATTAAGTCGTGCAATTTCCTGTAAACAAACGCGCAGAAGTTAAACCACAAGTTGAAGTGAATAAGTTAATGCCAGCACGAAGAAAGCCGAACCCCATTAAAAGAAAAAAACTCAACATGCCAATTACAAAATTTGGGTTCACGAATGACTTCAATGATTCTCGTAATCTTTGATATGTATGGCGCAAAGTCATGTGAGCGCTTTGAGAGAGCAGTGCGCCCTCTTACATGCAAGCACATTTTGCGAGGACAACACTGAGTAAGAAATAGCGGTAGTACGGCACAAGGTAGCACCAGCGCAAAAACTCGCGAGGGATGTACCTCTGCACTTCCTTGCTGCTCGTCCCGCTTAACCCCTCAAATCCTAGAAGTTCAAATTGCATTGGTTGCCACCTAATGATAAATGCTTCCCCTTCCTTCTCCCCAAACCCCTAAAAATCTGAAGGACGAACCTTGGAAAGGGCACATTAGCATCCTTATTCATGGCACGAGTTATCGAAACCGATGCACCGCGGTTGGGGTGTGATTGAAGACGTGAAAACACTTGACGCCGGTCAACCGCCCACAATGAAAAGTTGGGAAGGTTGTCAACTCAGATTTTAAAAAGCGCGCAATGCCTATAGCCTAAACTGAAATCCTTAGATGGGCTGTACCGCGGGCAATGCTCGAAGAGTGTCAAGCAAAAAGCGACCGCAGCACGTCAAGGGCAGTCGGTGGCTTTCAGATGAGCCCAAACCTGAAACACACTGATAGAGCCGCTGATGATGCACTGCCGTGCGAATTTGCGCGGAAACTGGAGTGACCCACCCGAAATTTTTTATGACCCGTCGGGTTCTGCAGTAGTTCTGCAAGCTGGGATACGCCATTCATTGTGGGTAAACATGCCCCAAAATCCAACCAAAACCCCAACATTACCCAGAAAAGGTGGGGTCAAAGGAAGTGGTTAGTGGTTAGTGGCCATAAATTTTCTACCCACCCGCTGAGTCCTCTAGATCTCTACAAATGTAGAGCATTGCTTTGGCCATTCAATAATGTTGATCTGGAAAGACTGGGCAGTGACCACGTATCATTAACGAGGTAGGAAACAAGCATCGCCAACAACAGGAACCCTCCCTGTATAGCTCTGCAGCTCCTAAAGGAGCCCACAAACCCCACTGCTCACATATCGACATCAAGGGCACACAACATCCTAAAAACATGGGGTTTCGCAGTACTCAAAAGTTGGTCATCAATTCACAGCCACGCTGGCTGAACTCTCCAGGGCTTCACGAAAGCACTCCACCGTCCTGAAAAGAGGTTAATCTGCTACTCAGAGAAAGCCGACCCGAACCGCGCTG
>Ga0307930_1001855_pt1 | contig 16480 bp, 2 predicted proteins | sample OrgLakmetageno46_FD_203161 | JGI IMG/M metagenome (GOLD analysis project Ga0307930, IMG submission 203161) | Saline water microbial communities from Organic Lake, Antarctica - #46 | ecosystem: Environmental > Aquatic > Non-marine Saline and Alkaline > Saline | place: Antarctica: Organic Lake...
AGCATGCGCTGGCGCACTTCCTCGCTCAAGCTTGGGTCAGACGCCGCGACGGCTTCGGCATCCCATCGGCTGAAAGGCACCTTGCCAACGACGCTGCGCCCTGACTGAATGACGTCCCAGAACATGGCAGGGCCTTCAATGCCGCCGGGGAACCGGCAGCTCATGCCGACAATGGCTACGTCACGGTCTGATGTACTCAGCTCGGTGCGTACTGATTTACTTGGAAGAATCGAATGTACCGCTATAATGTTAGTTTGATCAAATCCGAGTTTGGCCAAAATATGGTCACTTAGTGTTGACAAAGTCGGATAGTCAAAAAGGATCGTAGGCGACAACGAGAGACCAAGGGATTTACTGAGGCTTCGGACGAGCTGAGTCCCAGCTAAGGAATCTAATCCTAGCTCCATTAGAGGGATCTCCCAATCAATGGCATCAGCCCGTGACTTACCTAATAGACTCATAGTTTCCGTTGTAACATTGTCTCTAACTTCTGATTTTGAGAACGAAGTATCTCGGCCTGGCACTGAAAGATTTCGTCGATCACGGCTCAACTGAGACGATTGGGATTCGAAGTTACTGGAAGCCTTCACAGCAGGCCTCACCAAATGTATTATGCTTGGAAGAATAGGAGGTGTGACAAATGTCCGAGGAAGGACGACTTGAACTGGAAATGTACTACAAGCGCTCCCCAGTGTTTGATCAAGCACGTCTCTTACTACAAATTCCGAAATCATTGAAGCTGCACCCAGTTGAACATCCTCATGCATAGCAGCTGCCATACCTACGCCCTCCACACCTGGCCATTGGATGCTCACTGACGGCAATCCATGAGCTGACCGCCAATGCGAAAGGCTATCAAGATAAGCATTGGCAGCGGCATAGTTCGTTTGACCGATGTTGCCGAAGACAGCTGATAGCGAAGAAAACGTCACGAAAGCTGAAAGGTTATCATTCAAGGTATGCTTGTGCAGAAACCAAGCTCCATCAGCTTTTGGTGCAAAGACAGCTCTCATTGTCTCTTCATTCTGCTTGTTCAACAGCGCATCTGATAACACGCCAGCAGCATGCACCACAACACGAAGTGCCCCATGTTTGGCTCGTACACGCGACAACATCGCTTCAACTTCAGTCTCAACCCCCATGTCACAGCGCTCTAAATCTATGACAGCTCCGGATGAGCGCAATTTCTCAAACCGACTCTCAAGGCCTTGTCCTGAGTGTTTTACCTTGCCTGTACGAGATATCAGCACTACACGCTGCACCCCAGCAGCTACCAAGGTCTCAGCTGCCACAAGACCTAGTCCACCAAGCCCACCGGTCACCACTGCAACTTCGGACTTCGTCGAGTCTAATTTATCAGATAGTCTAGAATGTACTCGAACGACAACCTTACCAATTGTTAAGCCACTTTTCAGTCGCTTAAATGCACCCTCAAGTTGCCAGCGCATGTCAAAAATTTCCATTAGAAGTGGCTTAATTGACCCATTTTCTGCGAGTTCTCTCAAGTTTTCGAGCATAGCATTGAGTTCTCCAGGGTTCGAAGCCAACAGTTCGTTCAACGAATACGTCGTGTAAGTGATGTCCGGCCGAAGATCACGCATCTTGTCTTCTGACCAAATGTTTCGCTTGCCAATTTCAACGAATCGTCCACCTAGAGACATCATAAGAGCTGATGCAGCAATGTATTCATCTGAAGATATCGAGTTGAGCACGACATCAACGCCTCGATCTCCAACCATTGACTTCATCTCATTGGTAAACGTCGCTGCATCTCGGGATGTACTGATGTGCTTGACACCTAGGGTCCGCAGATATGCATGTTTCGAAGGACTCGCTGTAGCGAATATCTCGGCCCCTACACGATGCGCATATTGAATCGCTGCGAGGCCAACTCCGCCAGCAGCAAGGTGAATCAAAACCCGTTCACCACTGCGGAGCACTGCTTGCTTGCCCAAGGCAAGTTCAACGGTCAAAAACACGGTTGGTAATTGGGCGGCCTCTTCAAAAGACAGATTGCTCGGCATTTTGACGAGATTTGCGTGGTTTACAAGGGCGCTGGTACGCAGCACACCCTCTTTCACCAAGCTTAAGCCAAACACACGATCGCCTACAGATATACCTCGAGATACACCATCGGCTGAATTCAGTGCCGACACAACTCCGGCAAAGTCCGTGCCAGGTAGAGGAACTTCTGATATGAAACCTGAGTCCTCAGGTAGAATGACATTTAGAACGTCCTTAAAATTAAGGCCCACGCATCGAATACCTACCTCGAATTGTGCGTCCGGAATACTAGCAAGTACATCGTCTGAAGGGACAACTTCAATGCAGCTAAAACTTCCTCGGCTTCCAAGGTGTAACTCGATAGGGCCAATATGACGATTGGAGCCAAACTCCATGACAAAACGATCGGACTCTACGTAGCGCACATTCAGAGCCACTTCAGTTTGACATAGCTCAAGGTTCAGCTGCTCCAGAAGCTCTCTGCCGACAGAGTCGGATTCAAAATGAATGAGTGACGAAGCTTCTGAGCTCTGTTCAGCGCGAATGCTCTGAACAATACTCTGCGTGTAGTAAGAGTGATAAGAAGTAGATTTCGCAAAACAAATTATGATTCGACATCCGAATAGCTTCATAATATTAGTCATGTTATTGATGACTGTAGCCAACCAAAGACAATACGAATCTAAATCTTTGGCAGAATCAAAATAAGTTATTTGAGGAGGTAGAAGTACGATGTCGTGACCTTGACTGGTGAAAGTTGGCGGTTCAAAGTGACTAAAATCCTTGGAATACTCGACAAAGAACGCTTGTTCTGATAAACGATTGATGGAGTCATCTCCGAGACTGAAGGAATTTTGCATCCATTCGGTTCCATTAGAAACTAACAAAATTGGTTTCGATAAGCTTCGAGAGCTTGGAAGATTCGAGTGAGTAGCTGAATTTTTCCATTGTAAGCAATTGAGTGAAACTGCCGGCTTAGTTGACAACCGCATGAAGCGAAATCGGGTAAGTTTCATAAGCATTGATCCTTCCTCATCAAATAAACTAATGTCGAAGCATAATCCAGGCCCAGACTGAGTAACCGTTCGCACACTAGCCCAAAATGTTGAAGTGCTCCTCACTCTTGGCACACTGAATTCAATACGGCCCACATTCGACGGAATAAACCGAAAATCGAACCCGGTTGCGTAACCAGCCAACTGTAGTGCGCCATCTAACATTGCTGGGTGCACATAAAAACGGTCACTATCCTCCGGCAGAGAAAGTTGTGCGAATAAATCTTCCCCTGACGGGCTTTTCCAAACCTGATTGAGTGTTTGAAATTTGGGGCCGTGAAAGCCGCGATCATAGAGCGTAGAATAACGATCTTTGACACCCAGAACTGCCACTGAGCAACGGCTCCGAATCGCAGACACATCGACGGAATCGAACTCTGGTCGGTTGCGCAAAGTTGAGCTTCCCACTGAGCATAGTACCGTAGATGCATCCTCCAAAGACGGCGATCGCATGACCATGCCTCCTCCATTTGTAGCTACCTCACACACCAAGGACAATTCATCTTGATTCAATTCAAAGGGTTTCTCGAATGCCACGTCTTCCAACTCAACAATCTGCTGGTCGGAGCTGTGCAATACGCTTCGTAATCGTGATGCAATCGCCATTTCAAGGAAGCCAGATGCCGGAAAGAGAGGCCTCCCGGCAATGCGGTGATCCCGGAACAGTGATAGCAGCGAAGGATGTAATAGAGCCCGGTTCATCATACCGTCGTCTCCGATAGCTTTCGAGTCTTGGATCAGCGGGTGCGGCACCTGTTGCCAGGGAAAAGCCTGCCTGTTTGTAAAAGAAGGCGCAAAAGATGATACGCGATGTCGCCACCTCCGGTTGTCACCCTGTATGCTACAACAAATAATGGTGTGAGCAATCGTGCCCGCGTATCCAAACGAGCTCACTCCTGCAACCAAAGCCTCGTCTGGACCTTTACCGCTCGCTTCTCGCAACGATTCCATCGCCGTTGGAAATCCCAGCTTTACATCTTTTGATACCTCCACAATCTTTGGATTCAACTCCTTCAACTCTGCATTTGCCGGCGCCTGCTCTGTCTGTAGCACCATCACCGCCTTGATGAGACCTGCAATACCCGCAGCTGGCTCTAAATGACCGATATTCGCCTTCACGGCACCGATAAGTAGAGGGTGGCCTTCATCGCGCTGCCCGTCTCGATGCACTGACGCAATCGCCCCAATCTCCACCGGATCACCCAGCTCTGTGCCAGTCCCGTGTGCTTCCAAATAGTCCACATCGCCTGCAACCATCCCTGCATCTCGCAACGTGGCCTTAAGAAGCTTCTCCTGAGCTTTTCCATTCGGAGCTATCAAGCTTGCACTCATGCCGTCTTGAGCGACGCCTACACCACGCACCAGAGCATGTATAGGCCGAGCATCGAATGTGGCATCTGACAGACGCTGCAACACAACAGCGCCGCAACCTTCGCTGCGCACGTAGCCGTCGGCAGCAGCATCAAAGGTGTGGCATCGGCCGGTAACAGAGGTCATGCCAGCAGATGCGCAGCTCTTAGCCATTCTAGGAGTCAACAGCGCATTCACACCAAGTACAACGGCAAGCTCACAGTCACTGTTCTGCAGAGATCGCACCGCAGCATGGAGTGCAACCAGAGATGAGGAACAGGCTGTGTCATATGCTGCGCATGGACCATTTAACCCAAACACATACGACAGTCGTCCAGCTGCGGTTGCATTTGAAGTACTGTTAGTGGAGTATACCGAGTCCTTCTTCGCATGCATCACCTGCACTTCTACGGCATCAGGAGTCGACATGCCTACAAACACACCCACATTACGTCCTTCCAAAGATTCTCTGGTATAACCTGCGTCTACAAACGCCAAGTGCGCGTACTCCAGGAGCAACCGCTGCTGAGGATCCATCGCACTTGCTTCCGCTGGCGAGATCCGAAAGAAACTCGCGTCGAACATCTCCAAGTCGTCCACAAATCCGCCATAGAGCATGCGCTGGCGCACTTCCTCGCTCAAGCTTGGGTCAGACGCCGCGACGGCTTCGGCATCCCATCGGCTGAAAGGCACCTTGCCAACGACGCTGCGCCCTGACTCAATGACGTCCCAGAACATGGCAGGGCCTTCAATGCCGCCGGGAAACCGGCAGCTCATGCCGACAATGGCTACATCACGGTCTGATGTATGCAGGGCATTACTTTCGCGTATTGTTGATGGCATAAACAATTCGGAAGACTTGTTCGTGACGATAAGAAATACCCGACGAACTAGTTTGGCAAAGGTAGGGTAGTCAAAAAGCAGAGTTGGTGGGAGCTTGATATCAAATGTTTGATTCAGGCTGTGAATAAGCTGAGTTGCCGACAACGAATCCAAGCCAATCTCCATCAAGGGCACTTCCCAATCAATAGCTTCAGCGTCTACATTACCCAACAGGCTTACTACATTCAATCTGACTTTTTCCTTAACTTCCAAGTCATTTTGAGTTGTATTCTGAATTGACTTTCCTGACTCGAATGATTCTTTGTTGAAAGTCGAAAAACCAGAAGTTGACACTCCAGGGATAGCCTTGGACTTTGCCATATCCATGATGCTCTGCAATGTCAAAGGGTTGACAAACGTCCGAGGAAGGACTACTTGAACAGGATACATACCACCGGTCGCCTCCAGAATTTGATTGAGGACATCTTTCACTACTGAGATAGATATCATCGAAGCTGCACCCAGTTGAACATCCTTATGCATAGCAGCTGCCATACCAACACCCTCCACGCCTGGCCATTGAATACTCACTGACGGCAATCCATGAGCTGACCGCCAATGCGAAAGGCTATCAAGATAAGCATTGGCAGCGGCATAGTTCGTTTGACCAATATTTCCGAATAATGCAGACACCGAGGAAAACATTATGAATGACGTGAGCTCGTCACTCAGAGTATGTCTATGAAGAAACCATGCCCCATCAGCTTTTGGTGCAAACACTGCTTGAATTGATTCCTCGCTCTGCTTGTTCAGCAGCGCATCCGACAATACGCCTGCAGCATGCACCACAACACGAATTGCACCATGCTTGGCTCGAACACGCGACAACATCGCTTCAACCTCGGCCTCAACACCCATGTCACAACGCTCTAGATCTACGACGGCTCCTAATGAGAGCAATTTCTCGAGCCGATCCTCAAGGCCTTGATCTGAGTGCTTCACCTTGCCAAATCGAGAGACTAGCACAACGATTTTTATTCCTGCTTCGATCAAAGCCTCTGCAGTAACGAGACCGAGCCCACCAAGGCCGCCAGTTATCACAGCACTTCCCTCGATAATGTTGTGTGATCGAACGTTCTCCTCTTGACCATGCGAAGCTTTTCGTGCAACGAGTGCTCGATTTAGGTTTAATTTAGGAAGGAATCGCTCGCTCTCACGGTACACCACCTCGAAATTGTCATCGTTGGATTGCAGCTCAAAAATGATTTGACTAACGACACCTTCCAGATTCTGCTCCAAAGCCAAATTGTCTGTATCTATACACATAAAGCGAGAGTTAGGCTGCTCGATGCGCAAGCTTCGAATAAGTCCGTGCACACTTCCACCAGGCATAACCTGGCTAGATAACTTGTTCCTCTCCCTCCTCTCATTCGATTGCTCCGGTCCGTTGCCTCCACAAGACAAAAGTACAACTGTGATCGGGTGTTGCTTCACAGAGCAGAACAACGCTTGAAATACATGGAATAGTCGCAGCATCTCGGAATGGTCACGACCACCGTCGTCCAAAGAATGATATGGCCACAGAGGCAAGATAAATATAGACGAATTCAACTCTTCACCAGAGAAATCGCCCCGAGCCGATCCATTGATTACGTGGAGTTGGCATTTACCTGCAAATGCAGTCTCAAGGGCCTTGGGATAAGCAAGCGGGCCTGAGGTGTCAAAGTTGACCAATGTAATGGCTTCGTGTACAGCACTCCAACTAAGGCCTTGAGATTGATGCCCAAGTGCACTAACCCAATCGACATGGTACAACCCGACAGCAGGCAGAGGTTTTGTTCGAGCTTCGAAATGGACTGCTCGAAGCACAACTCGAGTTGTTTGCTTCACAAAATCAACGATGCAAATGTCTAGGGATACTTTGCCTGAAGCAGCGTTCAAAACTTGACAATGTGCCCAAAGAGTGTCCAAAGAGTCAATGGACGGCTGTGCAGATTCACGGGCACTCGAGAATAACTGAACAGAGCTTATATGCTTCACAACCCATGTTACTCCTGGTGAAGCATCTGCTACTAAATTGACAAGCCACAGCGCGCAGTCTAAAAGGGCTGGATGCACGTGAAAGTGCTCACCTGCTTCGTACTTCTTCAAATCTGCTAGACACTCTTGCTTGCTAGGACTTCGCCATACTTTTGAGTATCTATCCGTCTTGCCAATGACTTCCTCAGAACAACGACTCCGAATGGAGCTCTCGTCTATTACAGCGTCTTCCAAAGAACGCAAGGTTGAGCTTCCCACTGAGCACAACACCGTAGATGCATCCTCTAAGGATGGCGATCGCATGACCATACCTCCTCCATTTGTTGTTACCTCGCATACCAACGACAATCCCTCTCGATCCAATTCAAAAGGTTTCTCAAATATTAAATCCTCCAATTCAACAACGTGCTGATCCGTAGTGTGCAAAGCAATTTGAAGACAAGAAGCAATCGCCATTTCAATGAAGCCAGACGCTGGGAAGAATAGTAATCCGGCTATGCTGTGGAAATGAAACAGAGAAAGTAGCGTAGAATGGATTATTGCATTGTACTCAACCCCAGTGCTACCCATTGCTACGGATTCCTGGAGGAGTGGATGCGGTGCCTGTCTCCAAGGAAATGGCTGTCGATTTGTAAAAGCTAAAGGAATAAATTTATTGAAAGGCCGTCTTAAAGAGCCACTCGAAGTCACTTGGCTAATAATTGTATGAGCAATCGTGCCGGCGAATCCGAACGAGCTCACCCCAGCTACTAGAACTTTTTCAGGCCCTTTACCGCTCGCTTCTCGCAACGATTCCAGGACAATAGGAAAATGCAGCTTTGCATCTTTCGATACCTCGAAAATCTTTGGATTCAACTCCTTCAACTCTGCATTCCCCGGCGCTTGCTCTGCTTGCAGCACCATCACCGCCTTGATGAGACCGGCAATGCCCGCAGCTGGCTCTAAATGACCGATATTTGCCTTCACGGCACCGATCAAAAGCGGGCCGCGCTCACCTCTATCAAGATTTATCGATGCAATCGCCCCGATCTCCACAGGATCACCCAGCTCTGTGCCAGTCCCGTGTGCTTCCAAATAGTCCACATCGCCTGCAACCATCCCTGCATCTCGAAGTGCAGCTCTAATGAGCTTCTCTTGAGCTTGACCGTTCGGGGCCATCAAACTTGCACTCATGCCGTCTTGAGCTACGCCTACACCACGCACCAGAGCATGTATAGGCCGAGCATCGGATGTGGCGTCTGTCAGGCGTTGCAACACAACAGCACCGCAACCTTCGCTGCGCACGTAGCCGTCGGCAGAAGCATCAAAGGTATGGCATCGACCAGTGGCAGAGGTCATGCCAGCGGATGCACAATTCTTAGCCATCCTAGGAGTCAACAGCGCATTGACGCCAAGTACAACGGCAAGCTCACAGTCACTGTTCTGTAGAGATCGCACCGCAGCATGGAGTGCAACTAAGGAAGACGAGCATGCTGTGTCGTACGCTGTGCATGGGCCATTCAACCCAAACACATACGACAGTCGTCCAGCTGCGGTTGCATTCGAAGTACTGTTCGTCGAGTACACCGAGTCCTTCTTTGCATTCGTCACCTGCACTTCAACGGCATCAGGAGTCGACATGCCAACAAACACACCCACATTACGCCCTTCCAAAGTTTCTCTAGTGTAACCTGCGTCTACAAACGCCAGGTGCGCGTACTCCAGGAGCAACCGCTGCTGTGGATCCATCGCACTTGCTTCTGCTGGCGAGATTCGAAAGAAACTCGCGTCGAACATCTCCAAGTCGTCCACAAATCCGCCATAGAGCATGCGCTGGCGCACTTCCTCGCTCAAGCTTGGGTCAGACGCCGCGACGGCTTCAGCATCCCATCGGCTGAAAGGCACCTTGCCAACGACGCTGCGCCCTGACTCAATGACATCCCAGAACATGGCAGGGCCTTCAATGCCGCCGGGAAACCGGCAGCTCATGCCGACAATGGCTACACCAGATTTAGAATTTGTCTCATCTAAAACTATAGGGTTTCGATAGATAGACAGAATTCCAGACTGATTTTGCCTTTTTGAATGTTCATGCATTATTTTTTGAGAAAGACGTGAAATCGTCGGAAAATCGAACAGAAGAGTCGCAGGCAACTTCAGATCGTACGACCTATTCAAATTCTCTACAAGCTGTACAGCTGCCAGTGAGTCTAGACCAAGTTCCATAAGTGGTGAGTCGTGATTGATTTCTGACTGAGCCGCAGAAGACCCGAGAAGATTTCGAACCAAAGTATTGAGTTGGTATATAACATCCGCTGCCTTGGTAGAAACTAAACTGCTCGCTTCGGGCTCATTCTGGATCATCGAAGTCCTGCCGCGGGCACTTTCCGTTCCTTCCAAAGGTAACTGTGACAAAAATTCTGATCTGCAGAACCCATGGAGAAACCTTAAAGTCTTTCTTGATAAGATTGCTGTTCCTTTGTGTGGCTTTATTGCACCTTCATGAGACGACATAGAAAATAAATGCTTTAAAAGCGCCGCAAATGTATCAATTGGTAAAGATATTTGCGCGAATTGAGCCGCTTCTTCTTTTGATGACGTTACTGAAAGACCTACATCTGCTATCAACGGCAATTGGAGGCACGTTGATGGCAGTTGAAGCTCCAACCGCCACGATGATAGTGCGTCAAGAAAGTCATTAGCGGCCGCGTAATTCGAAGATGAGCGCTTACCGAACAGAGATGATAAAGAAGAAAACATCACAAATGCTGAAAGGTCGTCATTCAAGGTATGCTTATGCAGAAACCATGCCCCGTCGGCTTTTGGCGCAAACACAGCTCGCATTGTCTCTTCGCTCTGTTCGTCCAACAGTGCATCTGACAATGCCCCTGCAGCATGCACAACGACACGTAGTGCCCCATGCTTTGATCGAACACGCGACAACATTGCTTCAACTTCGGCCTCAACACCCATGTCACAACGCTCAATCTCCACGACGGCGCCAGACGAGCGCAATTTCACGAGCCGATCCTCCAGACCCTGCCCAGAGTGTTTCACAATACCTGACCGAGACACCAAGACAATGCGCTGCATTCCAGCAGCAACTAGGACCTCTGCTGTGACGATACCGAGCCCTCCGAGACCGCCGGTTACCACTGCAGTCCCAGTTAAAGAGCCAGTTGATTTGACAGGATCGGCTACATCAGCAGATGGCATCCAATCTTCCTCCAGAATGAGTTTGGGAATGTAACGATGTCCATCACGGTATACTACTTCATCGTTACTATCATTAGACGTCAATTCACTAATAATTTGATGCGCAATCTTCTCCATGTCTCCATTTGGCGCTAACTCGTCGGTGTCAACGCAAATGAAGCGAGCGCTCGAGTACTCGATACGGGCAGTGCGCAGGAGTCCACGAATACCTGCAGCTGACAAGAACTTCGGAGGCGACGTTGACGCAGTCTTCCCAGCTAAATTATTCCCAAAGTTAGGCCCATCGCAACCACACGTTACAAATAGTAGTGTCGATGTATGTAACATTTCTGAAGTCAGTAAAGCTTGTAACAAACCAAGAATATAGACGCAAATAATATGATTTGATCCGGAATCTAAAAAACTGCCACTAAACAGAGGTATGATAAAAGTCGAAGTGCCCATCGGAATAATAGGATGTAAACCACTGATCATACTTGAACATTGAGGTCCCACAGTTGACAAGTTGAAAGATTCCATGAGGGCTCGAGAAGAACTCGTTTCTGGGGTAAAATCGACGATAGAAATAACTCCTTGCGAAGTCCACTCGTTTTCTTCCACTATAATATCCCTTGATTCAACCCACTCCACAGAATAAAAGCCAAGTTCTGGTAAAGACTTCTCTTGTGCTACAAAAAATATTCTGCGAAACGATGCGGGAATAGTTTCGTGTTTCACGTCAAAAATTTCGATGTCAACTGAAATCGCGCTGCTTTGTACGTCCAAAACACGAAGATGGGCCCAGAAATTACCTGGTACCAACGCATCTCCCCGTTCACTCGCCATTATCGCCGCAAAATCAATGTGCTGAACCACCCACGAGGTGCCTGCAGGCGCTTTGGCAGCAAAGTCAATCATTCGAAACGCGGCGTCCAGCATGGCCGGATGGACATGAAAACGCTCGTTTTTGTCAGGTTGTCGCAGGTGCGCTAACCACTCATTCCCCAAAGGGCTTCGCCACACCCCTACATAGTGTTCCGTTTTCTCAAGCACTTCGTGTGAGCAAGAACTCTGCAAATCGCTGAGGCTTGGCGTCCCTTCACCTTCAGAGGCCCGCTGCGACGACTGTCTCACTGAGCACAGAGCTGCGGTAGAATCTTCACACGATGGCGACCGAAATTTCATGGCACCGTCTTTGGCCGCAAAGTCGCAAGTCATCGACATGTTCTCATAGATTTTTGCAAGAGAGAGATCAAACTTCAAGTCTTCCAATTCAACCACACTTTGGCTGCAGTTTCGAGACGTTTCGCACAATCTTGATGCAACTGCCATTTCTACAATAGTAGGCACAGCAAAAATGGCTCCTTCAACGAGGGAACACTCACTGAGTAAGGAGTACAAGAAACGATGAAGGACTGCTCGGTACTCGATGCCATGGTTGCGAAGTGTACTGGAGTGCTGAAGCAACGGATGAGGCATTGGCTGCCAAGGAAACGCCTCTCTATTGAGAAAATTGCTCTCAATGGAGGATTTTGAGCTGATACTAGTCAGTGATCCATGTGCCTGATCAAAATATGCCTTCTCTGTCAAATCACTCTTTTTGTCCATCGATGCAGCCCACTGAAGTGAACTCATAGATCCACGCTTGATCCACCTTCGTGACATGGAAGTCAACACTGGGCCAGGGCCAACTTCAAGTATCACGTCAAAAGCTTGGGCCACTATCGACTCGATCGCTTCACGGAACAAAACTGGGCTCCAGACTTGTCGCACCCAGTGTTCAGAGTCAATTACATCTCCTGGTGAAACGACATCGCCCGTCACTGTACTCATAATTGGAATTACTGCTGGCGACATAGGTATAGATTCTACAACTGCACGAAAACTGTCAATCATTGGCATCATAAGTGGCGAGTGAAACGCATGAGATACCTGGAGTTGGACACCACGCACATCGAGGTATCGGAGAATTGACTTCACACTTTCAGATTCGCCGGCCAAAACCACTGAATTGGGACCATTGTCTGCAGCAATCGAAACTGTTTTATTGAGCTGAAATTCATCGATGGCGGCCTGAGCTGTTGTAAAACTGCATCGAACGGCCATCATGATACTATTATTAGCAGGAAGATCTTGCATCAGCTTTCCCCGTTCCACAATCAACTTCATGCCATCGCTCATAGACATCATTCCGGCTACACATCCAGCTACAATCTCGCCGACACTGTGTCCAAGAACAATCGACGGAACAACGCCTCGATCTTTCCAAAGTGATACAATGGACCACTCTAGCGCAAAGAGGGCTGGCTGCGTGTACTGTGTCATTGAAAGTTTCTCTGGTTCCTTTGATTCGAACATAACCGACAGGAGTGATTCTCCAGTGCAGTCGAGATATACTGCTTCACATTGATCGAGAGCACTCCGGAATGACGCTTCATGCTCATATAGACCGAGTCCCATATCAACATATTGCGAGCCTTGTCCGGTAAATATAAACGCAACCCTATCGAGGTTTCGATGCAAGGTTGACTCGCATTTACCCGTGTCAATACACTTCCTAGACATGCAATTTTGTGGCGGCCGACTAATAATAGTTTGTGCGATAGTGCCTGCAAATCCAAATGAGCTTACTCCTGCAACCAGTGGTTTGCCAGGACTTTTGCCGCTCGTCTCGCGCAATGACTCCAATGCCGTCGGAAAATGCAACATAGCATCCTTGGACACGTCAGCAATCTTTGGATTCAACTCCTTCAACTCTGCATTTGCCGGCGCCTGCTCCGTCTGCAGCACCATCACCGCATTGATGAGACCTGCAATACCCGCTGCTGGCTCCAAATGGCCGATATTTGCTTTTACGGATCCAATCAAAAGCGGGTACTTTCTGTCCTGATGCACCGAAGAAATCGCCCCGATCTCTACAGGATCACCCAGCTCTGTGCCAGTGCCGTGTGCTTCCAAGTAGTCAATATCACCTGCAACTATACCTGCATCACGTAGCGTCGCTCTTGCAAGCATTTCCTGAGCTCGGCCATTCGGAGCCATCAAGCTTGCACTCATGCCGTCTTGAGCGACACCAACACCACGCACCAGAGCATGCACGGGTCGAGCATCGGATGTGGCATCTGACAGGCGCTGCAATACAACAGCACCGCAACCTTCGCTGCGCACGTAGCCGTCGGCAGAAGCATCGAAGGTATGGCATCGACCGGTAGCAGAGGTCATACCCGCAGTGGCGTAGTGCAGTGACACTGATGGAGTAATCATCGCATTCACGCCAAGTACAACGGCAAGCTCACAGTCTCGAACCTGCAAGCTACGTGTGGCAGCATGAAGTGCCACAAGAGATGAGGAACAAGCTGTGTCATACGCTGCGCATGGACCATTCAACCCAAACACATATGATACGCGTCCAGCTGCCGTTGCATTCGAAGTGCTGTTCGTCGAGTACACTGAACGCTGCTTCATGTTCTTCACCTGCACTTCTACGGCATCAGGAGTCGACATGCCTACAAACACACCCACATTACGCCCTTCCAAAGTTTCTCTAGTGTAACCTGCGTCTACAAACGCCAGGTGCGCGTACTCCAGGAGCAACCGCTGCTGTGGATCCATTGCACTTGCTTCCGCTGGTGAGATCCGAAAGAAACTCGCGTCGAACATCTCCAAGTTGTGCACAAATCCGCCATAGAGCACGCGCTGGCGCACTTCCTCGCTCAAGCTTGGGTCAGACGCCGCGACGGCTTCGGCATCCCATCGGCTGAAAGGCACCTTGCCAACGACGCTGCGCCCTGACTCAACGACATCCCAGAACATGGCAGGGCCTTCAATGCCGCCGGGGAACCGGCAGCTCATTCCTAAGATCGCAACGTCTTCCATGTGTACTCCTTTGTCAGCAAGTTGCACCTTGTCAATTGACGGCTGCTTGCGCGAAAATGAATGCACGTGTTCAGCAAGCTTTTCGATAGTTGGGTGGTTAAATAAGGTGGTTGGTTTGAGATGAATTTGAAATGTTTCCCCTGGATACGAAACAGGAGGAATTTGAGTTCGTATGTTATAAAATTCTACGCATACAAGTGCGTTTTGTACGCACCAATGTCATCAATTAGTTGTGAAGTCTGCAAAGAATCGAGGCCAACGCCCATCAAAGGATCATAATTTTTCAAAGAAATATGATCGCCAACCACTAGCCGAACCAGCTGATATATTTTTGCTTCGATATCAGCCAGACTTCCTGAGGTTCCGGCAGCTTCACTTTCGCGAGCAGACTGTTTAGAGCACCGAAAAGAAAAGAAGTAGAAGTTGGAAACATCATAATCGAATATAGCCTCACAAAAACAATCATTGAGTACTTTACCTTTGAAGTTGCAAGCATTGCTAAATCATAGAGCACGAGAACTCCATATCCGTGGTTCGCGGTATCCCCGGGACGCCATCCAGAAACGCACTTCAAAATGTTCGCACCTCGATTCAAATGAAATCCAAGGCCAGCGTCCAAAGTTGGTCCCTTTTCTGATACACTAGACACATAGTCCTGAAAATCAGCCCCTTCTCCGCGATAACTAGTGCACCTTGTTACGGCACACACTTGATCGAGTCCAAGATTATCAGCTAGTGCCAAAGCGAAATCACGAAGGGCAACTCCAACTCCAATGTGCGTGCTGACTCCGCCAGATTCAACTAAAGTGTTGACGCGAAGTAGTTGAAGTATGCGGCCATTAGGATTTCTACTATTGTCGCTCTCGTCAACACTTGTTATGAGGTCGATATCGTCGACTGAACCGATAATCTGTGTAAAGATGACACCCAGAAGCCCTGCTGTTCTAGCGTCCTTCGAGTAAGCAACAAAGACGAAGCTGCCTGAAGAAGAGCTCTCCAAGGCCTCAGCTACTTTGCTACGTGGAGTTCGGCACGATAAAGCCCAACTTTCTGTCTCTAGAACTTCTAATGCGTCAAGATCGTGTGGTGCCGCGAGTCGAATTTCAAAAGGCTACAAGAAGCAGTGAGAAAGAAAATGTTACGCGATGGATTGAAAGCAATGCAACAAAAGCTAACAATAGAACTCACCGCTTCTGGTGTGATTCGATCGCTTGCAGCCTGTACAGAAGCATAATATCATCCAAGTAAGTCGAGTAAGCCAACACAATGGGTACGATGCTAGCTTGAATGGGTTCCTTCTACGGAGTTACCTCTATGGGTCTAGCTAGGCTGTGGTTAGCTCAAAGTAAAGGTAGAGGAACACCACAGAGAGAATTCAACCGAAAGTAGGCCTTTTATGAGTTACCTTCATCGCCTCGAGAAGCCTTGCTTCCGGCATCTTATCGAAGGCGCCCTGCAGTTGTGTAATCGCTGAGGTCGCTGAAGCTTTCAAGCACGAAGGCAACAGTACTGCAATACAAAATGCACAATGCGGTGTCATGTAGTCGTGATCATTTGATTGGTGCAAATTTTCTATTCTACTGCAGCGGCGCGCGCGCCGCCGCGCCACGATCAACGTAGTTGATGTCAGTGACAACGTGACAACGTGTCAGAACACACGTACCCAGTACCCAGTACGTACTACAGAACATGTACAGATGTACACTGTACAGTACAGTACGTATGTAACGTTACCCAGATAAAAATGTGATGTGACACACACACACACACACAGACATTTTTCAGTGAGAGCAGTTTTGAGATGCCGGTACTAAACATCAAACTACGTTGATCTATTCTGGCCCTTTCCAGTCTTTAGTCAGTCTTCAGGGAAGTGACTAATACAGTAATAGGTGCGTCCGTGGCACCCTAGACCAGGGGCCGTGAGCTTGGTTCCTCTGGGGCCGGTGCTTATTCCCAACAGCAAGAACCCAGGGACAAAGAAATGATTAAAAGATCCTCCTCCCCCCTCCTTGCGGTCCTGAGGCACTTCGCACTTATTTCATCTAATCTAATCTAAACTCAAAACTAATCTAATCAAATCTAATCCTCGCAATACAAAGCAACTGACATCTTGGCTTCTACAGCTACGAATAGCGCTGGGTTCGAGATATTATAAT
>Ga0307930_1001856_pt1 | contig 16479 bp, 18 predicted proteins | sample OrgLakmetageno46_FD_203161 | JGI IMG/M metagenome (GOLD analysis project Ga0307930, IMG submission 203161) | Saline water microbial communities from Organic Lake, Antarctica - #46 | ecosystem: Environmental > Aquatic > Non-marine Saline and Alkaline > Saline | place: Antarctica: Organic Lake...
ACATGTGATTGAAAAAAATGTTCGAGGAGGCACCATGTGGCCTCTCTTCACCACGTTGAGGCTGTTCTACTTCGTGTAGCCTAGGGCCTGACTTGGGCGCCGCTTTTTTTTGTTTTTTCTCCCGTTTGAAAGAGCCCTTCGAGGGGTGCCAAACGCAAGAAAACCATATTCTTCCTTTTCCGGAAGGCGCCCATTTACACTTTGAAGAGTTACGAGAGTCACAGGAGGAGCTCAGAGTGCGCTCAATAGTTTTGAAGAATTGTAAAAGAATTGATAAAGAGTACTTTTGTTGGAATTGCACAGTTCTCACTCGTTGCATGAATCGTGCCGGATTTGAATTCTGAGTCTTGTCGCGAAATCGCAAATGTCATGTTTCGGCGGTGAAGTGTCGTCAGATTCTTTATCTGAGCCCGGGCACACCTTGAATTTCAAATTTAAGTTTTGCTAATTTGTTGGCCTCTTACTCGTCTACTCTTCCTCCTTTTACTTTTTTCTTTCTTCTCACCCTCATCTTCAATTTTCGTCTCTTTTTGTTACTTTTGTGTGTGCCTCTACCTTCAATATTTGTAGCATGGCTTCACCGCACTCATGAGGGCCTCGATCAATGGTCACACCGCAATTGTGCAGCTCTTGTTGGAAGCTGGGGCTCACAGGGAGGCCAAGAATGCGGTAAAAGAGAGAGAGAGACAGACGTGCACACACACACGTGGTTGACAGGATGCTTTGAAGATGAGGCACCATGTGACCTCATTCCTATCGTTGTGGCTGTAGTTAGTACATGAACACAGGGAGGGGTAGAGCACGCTCGTACACTAAAAAAAAAAACGGTGCGTGCCTTCGAAGGTTGCCGAATGCAAGACGAATATATTCTTCCACCTTTTTTCTCTTGGAAGAGTTGTGAGAGTCAAAGGGGAGCTGAGAGTGCGCTCGAGAGTTTCGAAGAATGGAAAAAAAACTCTGGAAGTGACTGTTCTCACTCGATGTCTGAATCGTGTCGGATGCGAATTGTATCACAATGGTCACGTTTTGCTGGTGAAGTGTCGTCAGGTTCATGATATAAGTCCGGGATTATCTTCATTTTCAAATTCAACTTTTTGCATTTATATATATATATTGCTCCTGCACGAGCACTTCTACATGCACTCTAATACCTCAAACACACCCACATGCTTGCCACCTACTCGTCCACTCTTCCATTTCTCACTTCCCTCTATTTTGCTGTCTGTGGTGTGTGCCTGCCCCTTACCCTTTATGTGAAGTTTAGCTACACTGCACTCATTTTGGCCTCGCGCAGAGGTCACACCGCAATTGTGCAGCTCCTCTCTTAAAGGCTAGGTCTGCCAAGGAAGCCAAGGACACGGTAAGAGAGAGAGAGAAAGAAAGAGTTACACTCACACACAAATGATAATGACATAATGGTTTGAAGGAGGAGGCACCATGTGGCCTCTCTTCACGACGTTGTGGCTGTTCTACTACTACATGTAGCCTGGGGCCTGGCTTGAGCGGCGCTCGTTGTGGAAGGGCCCTTGATTGGGTTCCAAAGAGAATAGAATGTATGTGTTCCTTTCTTGTATGGCATCTTTTTTCATCAAGGGGTAGAGAAGCACCATGGCCTCTTCCTCATTGGCTGAGAGCTTACATGTGCCCTGGGGCACTGTGCATCCGCGTGCCTATTATCTTATCTTTTGTTGTTTTGGTTCCGTTGTGAGAGAGCGAATGGTGGCAATTGCCGAGAGAATGTCTGTTTTCTTTTTTCTGCATGACACTCTTCTTTCTCTTGGAAGAGTTTGAGAGAGTCAACAAGAGAGCTGCGGTTTGAGCACAAGTGGTTTGAAAAAATAAAAAGCATATTTGTTTTCTGGCCACCTCTTTGTATGATTTCTTCCATCTCGCTTTTTCGGTTTAGATAATTTTAAGTCTCTGTACCTCAATCACCCCTCTGTTTCTTCTTGCGTTGCCCCCTCGTTCAGGATGGTGACACATCCCTCATGAGGGCCTCGTACTGGGGTAAAACCGATACTGTGCAGCTGTTGTTAGAGGCTGGGGCAAACATGCAGGTGAAGAACATGGAAAGTGCGAGGGAGTGAGAGCCGTATGCCCACATGTGATAGGAGAGGCAATATATGAGGACTATGGGGAGAAGAGGATCTTCTTGGAGGCCTCCCCGCTTTATTCCTCCCTTTATTTCCTACTTACATGTGCACCGATTGCGTTCACGCAAGAGCTATTTTTTTTTGTCTACTTTCCTATCTCGTCTTTGATATGAACCACCTACACACAAATTGAATGAAATGCATTGGCAATTGATTGTATTCATTTTTTAAGTCTCCGCTCCTCTCGTCTCTTTTCACTTTCATGCTCTTGCAGATGAGACCGAGCGCAGTGAGCAGATGAGCAAAGGAATGCGACTACACGGCTCTCATGGTTAAGGCCGCGAAAGAGCGAATATGTGAGAGAGGAAAGGGCGTTGGCTCCCTGCGTTTGCGTGAAGAAATTATGGCGAGAAAGAGAGATTATGCCTTCTCAGCCCCTTAAAATAGTAAAGGGAACTAGCGAGCAAAAGGGTGATGTATTGATCCCGAGGGCGCTATGAGTGCAATGAATTAATGCTTTGATGTGTTCACTGGTAATAATGGCCAGTTAGAGAACCCCAATCGAAACACAATTCGCCATTGCGGGCCCAAGTCTAGTCTGGTCTAGATTCAATACGCTCCCGAAAAGCCCAGCTGTAGAGTTTTTTTTGTGCTCATTGCGCTTTTAAGACGCCTATACCGGCCGTTTTTGCCCAAAACACGCAAGTTTGCCTCTTTCCGTCACCCAAAGAAAACATAAGAGCATTAATAATAGCCAAAGAAAACACTCTAAAATGGACCTATCTGAGTCCGGGGGGGTCTACACGAAACATGCATTTCGAGGGCCACACGTTTATTCCAAGAGTTTTTAAAAAGCGCCGGTCCTCCAGGCCTCCAGGCAGACGATCTGCTGACTGACTAACGGGCAGCAGCTTTCTTGGCGGCTCTCTTGGCGGCCTCGACTTCCGCTTTGGCTCTCAAAGCAGCCCGTTCAAGAATGGCGACCACACCGTGGTGCTCTCGTCCCAAAGCTACTGCTTGCGCTGTTTTGCCGTAGCTTTCGTAAAATAATAGGAATCAAACATTCAAATAATAGAGGCAACAATTACATTTGAGAAGGCACTTTAGAGATTGAGGAATAATGATTCGAGAAATGCGCAAATATTCAATTAGAAAAAAATAAGGGCGCAATGAAGAAAACTTGAAATTTAAACTTCAATGCGCACCGGTTTTTCAGCGCAGTCTGGGCGTTGAACTCCAGCAAGACCGTAACTACGGATTCGTGACCGCCAAAGGCCGCATAATGCAGAGCACTCTCGCCTGTGTCAACAACGACCACAGCAGCGAAAAAAAACGATAGAAACTCAAAAACCACGTTGTGGTTGCGTCTTGGGCAACGAAAAAATAAGGATAGTAACCTGGTTTTATTGGCGTCCAAGCGCAAAGCGCGCTAGTAGGTTTACGCGCACACGTACCGTAATTGTTTCTTCCGTCGACAAAGGTGAATCTCAGTGGTATCATCGAAGTGGACTCGGCGCGAGATTCCGCATCTGCCACTAGCAAGGCGCGCACCTGCACCGCACATTCGATACACAACCAGTGCATCGTAACAACATAAGTCTAATAAAACGAACGCATGTCGACTTGTCAACATTCAATGAGTTAAAAAGCTGGTGAAACTCTCGATTGGACTCTTGTCAAGAGCTGAGCACCGCGCCCAGCATGATGCAGAAAAGGGCAAGCGAAAGAAATAACGCAGAAGTAAAAAGGGCGTACCAAGTCAGCACGGCCTGCTTCTGCTGCCTCGCGCAGTGGCTGTGTGGTACGTTGCTCTGCCTGGTGTAATAACAAGTAGGATTGCACGCGGGAAAGAGAGACAAGCATCAGTACAATGCCGTGGTAATTTACTTAGCAGCAGCAGCAGTAGTAGTAGTAGTAGTAGTTTTAGTGGTTTTAGTAGTAGCAGAAGAGGAAGAGGAAGAAGAAGAGGAGGAGTGAAACTTTGCAAAAAGTAGAGGATGTGGCATGTGTATTTAAAAACAGACCTGCATGTTGCTCCAAAAAGGTGCCGCCCATTCACTTGTGCCGTAAACCTTCTTCCTCTCCGGAGACTGCGAGCTAGCATTATAAATGGGTGGCAACTTTGTGGGTGTGCTCGGGCTAACCTCACCAGGAGACTGAATTGGTGATCGAGGCACGATGGGCATGATCGTCGATTATGCGTAGAGCTTCTTAGTGACTGATAGCTTTTGTGATTGTTAGCTTCGCTTCTACTATGGATACAGTGCCGCTATAAGTAGGTATTAGCACCACATACTTCGTGGTTATTGTGCGAAAAAGGGCACAGGATGAATGCCTTACACTCAACTTACTCCTCTTCTACTGTTTCGAACACCATACAAAATAATTATACTATTAAAGGCTGCAAATTTAGTATGGTTGTTGCATGTATCTGATGGTACTATATGCTAATGCATGTCTCGGAGAACTATCAAGCTAGGAATGAGTAATAGAGTGGCGATGGCCAATACGTTAAATTCGTTGGATTACTGATTGAAGTTTCAAGGGGATCCTGGCGGATTGTCAAGCAGAACTCGGCGCGTAGAGCAGGGCAAAATATTGTGGCTATTCTGTAATGCTTCTGTAGATAGCTCTACTTAGCTACAGAGTCTGTAGTACTGTGTACTGTAGCTTCTAGCTACCTAACTAGTAGCTAGCTAGGAGCAAACAGCAGCAACAAAAAAAGCTTGAACACTTGAACCAAGGGGATTACTTTAACACCGACAGTGCTCTAATGTGTTACGAGTTACGAGGAATACTTGCCTTCGTCAGCCTTCCCTGTAAAAGCTGAAGTTGTACAGTGGATGGAAGTGGTTATAACAATGAAGCTGCATTGGAACATACCGCTAGTCTTACTTGCAGGGAGTGGAGCAGGCACGACGGATGCATTCACTTCATCGAAAATTGGCTGGCTCCCCATAGCGAGTAAGCTAGGTAGTGGGCATTCTCGAGGTCGAGTGCGCATGCCTATCTTTCTTACTGAAGTACAGCTGCGAGAGGACGCTTGGCAGTGGTCCAAAGAAACGAGTAAAACGAATCGCCCGCGGCCATCAGTGCTAGCTCTTTTCAACGACGACTTGCAGTGTGTCTACGTGGGAAATGCTTATGATTCGGCTCTTCTAGTCGGCCACATGGTTAAAAAGCACGGAAAGGCTACAGTAGCGTGCCTTCGAGAGGAGCCTTTTCCACCCGAAGTAGAAAGTGAACCCATTGGAGTGAAAATGATGGAGAGCTTAGTGGCAAGTTGGTTAGATGAAATAGCTGAAAGTCGTGGTGATGTGCCTATTGGCAACTCGGATAAAAGTTGGGCGGAGTTTGATGCCTCGGTGTCGCCGTTCTTGATCGGTAGGTTGACGGCACAAAACTGTTGAACTTTATTCCATTTCTGTTTTTGGGCCCTGGATGCATTGTAATTAGCAATTCATTAGACTACTTCTGCCTCATTTTTTTTTCCTATTTGTTCTTGTTGTGCATGTGCATTAAGTATACACAAACACATCGCATTTGCCTTCAGGTGCTTTTGGAGACGGCAACGACGATTTGGACGACAATGGCGTGAAAGACCCCAATGACATGACCGCAGAAGAGCTGATGGACTCGCGGCGAGAAAAACTCTTCAACAACATGAACGATGCAATGCGGTAATGTTGCAAATGTTCGTACTTGCCATGCCTTCCGCTATCTTAGAATGCTCCTAACATTTGATGTCTATTTCTGGACCGCAATTGTTGTTGTTTTTTGCACAAACCACGCCGCTTATGGCAATTAAAGCCACTAACATTGTATGTACGCGGATACTTCCGAGGCAGCCATACATAACAATCAATTTTACGTTGTACTTTTCTAGGAGCGGCGACGAGGCCACAGCAATGGGCATGATGAAGCGACTCGGCAAACTTGGCGAAGAAATGAACGCCAAGGACGACGAAAGCAACGCGGATGCTGATGACAGCACCGACACCACTTTGGGGCTGTGATTGATTCGGGAAAGGAGGCCAAATAGTTCACTAGCTCGAAAAATTACTTCAAGGCACAACAATTGAAATGCGATTCCCATCACGAAGCAACGCAAACACTTGGCAAATAGTACTCGCCCCTACGGAGGGCAACAGAAGGGGTTCTTGGTTGGAAATGTTAATCGCTTCTCTCCTAGCTGTGGCGACTATCAGCTACTGATATTTCAGCGACTAATATTTCATATTTCCATAAATAATGGCCGTAATTCAGAGGTTCACCCAGCCAAGTTACAAGTTAGTTCTGGGTATCCGATCAGTGCGCTTTTTTTTTGCTATTTGCCAATGACCAATGTTTCTTATTGTTCTTTGTAAATTTCAATTACTAAGATCTAAGATGCGGGAGTATAAACCGGTTTGGTCTAATGGCCATTTAACAACCAAGCGAGGAATGGGCCAGGGTCACTGCTGGTTTTGGTTGAATCAAAAGCAAGTTTCAAGGGAATTATGTCAACGCGCAAGCACCGTCGGTGTCTCGTTTTCTTTCTGTGGTATCACCGCACAACAGGAAAGCGGCGAGTAGCCAAGGGGCTTCGAGCATCGGCATGGCTGGCGGCGTCCCCTGCGGCCAACATCACCAAGAAGTCGCCCTGGTGCCAGTAAAGGGGTGCGCCCTTGCCAGCTGGGTTGATAACAGTGACCTTGGGCCCCATTGGTTGAGCTGTTGGTGTGCTGGCAGCAAAACGTGGGCTTTGCGCCGTGCCATTGCTGCTACCGCCAGAGCTGGTAGCGCTGTTGTTGTTGTTGCTGTATGCGCTGAAGTTTGGAGGCTGGGTCGCTTTGATGTACCCGACGAGAATACCTCTTACGGGGGGTGCCAAGCAACGCAACGAAAGTTCGGCGAAACTCACTGGCCGGCACGGAACGCTTGAAGGAACAGGCTCGCTACCATTACTGCCTCTGCTGCTGCTGCTGCTGCTGCTGCTTGCATTGTCCTTGAAAGCGCTAGAACGCGCAAAGGGCAAGGGCGGCGTAGAAGCAGCCAATGGTCCTCTTAGATTTCTTGAACCAGACGACTGCTGCTGCTGCTGCGAGTCTGGTGCAGGTACAGGGAAGGGTGGCGATTGGCCATCGAGAGGTACTGTCGCGTACACGGGGTCAGCGACGAGTTCATTGGGGTACAGCAGAGCCGACGCTTCGATTGCTCGTAATCCCACGGTGCCTGGCGCGGAGCCCATGAATTCAGTGAGGATCGACGCCACCTGAAGCACATGTACGAGTAAACGATAGGGGTGTCAAGAACATGCGAATATGTTGCATATACGGCATCTTTACAAATTTACGGTGCAAATTCATACGATTGCAGGAGTTCATGGATTAAAAAAGGCACTTAATTTCCTATCTTTTAATACCTCTCGGCGTTCGGCAGCGGCAGCGAGAAGCTTCGCTGCAATGTCATGCACCTATCAATGTCAATGGAAAGAAGACACAAAGGTGCGCGCGCGCTCGTGAAGTGCGAAAACTGAGGTAAAAAGACTGTCTGTGAATGTTCCTGAAAGAATGCGGTTTGTTGAAGTCATAAATGCGTCTGAAAATGAAAATACAAACAAATACAATGCAAACACCCTACGGCACATGTAAGCCAAGAAACCAAAAGGCGTACCACAACATAGTCAGCCAAGGCATTGAGCGCGGGTGACTCCGCAATCGTGGCCTTGGCTGCCACATCGAGCACTTCAGCGACAATCGGCAAATCCACTTGGAGCTTTTCGAGCTGAGTTCGGCTGAGAGACGACAAGGACGATTCACCTTCCGCCTGCGCTTTCACTTTCTCGCTCACGGATTTCTCGCCTTTCTCGGAAGCAGCAGCAGCAGTGGCAGAGAGCTGGCCAATATTCTTTGAAGACGACGACGACGAGGAATAAGTTGGCTGCGGTGTTGGCGGCTGAGAAACTTGTCCGTTGGAAACCAAATGCTGCACGTGAAGGTCCCGAATCAACAGCACGGTCGCGAGCACTTGGGAGTCACTGAGCAACAAATCGCGCTCTTGGTCTTCTTCGGCGACCACTACGATAACGTCAACTTTACGGTGGGTAGAGTCGTGCGCAAACTGAAGGGCGCCGCTTTTCTCGAGCTGGTGGCGCACGTCTGGCCTGGCGTAGACATGCTGCACGAGCAAACCATTGGTAGGTTTGGAGCAATAGTCCTTGAGATAGGACGACACCTGCAAGAGACAATGGATGAATCATGATGCGTGCCAAAAGTAATACCGAAAAAAAAGAAGAAGCGCAGCTTCCCTGTCTATGTGACGCCTCTACAAGATACAACTCTAACACTCGACATGTCCCTTGCCCTATTTTTTTCTGACAGTCAGAATCGCCACAAAAGACATAATTTCGCTCACCTCTTTGACGTTGCGGTCGCAAAGGATCGTCGCGGACGAGCGCGGCGGAAGGCTCTGGTCCAATTCACGAATGAGATCTTTAACGTCGCGCCGCCATCCGCACACGAGTACATGCATGCCGTTCAGACGCCAGGCCATGGAAGGGGCTGCAGCAGACGCAACTCTCTCGGCAGCTGCTTTCGCTGCTCGTGAAGATTCTGCATTCACTTGCTCATCAACAGGAGTCGAAGTTGAATCTACTGGTGTCGCTTCGGTTGGCTCTGCGGCGGTGAGTTCCGTTTCTGCAGCTAATCTTGAGGACCCCAACGGACTTATCGGCACGTCCTCTGGCGCTGTCCAGACCTGTGGGAGTGCACCTGTAGTTGGCGTTGGCGCAAGCGATAAACCTGTCTCGCCTGTGACGCCACTGCTGACGCTGACTAAACCATCTGCGCTGCCGTCGATGCTGGACTTCATCTCTATGCCATCACCGCCGCTGTTAGTGATGCTGTTAACGTCATCGTTGTTATTGCGGGCCAGCTGAAGAGGTGCTACTGGTGCTGGTGCTGACGCTGGTGGCGCCTCTAATGATGGAATCAAATGAGCAGTTGGGAACAGCGCAGCATTGGCATCGGCAGCAGCGTCATCTTGCGCAGCTTTCGCGGCCACAGCTGCATACTCTAGATGCTCGAAGGCGGTAAGGCCACGGTAACGACGGTTGGTTGCATTTGTGTGAGCAGCGGCTTCCTTTCCTGACCCTAATACTCCTGCTTCTAGTTCATTACCAGCATTGCTAGCGTCTTGGTTTACAGCATCACGCAGCGGTGGCGGCGGCGGCCAAGGCCGGCAGTGAAGCGACGATGAGGGATCGTAGAAAGGCCGCAACAGGACTTGGTATGAGTTTGCGTCCTCAGCAATCAACTAACGAGATGAAACAAATCAGACACGTTAGCAATAGGCACGAGCGTGAGCAATACAGTACATATGCCACGCGCACGTTTTCAACCAGACAATCGATTTAATAGAAGAAATCCTGAGGACACAAGGAGTAGATACGCATTGCTGGCGCCAATGGTGTGAAAAGCTTCTTACCACTAATTCATCGCCTTCCTCGATAACGCATTCGTATTCAGCTTCATCTTTATTCGTAAAGATTCCGCCACTCTCGCTAACTTTTGATGTATCCACCAACCCGTGAGCCGCCAGCGCAAAGGCCTCAGACGAAGTTTCTACGCTGTACTGCATAGGCACCTCAGAAAGTGATGCGCCCATAGTTGTGCCGTCAAACGATCTAGAGGACCTAGACGACGACTGCTTGGATCCTAAGGCGTGTTTCGCTTCGGTCTTTTCTTCAGCTGTTGTCGATGCCGTGCTGGGTTTCTTGGCGTGATGCATTTTGAGAGCGTGCGCACGTCCTTCAGGGTGCAAAAGCAGTTTGGACCCTTTACGCCGAAGTCCTTTCTTTGCAGGTGCGCCAACTGCAATACTGGAACCAGCAGCCACAGCTTCTGGAGTAGTTGAAGTAGACGATGCTGACTTTCGAATGCCTACCAGAATGGCGCCTGAAAGTCGTAGCGACGCTTCTCGCAACGTGCAGCCTAATAAACTAGAGTGGCTTTTGAAATAGCACTCGCAACCATCAAAGCCCAAAATTGGGTTCAGTACTCGACTAGCTGACGGGTGCGCTGCTGATTTCGCGAGCAACTGCCCAACGAGATCGTGAACCACCAGCAATTCAAGGGACTTTCCACCGCACACTTGAATGAGCGGGCGGCTGTCGATGTCGGCAAGTTCGGCAACAATGTGGCCCTGGTACCATTTCCGCTGGATGTTGTAAACTCCTGTTCCATTTTTAGTGTCGTTAGCGACCGTAGGCGAGTTACTGTTGCCAACCTTCTTGGCAGAGCTGTCATTAGAGACATCTTCATCTTCAGTTGGCACTGCCAAAGATAACCGCCGAGTGAGCTTGCGTTGAAAAGGCGGTGGAGAAGCATCGGTAGGCAGCTCAGTGGTGGTGGTGACTGTGGCATTTTCATCAATCTGAGACGAAGACATTGATGATGTCAGCGACCATCTGCGACGTGCAGACGGCGAAGTATTTGCACTGGAGGTAACGTCATTCTCACTGATACTGCCAATACCACTGCCACTACCACTGGCAACACCATCACTGTGCCCGCTGTTGCTGCTTTGCATAGAAGGAACTTGGTCATGAGGCGACGTCAAGAAATCGCGAAATCCTTCTAAACCAGTACTGAAGCTACGGCTGCTCATGGCATTTCGGTTCAGCCCTCGAAGCACCTTGCCACGATCTTTGGAGGGCGAAAAGAACAGTTGCTTGCTCGGTTGAGGTTTAACTTCCATGCGATCTCGATCTGGCGCTGCGCGGCCATCTTCAAGCAGGGCTTTCAATCCAAGAACCTGGAGGAATACGTACTCCCACGGTCAATATGAGGGCATCCACAGATCGCAAAACAGCCAAACTACGAAAAGATGCCTGCAACTCACCACATTCAAGATTTGAGCGTCTGCTCGGCCAGGGTCTTCGCGCGTGTCGCTGAGCACTATAATAGCACGGCTTGCTTCCGGAGCAACCTTTCAGAACAAGAGGGAAGGGGAAACGAAGAGAGTCGTTCAGTGCCCAATTCAATAATCAAGACGAAGCAACCAATGAAGACATAACATTGAACCGTGAGCCGAACAGAATTAGTCCTGTTTGATTGCATGTGCCTATTCTGCGACACTGACCTTGGCCAAGTTCGCAGCATACAAGGGGCTCCCGCGCCGAAACACTACACGCACACTGTCCTCTAAGCCCAAACTGCGGAGTTGCGTGTTCACCTGAACCACAGAAGCCGTATGCGCAGAACACGTTAAGACATGCCTATCATTTACCGGGTAGAATTTTCACTTTTCAATTTGAACGGAGAAGCATGAAATCACACGCAGAAAGAAGCACACCTGGTAGTCAAACTCCTGTTTGGAAGGATAGTCCGCCAGCACCACAATGCAGCCCTTGGTTTTCCACGAGAACATCGATGACGGAGGAGGATGTGAAGACGCCATTGCCATTGCAAGTTCAGTGACTACAGCGACTGCTTTTGTGGAGTAGCCAAGCACTAAAAAGTGGCCTTTTTCAGGGACCTATGCACGCAACAACAACAACAACAAAAAAAACGAGATATTTTGAACATGATGGCGCAATGAGAAAAGTATTGAAAAGGTACGAAACACCAAAACTGGCCAGTAATATTGATTCTGAACATTAAAAAAAGACACGCACGCACGCACGCACGCACGCAAGCACGCACACCTGGAAGTCGCCTTCAGTGATGCCTTTCGCCGCGGCTGCCAATAAATCCACACTGAAGCCCAGCACTACACTGAAAAACAAAATGCCCAGCAAGCTCACACAACAGGCTACTGCTAGCGTGTACGGCAAACGAGCACGGTCGAATTTCTGCACATGAGGAGCGGTGTCTACGAAACAGGTCCAAATCTACACACGCGTAGGAAGGAGAGATGATTGAAAAATGATAATCATGAGGGTTGGCTGATCAGTCGCAAGGTAATAAAAATGTAAGCAAAAAGAAAGCGGTGACAGAGCAGTCACTGGAATGACGAATGCAAAAAAAACAAAACAAATGCACACACCAGCCAACCAGCGTAGATGAGGGTATTGGCGTGGTCTATGTCGGCTTCCTCTTCGTCGTCTTCGATTTCGTACACGTCGTCAGTGACGTCGTTACGACCAAACCAAAACGCGCCACTCTTGGTACGCGCACTCGAGCTCCGGGTTCCGGAACGCCCGGCCCATTCGTACTTGGCCGCGTTGCCACCTACTCGTGCGTCGGCTGCGAGCGCGGAATACTCCCCGGACATCAATGCGACGACCAAGAAAGCTGCCATGGACGCGAGGAGCACCTTCAAGAATAGAAACACGAGAGCCAACATTGGAATAGAACGAGAAGCGTAAGACAAACGAACTTTTAAACGCAACTATTGACAAATGTGTGCTTTAAAAGCCGAACTGGCAGGAAAGGTTTGAGAGGAAGGAAGTGTGTTGCGCATTGCAAGGTCAAGGAGGAGGGCGATACGCACCAGGGCAGCTAGCGCAATCAATGCGTAAACGCGGTGCGTCGCGGACTCCAGAAAGACTTCTAGGCGGTACCCAAGACGAGCCATTTGCCAGCGCCACGGGTGCAGCCGCTTAATGTCCGACCACGCCAGCTGTTGCGAGCCGCCACTGCCACTACCACCACCTCCTTTGCCGCCGCTGCCGCCGTTGCTGTTGATGCTTGCAACGGCATCCCGCCCTGGGAGTTGAGCACAGCGCGTGCGTTCTTCTTCAACGGCGCGCGACTGCTGTCGATCCAACAACCGAGAGTCTCGGCGCTCCAAGGCCGCCCCTACTAAGGGGGCTTTCCTCATGCTGGAAGGCGAAGAAGACGCAGAAGAAGGCCGAGCTGGTAGCGCTGCTGGGAAAGAAGGTTGAGGACTGCTTTGGTTCTCAAGACTAGGTCGGATACGTAAAGGCGGCAGAGGTGACAAATGGTTCCTACGCGGCGAAAGAGTACTCAGCGGAATGGCGGAGCCTGGTGAAACTACTGACTCTCCAAAACTTTCTAGGCGTGCGTTGGCATTAGAAGGAACCCGCTCAGGCGAGACAGCCGACGAGGGACTCAAGACCATGTTGAATGAGCAGCTGCTCTTCAGGTAGCCTTGCGCAAGCCTTTAAAAATGCCAATTGCTCAAGTTATGATAACCGTACAATTAAAGAATTGAAACCTAGTAGACGTGGTATAAGAACAGGCGTGGGTTAGGAATAAGACGTGTACCTGCGTAGGAACAAGTACATCATGAGGTCAATGACTTTGAGCTCATTAATTGTACTCGTGGTAATCAAGCACGCAACAGTCAGGGAATGGTATAAATAATATAAAATGAATCATGAAAGCATTTCACGAACCGTGCCACTCCGTTGGTGACGAGATATTCCTTTCGGTGGTGCTACTTCTTGTGATAGGTGCACGTCCTTCGACCTACTACCTCGGACCTCGGACGTCCGGATCTTCGTTGTTCGAGCTTTCTCGGCTTCGGCTGCTGCGTCGTTACATAATCGGATTGGCTACCCCCGTATTCGAAAAGTACGGATTGGATTGCAGAACCCCCTCTGTCCCAAATCCCAGCTTTTAGTAAACCCCTCCTTTCAACACAAACACCCTCTTTTAGCCTTATCGTTTTAGCGTCTTAGCTCCAGATTCCACGCAGCGGCAGTAGAGGAAAGAGGTATAGTGCTACAAACATTTACTGAGAAGCTTTCAAAAGCATTTGAAAGGGTCTATGGACGCTAGTGCTGTCGAAGGTTTTGCCGCCGAAGGTTCTGGTTTGAATGCGCTTGCTCTTGCCGCTGAAGGCGGTTCATCCTCCTCTTCGACTAGCATCGTAAGAGTTGCTGCTATGTCATGGCTTCTCAATGTTTGAATCTTTAGATTACTATGTTTCTCATTTAAATCAATGCTCTTTGTGGTGTGTGTGCACAGAGGGCCCGCTTTCGACTTGGTGCCCAATTTGCCAGCAAGGTAGAGCTCAAGGACAACCTGAAGTTCCTCTCGCAAGAACTCCAGCGGAAGTTCCGCGCCAACCATAGCAACGATGCACATCGCATTGCTTACCAGTGTTCCACGGTCAAAGGGAAGAAGAAGCCTTCCGGGAGACCAGGAGCGTGTCAGTTTTTCGTTCGTGCGACCATGGATCACTGTGGCTGCGTGACTATCAAGGAGTCGTTTCTGGAGCACACAACTTGCACTCCGGAAAGCAATGCGGCGGCCATGCGCACCATGATTACTGTGCCGTCTTCCGAGGCGGAGGCTGCAGCGGCTGCCGTGGTAAGCTCTCAACCGGTCGGAAACCTGGCCGAGGCGGTGCGAAGCAGCATCAAGAGCAAGGGGTTCTCTGCCTCGACCAGCACCATTGCACGCGCCATCGCGAAGACTAGAACTGCGCGCGCCGAGAGTGTGCACACCGCTTACGCCTCCTTGGCAGCATTTGCCGAAGCTTATGACGCAGTAGACCCCGACAACTTTGCCAAAGTTGAACTCGACGGAGACCGGTGCCTGGACCGGGTCATGTTTGTCAGTGGGGCTGCGAAGCGCATGCAGGAGCGTGGGCTCCTGGCACCAGTTGTCACACTTGGGTACACAACAATGGGGAAAGATGACGGCACGTTGCATTTTCTGCGTAGCTTGAGTAGCAGCGAAGGGCTCGCCGGTGCAGCAGCTGCTGCTGCGGCAGGATTGGGTCGATTGGTCGTGTGCGTGGGTCGCAACTATGCAGGCAACCATGTGTTGTTGTCGGTCGGCCTGGTGGCCTCGGAAAGCGCTGCAAACACGGAGTGGTTCCTTGCGGCAACAGAAAGTAAACTGGAGTTTGCAGAGAAGTTTGAAACGGTGAACTTTTTCTCGGATTGCAGTCCAGCAACCACCGCAGCCATCGAGGCAGTCTACGGCCCGAAAGCTTTCCGTGCCTACTGCTACCCTCACTTCCGCCGGAACGTGGTTCGCAATGCCCCGGGTGATGAGAAAGCCAAGGTAGAAGTGCAAACGTGTTTAGATCGGTGCTTCCACGCCAAAACAGCGCATGAATTGACGGCGGCAATGAACGAGCTGAAGCGCACCAACTTGGCCTCCCACCTGTACGTGAGCGCCGTGGATCTGGCTCGGTGGGCACCTGCACGCCTGCCGTTCAACCCTTTCGGCAATGCAGGCGGCAATGACGTCGATTCTGTGATCGAGTGCATCCTTCAGATGAAGCGCGCAGGCGATGCCTTCGGCTGCATCTTTGAGTTGTTGTGCAACGAGTCCAAGAAACTGTTCGCCCTTCAAATGCTTTGCTCGACCGAGACGGGATTGCTGGTGTCGCCCGACTTGCGAAAGGTCTTTGAGGCGCGGCTTGCACAAGCAAATGGCAGTATAGTGGCCAGCCAGAGCGACCATAATGTTATGAACATTGCAATGCGCGACTGCCCCAGCGAGACGTTCCGGGTGGATTTGACCAATCTAGTGGCAAACCGTCGGACGTGGTGTTCCTGCGGTACGTCGGCGCTTGGGTCCGTTCCTTGCGTGCACGTGCTTGCAGCGGTCCGAGATCACCAGGCCCTCCACGGGGAGCTCACGGTGCTTTTTCCGACGGGTGCGCTGCGGCCAACAGACGGTGGCATCAGCGTTTCCACTCTTCTGTTGCCGTCAACGTTTGAGATGGTGGTAGATGCGACCATCAAGCAACCCCAGTGGATCACTGCGAACCCACCAAAGCCTCACGCTTCTTCAAACAAGAGCAGTAGCAGCATCAGCAGCATCAGCAGCAGTACCAGCAGCAGTACTAGCAGCAGCACGCAAGATAATCAGGTCAGTCTTGTTTAACACAAAGTGCATAACTTTATAACGCTTCCAATATGAAACAAAAATATATTACTCATTCAAAAATGAAATGCTGTCCATTTTAGGCACCTATGAACTCCCTTAAGCGTGGCGCCTCCGACATCAACGGCGAGGAATCGAATGACGGTAGTGGTTTAACGGTGGCCCAAAATTCAGGCAGCATCTCAGTGTTGCACTCTAGCAAGCGCAAAGGAAATGCCTGCCGGTTCTGCGGGCAATGCGGGCACTACCAGAAGACATGCCCATTCAATGACGACCGGTTTTTGAAGACAACAACCGCCCTTTTGTGAACACTTTTAAATTCGCGTGTTTCCTCAGTTTTCTCTATGCCTAAGTCCACATTGAAGGGGGTGGTATGGCAGATGTCTTAACTTAGCCCCCCACCCCGAATGAATTGAGACACCCTCCGCCCTCCGCCCTACTGCCGTTGCCAGACGTAAACAGGATTGTGTGGCTTTTCACTAGCCACTATACTTAGCGTGTTGTCGTGTTGTATGCTAGTCAACCAACTGTAACGTGGGCCACTTCCACAATGCCACCCGGGTTACTAGTTGGCTAAAATTAAACCGAGG
>Ga0307930_1001858_pt1 | contig 16468 bp, 21 predicted proteins | sample OrgLakmetageno46_FD_203161 | JGI IMG/M metagenome (GOLD analysis project Ga0307930, IMG submission 203161) | Saline water microbial communities from Organic Lake, Antarctica - #46 | ecosystem: Environmental > Aquatic > Non-marine Saline and Alkaline > Saline | place: Antarctica: Organic Lake...
TTGAGGGAGTGGTCTTTCACTTCATGCGCGCCGCCGTTGGGCACGTTGACCTAGCCCCCACCCGACACACACCCCGCAAACAACCGGGCGGATGGAAACATGAAGACACCGAAAGACAAGGAGAAATAGAACAGGAAAATTCCTATAAATGAATTCGGCTCCCGATGCTGTGCCTACTAAACCCCGATGATCAAAATATACTTGGAGATGCTTGCCACGTTTCTTATCACTTTGGCACTTGGAATTGGGGCTAGTTTGTCCTACCTGCCACTGTGCGGTGTAGTCGTAGCCCCACTTGGTGCCCACCGCCACCTCCAACGGATCAATTTCACGAGACTCCAGCCACGCCGCCAAGAACTCTTCCGAAAGGCCGTACCTGCACACAAAGAAGAGAACAGTGCATCATAAGCAGGCGAAATTGCTAACTACAAAGTGACGAACAGGCTGCAGTATCCAGAATCCAGAATGAACATCCATTCAAATGTTCATGGTGACGACGCCATTGGAAACCCCACAAAGACTAATCAAAGACGCAGCACATCTCGCACCCACTAACTTACCCGTGAGCAACGTCGAAATAGCGCACGCCGTTGGCCCACGCCGCGTCCAACACGTCAAACGCAGCTGTTCGCATCGCAGATTCAGACCGCGAATCAGCGGCACCTAGGTCCGCGGCGCGTTCCAGATTGATGTAGCCCGGTCGCCCGAGCGCAGCTAGCCCCAACCCTAGCTTAGGCAGGTCCGCTAATAGCGAGCCTGGTGCCAATTCCGCTTGCCGCAAACGAGGAGAGCTGCGCCCCACAGCCAACATTCTTGTCGCGGTTCGAGTGAAGAGCATTCTTGATTGATGCGGTTGACTGTACTGGCTAGACGTCACACCGAGGAGCTTTCCCGACAGATGAATAAAGAAATGATGAAGAAAGGTAGATATAAAAAGAAAACGAGCGTATGTTCTGCACTATGGCTGCTCTGGTGCCCAGTAGACGCTCGCAAGGAGAGCTGGCGACACAGTCGTCTGTCGATTGTCGATCGATGATAGTTCGTGCGTTTCATATTTTGTGTTCGATATACGTCAGTCAAACAATCTAAATTCGTCAATGAATACGTCAGCATGTGGGTGGGAATGTGGGAATTGCGAACCAGTTAAAGCAAGAAAACCGCGGGTTTTCCGGGATTTTACCCACTTCGGCTCAGCGAAAGATCCAACAATTACTAATTGCGCTGAAGGAAAACCAAGCAGTCTTTTGGATTTCTTGGTTGCTGCTGCGAACTCGAACTCGAAATCTGCTCTTGAGCATTTCATATTACTCTCGGAGCATAGAAAAGTTTGCTACTGTGCCCAGGAGACTGAACAACGGCGCGCTCTCTTCAATGCAGAAACAGACGCAGAAACGACTTAAGTCCGGTTTCAAAATTATTTCATGAACAGTTTCCACTTTAGAAGGGGGTGGAAGTATTATGCTTCCTGCTCTCTAAACACACTATCCTCTTTACGATTTTGACTTGCGCGCAACGCACGCGCGTACACTTCTGCCCGCAGCATTGGCTTCTGTGTCATTTGGGTTTGTATTAGTTCGAGTTCGCTACTTTGGACCACTGCCACCGATTCCATGGCCACTCGGATATCTATGAATTTTAGTCTTTTTTCTGGTATTAGCAGCTAACTTCGTATAGGCTTCTTTGCTCTGTGTTTCTTCCTGCTAGTACTGTAATTCTCTGCCTGTGCCTTCAGCATTCTCTGCCTGTGTCTGCCGGTGTTGCTCTTCTAACTTCTAATTCCTAAAAATTCTTACGTTTCTAATACGTCACCAAAGCTCCTTGGACTGGCCTTTATCCGGCTTAAGTAATTTATAGTTCCGTGCTCCTCCAATGAAAAAGGGAAATGGGAGAAGGGAGACAAGAAAGCAAAAACATTTTGCATTCAGGGATAATACGTGTTTGCATATGCGGTGTGTATCTGCGGGTTCCAGAAGGCTGAATCTGGCTTATTTCCTTCACACAAGTCGGCGGGGTTTATGCCTCCATCGTTCTTAATGATTCATGCCAAGGAGGTATTTCCCCCGTCCATTATTTTCCGGTGCGGCATCAGCTCAATGTTTCTGTCAGGCGACACCAGCCCTGGTATGCCCCACATGCCAGCGATGCCCCATCGACGAAATAAAATAATGCCGAAAAACGCACGTCTCTTGTAGCGGCATCAAACGTAGCTTTTAGAGCTTGAGAGCAAGGCCTTCATGATTTGCGTCGTTGAGGCAGAATAAGCTCATTCAGACGGCGACGTTGGATCCTTGATGCCTATGACAAGGTATGACTCACGGTTCGCGACACACGGTTCCGCGTGGCCAGCAACGCGCCGGACCAAGTCCTCGGCGCGAGCAAAGAAACGGTCGCGGTCAGGCCCGGGGTCGGCCACCGAGGCAAACACCGGGCGAAGAAATGGAATGGACACATACATCTTGACTGTTTCGTGTGCGCTGTACAATACACTGGCGGTTTGGACCCGGCGCACCTGCGCTCCACGTAAGCCAGCAGCCTCCACGGCTTGTACGTAACGCGAAGGGTCGAACATAGGCCCAATCTTTTGCAGCGTCTCTTCCAGATGAGGCAAAGCATTCGTGTCTGAATCCACTAGCTCGGCGAGCTGGCGCATGAAGCTTGCAGCCCAGGCATCCGAATGCCACAAATTAAACGCCAAGACGCCGCCGGGCCGAAGCACACGCGCAGCTTCGCACACTGCTGCTTCTGGACTCGGGACTAGAAAAATGCCAAAGTTGCTCACGACTGCATCGTAAGCTGCGTCGTTCACCTCCGGCATGTTTTGTGCGTCGCTGACAAAAACGCGGCCAGCGCGGCCTTGCAGACGCGCCTTCGCTGCAGTTACCATCGCCGGTGCAAAGTCCGATGCGTCAATCTGCATTTGAACTCCTGTTTGTGGTGCCCGGTCGGCTAGCAGGCATGCGGCCACTCCGGGGCCACATGCGACATCTAGAACGTTCCAAGTTCGATCGACCTGTGATGCATCTGTGCGCTGCCGCGCGGCTAAGAATGAAATGACGCTGTCAGCCAAAATTGTGGCTGGTGCGCTAGTCATGGCCTCAGCGTTCCCATCCGCATACTTAGTGGCCTGGGCTGACCATGCCGCAGCCGTATTCTCCGTCGAGGCCATAGCTTACCCCTTGGGTTATGCTGCGGTGCCTGCGGTCGTGCGTGTTCACCACTATTTCCGCTAATTATTTACTTCCTGCTCTCGGGTTTCGGCTTCATCAGCTTTTTCTTCGCACCTTCTTTTTCTACGCCTTTCTCGAATATGATAAGCGAAACGTACTGCATTGCTGAAAACAAGCAAATCAAAAATGAAGCTGCGTGGTGCGAATCCTTAGCCTAGTCAGGATTTCATCATCGAGCTTTGATTAATTGCCTATTCCCTTGACACAAAGCATCGCTTGATATATCGTCAATCAGCGGTTCAGTTGCATTTATAGCATTTACTGTTCTCATTAGTCGTACATAGAGATTCATTCATATCAAGCTCTAATGCATTTTCTAGTATACCTCTTTGGGCTATCTCGCCGGGAATTATTGGGGTCAGTGGCCACCGTACCGTCTATTTTGCTGCCTTCACCTTTGCCAGTTCTTGGTTTGAGTGAGGCACCCGCTCTTGAAGCAGTGGAAGCAAATCCTACGCTCTCACCAAGCCAATTGACTCAACGGTTTATTGAAAGTCAGTTTGAAAAAGATGCTCAAGTAGTGTGGCCTCTGGATGGCCTGCCGGCCACAACTCCGTTTCGTTATGCCTTTGTGCAGGGCCGCGTACCGCCTCCCGCACCTCCTTTGGCCTACCCTAGATACATGGATGGAACCTTCACACTGCGGGCCACTTTCAAGAAAGTGTCCTTTCCGCAAAGCTCCAAAGCACTGTCGAGCAACGAGCTATCGAGCCTGCCTGGATACCGCCAGGGAAGTTGTATCATGCTGCCGAATGTCGGGGCTAGCCCTGCACCTTACACGCAGCGCTTTCTTGCCAATGGAGGCAAAGTATATGCGGACCACGCCTTCAACAATCCACGGCGGCTCGAGGCGGGATGTCCTGGGATCCAACTGGGATCAGTTCGCAATTACCCCTTTGTGGGAGAAAGCAAAGGGGCTGTTGTTGAGGGTGGTGTTTCATGCTACGTGTCGGGGAATGGGTGCACGGACAAGGAAAACCCAGGGTTGCACCTGCCGAGTGCTCGATTTGGGATTACGTACAGCGGGCAGACTGCTCTACGCGACGCTCTCGTTCAGCAAACAGTCGACACGACTGTAATAGCAGTGAGGTCAACCATGGGCCAAGAAGGAATCGATCAGTTAAATGGAAATGTTCCTTTCTATGCCGCGCAAACTTTTATCCAAGACGACATTGAGCAAGGCCAGCAAAGTGCTTACACCGAGTTTTTGCAGTTGTACCCACCGCAGAAAAATGAACTCGCTGGAGAGCAAGGTACTAATAGTGGTGCTATCAAAGGGAAGCTTCGAGTGGCCGCTTTCTTGTCAGGGCCACCGCCCGAAAGCGATCCGAATGCAGCCGGTAGCGACAGCAGAAATAGCAAGGCTCCGGATCGGCGCGCAGCGATTGCCTTGTATGACTACGACCTCCTTTTCGAGCCTTCTGTGGCCGATGTGTGAGGCGAATAAGCCGCCGTAGTCGGATGGCTGTTTTTCGGCGGAATGTTCTTTTTAAAAGATAAGCTCTTTGTCTGTATAACACAACCTCGTTTAAAGACTACTGCCAAAGAAAAAAATAGCACAGTTCCTCCAAAACGGAGATCGGAGATGTTTTTTGGGTTTTGAAACCGGGCCCTGATGGGCCCGAAATAGAGGGATAGCTATTAGAAATCAAAAGAAGAGTTACCAATACTAGAAGGTGAGCTAATGAGCCAAGCATGCCCCAGTGGAAGTCAAGTGGAAGTGGAAGTGATGGCAGCGACTTCCGGTTTAGTTTGAGTTTGACGAAACGCCCTACGGCCCGAAGTACGTCCTTGAATTTCTTTCACGTGAAGCCCCCTCCCTGTAGCTACGACGAAGAAGGTGCGTTGTCTCGAGCAAGAAGTCAGTCCACCAAAATGCAGCATTCATAGTCCGATAACTCTAGTCTCAGGCCGACCGCAATTGATCGATTCACACATTCATCGACCACCCTCTAGACCATTACTTGAGTCAGAATGCGCGCCGGGCGTCATCGACGTCCTGAAGGAAATGCTCCAGAGCCTACTAGCCAAACTCTCGACGAGGAGCACAAGACCAAATCAAAGCTAAGCGTATCACCGATCGTTGCCGGAATACTTGTGGTTGGGCTCCTTACGGCGATGTCGCTTTCAGTAAGCACCAAATCCACTGAACCAGCCGGTGTTGCAGTTGTTACTAGCATTGAAGCAAGTACTTCTACCATCCCTACTTCAGTACCGGAAGCTACACCATCTCTTCGTGAGCCGCCACTACTGCTGCCTCCTAGCGTAACCACCACTATGGGAACAGCACCAGTGCACGCTAACGCTGGACACACTGCCTCGAACCCAAGGAGCGAGAGGGTAGCGCGGCCTGTTGTGACTCTGCCTCAAACGAGGCCACATGCAGTGCCATTTCCGCGACCCATTTTTGACAACCAAACTTGCCCGTCCACAACGGTATGGTCAGAGTTGAAATAGAGAGAGCTATTTGATACCAGAAAGTGAGTCAAACTGCTGGAAACTTAGATTTACACAATACATATTATAAGCTTTATTCAGTTTCAGGACTCTACGCATAAGCTACTTAGGCTACGGCCTAGCTATTCAAACTCACAACACAGGCAGGAGCTCTCAGTGCATAAGAGAAAGCTAACTTCGGCACACATTTTGATGCATGGGTACATAATGCTTATTCCGCCGGCAAGTGCATGATGTTGACTGTGGGTGCGGATCTGTAGGTATTGGATGGCAACTGCATTCACGCCAACAGCAAACTCAAGTGCGCTCCACTGCGGCGCGATGATAGAAGCACATGTAAACGGCCTTGCGGTGCCCTGGCCATCAAGTTAAGAGGAGCTGGCGGCGTGCTTTTGCGGGAAGTAAGTCACGAAAGTGTAAGAGTAACAATAAACAGCGGTTTTCCTGGTCTGATCTGTCAAATTTGAACGATTTAGAAGTCCATCTTCATGCATGCACAAACAAGCTACTTGCAGCGCAGTATAGTCGTACGCATAGTGCTGTCTTCCTTACTTCTTCTTTTTTTTCTTCTGTATTCCTCGGTCCTTTCAGGGGTTATTGATGTCGGTCTATGGCGGTGCTGGTTTTGGGAAAGGGTTAGACGAGTCTTTCATTGTGAGCGAAGGCTGGGCTTATCAGGCGCCGCGCAACGTGGAAAAAGTCCAGAAATTCAAGCCCAGAAACGCGGTGTTCTTGACGGCACTGCGCCACCCGGTAACCTTGAGCACTTTCGTCGTGTCTGCACATACCAATCAGTCTGCGCGTGTCGGAATTGAGATATTTATTTTTCTTGTTTCTTCACTTTTTTTCGTCCTATAATGCAATCGCTTTCGTTCTGTTCTTCGTTTCGTCCTGCATTTGTTTTAGGTGAACCGAATTTTGAGCCGCTACTGGTACGAAGGCCGTTTTCAAATGGGCACACGCGCAGTGGGGCAGAAACCATTGGAGCTTCGCGATTGGATAAACCAGGTATTGCTATTATACCATAGTCTTGTTCGGGAAAGATCACAACCTTTCTTATCTCTTTGCAGATAAATGAAATAGATGCATGAGCAACTCAAAGAGGAATTGAATGGAATTTTATAGATATGTCAGTCTTTCCAATTTGCGAACTTTTATTCACTGATCTTTGGCTGGTGACTCCTTTTGTTCATTTCTTTTGCCCCGTATGTCTACCTCACCCCAAATTACATGTAAGGTCAACAACCTTGAAACCACCACTCGTGGGAGGCCCATGCGCCTATGGTCCTGCGTCTCCAATTACTACGTGAAAACTTTCGCAGGGTGGCTTGGAGATCCTTTGTGTGGTGCTAGTGCTGAGTCATCGCGTACTACTCCCTCTAGTGCTGTTACCACCACTACTGCAACTGCTGATAGCAGGACTAGCAATGCCCTAGTGGACGGCTTTTCGCATTCACCTGAGAGCGCAGAAAGCAAAGATGAAGAAGGCTGTGTCGGAGGCGTAGGCCGTGCCCAGTTGGCTAAAGCAAAGGAAGTGTTGGAGAAAAAGTTTCATGCCGTGCTGATTACCGAATGGCTTGACCATGAGGCGCAGGTAAATTTCTTCCTGGACAGCACTCAGTTCATGCTACGAATGCACTGCAAGAAGTTCATATTTGTGCATTGGTTTGTTTTTTGCTTTCTTTTCGCTCCGATTTCTTTCGCGAATGCGTGTGTCACTTGTTCTTCACTCGTTATGTTGTCCCTTCCCACCTCTGCTTTCGGCTACTATGCAATTTTGCAGATTGAGTGGTTGGGGCAGTTGTTTTGTTTCCCGACTCGCCCTCGAGTGACCCGCAAACACAGGAAGTTAGGCGAAGTGCCGTATCCTTTGCTAGCGCCCAAAGCAGCGCCGGGCGGACACTCGTCCGAGAAACCTCTGAAGTGGCGAGCGAGTGACAAGGACATGCAGAGGCTGGAAGAATTGAATGCACTGGATTTAGAGCTATTCGAGTGGGCAAAGGTATAATGCACCTGTTGGATTGTTGAGAAATGTTTGTGCGCATGAGTGTGTGTCTGTGAAAGAATGAGAAGAGTGTTGCTTTCCCCCTTTCTAATTTATCATGTTTTATTTTCTCTAGATATCATCGCAAGCTTTATCCGTTCTTTCTTCTTCTTAAATTTTTGGCTGAATATTATACCGAATTCCTTCGTCGCCTCATGCTCTTTATCGTACATATCTGCTATTTTTCAACACAGGAGCGAGCGAGAAACATTCTTAGTGCTCTCAATGCAAGTGCTTCACCGCCTTTCCTACCTCTACCGGAGCCCACATCGCATTTGAAGGAGGCAACATCGTCCCGGAACAAGAAATTAACATAGAAATAAGAAGTTAATCCAGTTTCTTAAGCTCTTATCACCTGCATGCTTCGAGCATTCACGTGAAGTCCTTGACATTATTTCAGACCATATACAGATATACATGTTGTCAATAGTTCCTCTTTTTCTTTTTCGCCCACTGAGACTTCTATGAGTCAGGAGTTTAACTGCTAAACTAAGCTGGTACCTGGAACCATGGTTATATTTAGATTCGGCCCGAATTGGCGCACTTATCACTTATATTTATATCCGCAATATATCGCAATCGCCGCTAGAAAGAGGGCTACTTAAATCGATTTCAACGCCCTTAAATGTGTTAGTTTGGGGCTTCACTCTCCACTGGCCACTATAATTGGCGTAGAATTTAGAGCAAGTGTTAGAGTGTTTTGTGTTGGGTGTTGCGTTCTTCTTCTTCTTTGTCAGCGTGCCACTTTGGACCGCTACAATCACTTCCATGGCCACTCGGGCATGTGCGCCTGATTAGCTTCTTAAGTTTAGTTTTTGCTGCTTTGCTTTTCTTCCCTACCCGTTAGCCTTCTAATTCCGGTCCTTCGGGGCCTGTCTCAATGAATTCGGGTAAGGTCCTACTACTACTTATGTACAGACTACTTTAAGCACTACAGAATCATATTAATCTGTAAGCACTAGTCTTAAGTACTACAGTAACGTGAAGCAGGAGATAATAATGAGACAATGCTGAGTGTTCATTGGCAGATTTGTGGTCGGACGTTGGGAAAGCAAATCTTCATGAAATCGTTGGACAGCGTAGCCACCAGTAACGCTCAAAATAAGCTTACAGTATCTCAATTGCTCGGTAGCTTTGTCGAACTAGCGTACAAGAAGTCGTCTGCATTAGCCCTTCTTTAAAGTATATAGCCGAAAACTGCACAAACTTGAATCATAGAATACTCGGCGTTAGCAAATTCCTTGAATAGGCGTTGCGGAGACCTCGATCGCTGCACAGAAAGCAGACTTTCCTTTCACAAGCATCAAATACAACTCAAATTAGGCGCACACGGAGAAAACACCGCTGCGTGAGCACGCGTCGATTTTAGAGTGCAGCCTAGCTGTGGCCGAGTAAGCTCTCGACAACATTTAATCTCGAACGATAGCTGTTTAAGCACTAGTCGTAAACCATGGACCCGATGATGGAAGTGGACGAAGACGACAACGAAGCCGTCGAGGACGTTGCTGTGACGCCGCCCGAAAGGCCGCAGCGGCCTGCCCTGTCTCCAGCGCGGCTGAAACTAGCTAGCAGCTTGAAGAAGCTCAAGTTAGGGCTGGTCAAGGCCATGGGGCCAGAGCCTACTCCGTCTGAGTTTAAGCCGCTTCGGTGCGTGCACTCTCGTCTAGTTGTGTATGAGTTTACCTACTTGTATATGCATCAATGTCTACTTTTTGCTCTGGCTGATAATCCTTCTCCTCAATCGCGCAAATACATCTCTTCAGTGCATTTATAACTGGTTTCTCCAATAGTCTTGATTTGCCACTGCGTTGTATTTGCTTTGCGTTGGTGGGAATACTCGATTCCAGATACCGCATTTTCATGCCACTCGCGAAACTTGCAGCAAAAGCCGAGAAGTTAGCGAAAACACCTTCTCGACTACCACATTTGAACGGGAACCAAGCCCCTTCGTCCAACCCTTTAGTGCGCTTGTTTCCGCGACTTGCTGCCATTGACTTCAAATCGAAAGCGGGCCAGCTAAGAGCCGCGGGGAATGCGTTGGTGGTGAAACAGGGTGGTAGCGGCGGCGGCGGCGGAGGAGGAGATGATGTTGAGGTTGGGTTAGTGGTTGCGAATAGTGGTGAAGGCGGGGAGGCCAACGACAACGCTCCTGCGAAAGAAGACGGGCCGTTGTCACGCCGACAGCGAGTAATGCGAAGCCTGCGCGCGTGTTGTGGCGTGTGTTGGCGAGTGTGCTGCAAGCCCTCGCCTTCTACTGCGCTCTGGCTCGAGCACAAGAAAAACACACTGCCGCCGGTGCCCAAGAGCAAGGTATTTTTTAAAGAATTGCTGAATGCTTTCCCGTCATGATTATCAGAGTTGGGTACTTCAAAGGCATAGTTTAAGGTAAATAGATTCCTTTTCAGTGGATTTTCAAGACTAGAACGTTTTTTCCTTTGATCAAGTTTGTTTGAACACATTTCCTGCTCTTTTTTTTCTTCTAATTTAGGTGCTTAATTCAGTTCGACTTCTCGTGTATATCTTGTCTGCGTGATGCGCATTAATGATGTCGATTCTCGTAGGTGCACGCGTGTCTATTGTGGGAGAGGCTCCTTTCTTTTTGCTTGCCTCATTGGTTGAGGTACATCATCATTGCGAGCGTGTGGCACTTGTTTCCGTTTTGGTACACCATGATACGGCCTCTGCCGGAGGACCAATGCTCGGAACCTCTGGTGATTTGGATGGAAGTGACCGGGCAAATTACATGTGGGAGGCTGTTTGGGATCACGTTTCTGAACGCCATTCGAATTCGAAACCGCCCTTGGATGGGGCAAAACTTCGGAGAGGTATATTTGCTAAGAAGATAAAAACGATATACTTTATACTTCTCTCGTACGATCGATTTTCTCACCTATTCTTTCTATTGAGTTATTGAAAATAGAGCTCATACATTTGTCTACGTGCTGAAGGAATCAAATATAAACACAGAACTTTTATGCTTTTGCTGTGCAATTGCTTTGACTAGTAATTTGTGATGATTTGCTCATTGCTATGTGCATTTCTTTCTCTTTCTTTACTAGGCCATGGGTGAGTTGTGCCGCGAAATGGGAGACGGCACCGAAGACCCGGATCCGTTTTGCATGGCAGGGATGCGCTTGCCGTTCTATGTGGTGGTTTACCACCTGTGCGAAATTGTGCTGGTGTTTGTCGGGTGGTCCTTCTTTTCGAACATTCAGGTAGGGTGACTGACTGGAGATGAAAAATGGGAGGGTGGGAGTTTACGGGACACTGACGATTTGACGATGTCGTAAGGAAGGTGCATTTTGTTTACTTGGATTTTGAATGTTGATTGGAAGCTCTGCTCATGCAATTCTAATGGTATTCTTAGTCTTTACCCTTCTTCTTTTTATTCTGTCTCCGCGCATGTCCTACAAGGTGTGCGCCAACACCGTCGAGGACTCAGCTTTGGGCCTGATGTGCTACCAGACCTTCAATTTGTTCTTCATGTGCCCCTGTGTGGATTTCGCGTGGCCGTGGTTTTATTTGGAGTGGGAGAAGGACGTCGATGTCATCACCAAGTTCAAGAAAAGGCCGCCTAAACGAAAAAAAGTCAAAGTGGTGTGTGTGTGTGTGTTGTTAGTGAGAGAACGAAAGAAATAACTGAGGATTGCATTGATTGCATTCGGAGTTGATGTGCTGTTCTTCCGAGTATACTTCCCTCCTGTGCTTGAATCGCTGCACTAATTTATTTACCTTACGTGGAATGTACTCCTACTACAGGGGGAAACGCCGGAGGAGCCACCCCCAAGGGAGATGTTGAAGCTCAAAGATGGCGACGACGACGCGACGATAGCGTCCACTGCCACTCCGCAGGTCCTTGGGCTTGTTTGAATGTCTTTTTACGATTGAGGATAGATAGACGATGCTGCGAAATTCTTCATTCTTTTTTTTTCGTCTCTCGCGAGTGACTTTTGTAAGGATTGATTTCGTAAATTCGAATCAGTTTTTTTTTTTCCTCATTCAAATTCTTCTTCTTGTCTCTTCTGTTTTTGCCTCATTGTGGGTTTACCTACCGTCTTCTGGTGTTCTTGTTCTTCGTACCTCAACTCCTCCTTCTCAACTAGCTGGAGCAAGTAGGCAAGGTCAAGTCGAAAACCAACGAAGTGCAACACGCCGCCAGACACGAAGTCGCTGCTACCTGGGAACAGCTGGGCAACAACACGCTCCCCAAAGAAGACGACAACGCCCCTACAGTGCCCAAAGCAGCGCCCATCAATCCTAGAAGGAAAGGCCCCGCAGGCAGGAACAAAAAGGTGTCTTCATGTACTTTTCTTGTCTTTGTTTTTATTGTTCTCCTTCTGATACTACCTTCATTTATTCAGTGGCTGTTTGATTTCCTCAACCTGTACTACAGTAGTGCTTACTACATTGCCCCTCATTTCTTCCCTCACAATAATTTCCCTAATTCTTCTTGTGCCCGCAAACACACACACACACACCTCAAAAAGGTCACTCCCATGAACGCCCAAGGTGAAGTCCAGCAAGCTTTGGGGCCGGTGCGCTCCGCTGGTTCCAACGGCGACGAATGGTGGCGGAGCACCGGGCTAGCCCCTCCGAGAAAAGGCCGAGGAGCCAACGGCCTTTTACCCGCGTCGTCTTCTTCTCCCTCGTCGCCTGCTTCAGCGCCTGCAGCAGGAGGAGGCGGTGGTAAATCTGCTGCCAAGAAGAAAGCAGTTACGACTCAGCCGAAATCATCGCCGAAAAGTGCCACAGCCAAGCTGCCTCCGATTTCTTCTTCAAGTGGAAGGCCCAAAACTGCGCCGGCGAGGTCATAGTGCATAGGACAGTGATGTCACGAATGCGCGATTGTTCAATTATTCGCATGAACCATTCACTTATATCGGCCGTGCACTCCGCTATCCTTGCGCCTTCAGTCTTCAGTGTAAAGATAAAGAGAACTGGGATTATTGTTGATAGTTGAATCGCTTACTGCAGTTGCTGGTTGCTAGGCAAGCAAATAGAATATTTTTCGTTACCGGTTACCGCGCCTGAGCGGCCTCACTAATAAAGTACCGAGCGGCTTCTAATTGCAGCACCAGTCTCTTGGTTCTTCTAGCTTACATTTCCCTCGCGCCTGAGATCCACAGCCATATCCATATCCCATGTAGCATATTATGTCTTTGTCTGAAGCTTAAATCGACCTCGAATTAGACGCCAATTCTATTCTTATTGCTTTCCGACCTCCTTATCTCCATTCCACAGTGGGACCTAATGGTCCACATCATAGGCACTTCATACGCACATGACCACTGACCACATTGCTCGGAATTGGCGACAAATGACCTTCAGCCTAGTTTCTCTGCTCTCTCTTGTATTATCTCTCATCTCTCATCTATTTTCACTTAACATCAAATATTTGGGTGCGCCCTTCACTTGTGGTTCTTCGCTCAAGGACGCGAGTGTGCAGTGGGCAGGCCCCTTTGCATCACAACACATTCGAGACCAGTTCCTGCTCCGGTGCTGTCGGGCCGGGGCGCAGCCGGCTCATGTTCCCGCCGGCCAGCGCAATGCCCCCTTCTTCGGATTCGTCGACATCGGATAGAGGTGGCGACGCAGCGCGGATAATGCCTCCTTCTCCTCCTCCAGCATCACCAGAGAGCGCATTACCGCTGCCACCGCTGCTGCTGCTGTTACCTCCTCCCGCATTGTCACTGTCGTTGCTATCGTGTGTAGCAGAATTGTTTCCACTTCCTGTAGGGCTCCTACGGTTGGAGTTACCGTCATGATCATTGTGGCCATCTTCGTTGTCGACTCGAGTGCCGTCACCGTCTCCGCCGCTGCTTTCGCGCAAGGAAGAACTGCCAGGCTCCGTGCGGTCTGCAGAGGTCGCTGCCGAAGGCCTTTCGTCGTCGTCGTCGTTATCGGATCCTCCCTCAGGACCGGAGGGTGAAGAACCTCGTCCTGCTGCTGCCACCGAACTGCTTGGCACTGCGGGCGCTGGCTCGGTATATGGCACCTACAGAAGCAGAGAAGGTGACACAGTGCAGAAACGACTCAGAGAACGAGAGGTTAACGCAGGTTTTCGTTGGCTATTCTTTTCGTGTAGTGTTGTATCAAGCATCCACGCAGCTACTTGTTGCTCAAGAAAACATATTTGTTCACACTTTCTCTATCGTCAAGTTCTACTCTGAACTCCCGCAAATCATGCCTCAACTACATGTAAGTAGTAACTTACGCCGTGGAAATCCATCAGGTCCTCCAGCCTTTCGCGCAACAAAGAAATGTTTCCGTTCATGAACACCATGTTTTTGTTCAAAAACAGCATGTTTTGCGACATGGCTTCCTGTGCTTCCCGGATGCTCTGCTGCTCTCGCGCTAGGGCCGCCACGAACATCGCCTGTGCTTCCAGCGTGTCTTGAATGCTCGCAATTTCCGCAGCTACATCCTTCTGGCTCCCGCTGTTGCTGCCGTTGTTGTTCGCGCTAGCACCGCTACCGCCTGCTGTACCTGCACTGCCAGCGCGCGGGGAGGTCGGCGTGTGGTGAGCACTGCTGCTTGCGCTTCGGTCCGCGCTAGGGGTGCCGGTGCTGCTGCGACGGTTGAGGCCACCTGAGCGAGGCGACGAGGGGCGGGGCCGAGTCCCGTTCGGAGACGTGTACGTGTTGGAATTCCGATCGGACCGGGACGAGGAGCCAAGTAAATCGAGGCCGCCACCCACGCCGCCGTCTTTCGTAGGCGTTGGAGAACCACCTCCGCCTCCGGAAGAAGAAGATTTGGCGTTGATGGGGGCAAAGCTGCCAGCTGGCGTGCGCGATCGAGAGCGCGTGCCGTTAGCCCCTGCAGAGCTACTGGACGTTGCGGTGGTTGTGGTTGGGCTGCCTACCAACGCACGGGCGGGGCTGCCACTGGTTGTCGGACCGCTGCCCCGGCCTACGAGACTTGCTCTGCTTCGCCCCGGCTATAAAACGCACAGCGAGGAGTGTTAAGAAGCACTCACATTCAAATCAATAAAATGCATTAACCCAAGATAAAGCTACCAAATTGCAAAGAAAGCATGCTTCCGTTCGCGACCACGATGAATAGAGGCACGGAACAAGAAGGCAACAACTTATCAGCGTGGGTTGAAGCAAATGTCGGTTACCGATGGCTTGCTACTGTTTCCAGGGCGGGACTTAGGGCGACTCGTGCCTGCTGATGATTCCCGCTGAGTAGAGGGTTCTGTTGTAGTTCCAGTGTCTTGCTCCATGCTTGGCCTTCGAGCTAGGACTAGGGAAGCAGCCGGGGGGCAGTAGATCTTTCACCACTCGGCCACTCGGTCGGTGCGGTCAGTCTCCGTGAACCGTCAACAACCAACCGGAGCCCGTTCTCCGGCTGAACCGGTTCTTTGAAAGAGAAATCTCTTCTGCATGGAACCCGAACTCCCGATCGTGAACAAACGAACAAACATAAAGTAGATGGAACAATGGCGCACGATGAAGAAGTTTGGCAATGAGCTTTCGCTGACACCACATGCGATTCTAGAGCTCTCGTTCGGTAGCTAGCTAGCGAGTAGGATAATGAAGTTACAAGGGCGACGGGCTAGCTTTAGTTTCATAATTGTGCTATGTTTTACGTTCGCGGCGGGCAAGTTTCAGGGTTCAGCTCGAGCCAAAGACGAAGACTATCGATCTCCAAGTGGACCTGTCTTGCACGCTGCCCTCGAAAAGGTTGTAATTATCTCAACACTCTTGAAAAGTTACAAGTGTCAGCGTAGGTAGATTGCTGGCTAGGATAAGACGTGCGTCTTCATTTATCTTCATCCGTAACTGTCTCACGACTCCTGTGAACACCTCACGTGTAGGCTCTTGGCGAACCACTGCCGCGGTGGGCCAAGGAAATCCCGGTGCAGAACATCAACTACACGGTAGCATTTCAGACGTATTCGCCCAAAATATCGACCGGTTGCTTCACCACTGCTTTTCTGTTTGGCCCACGCTGCGGCTTTTGCCGCGACGATTGCGACGATTTGATGGCGCAGGTAGCGCTTGCACCATATGAGGAGATTGGTTGACTAGTAGAGATGCATGGTGCATTTAACATGCTGTGCGTACCTCTTATCGTAGCACACTTCGCCAGAGATTGATCCAATTAAGCTTTACCACTCGTAGCGTTTTTAGTTCCTATTTTGTTTCACCTTTCATCGTTGGATTCCTCCTCTCTCTGTATCTTGTTCTTCTGTTTACATGTGCAGGCCGAGAACCGCTCCGTGCCAGCCGAGCAAGCTGACGTCATCATTTTGACCCCCGAACTGAACAACAACCGCGACCACGGCACCAGTCGCCTCGCGCGCGTGCGGGCTCTGCCACTGAGGCCGCGGGGCAACTTTTACTTGGTGCACAAAATCAGCCGTGGGCTCGTGGATTCACCGGCGGACGATTGTGGGCGCCTCTATCCACTGCAACCACCATTTGCTTCGACTGCTTCTGAGAATGCTTTGCCTTCTTCTCCGGGGTCTGCTAATGCAGCCACTGCTGCTGCTAATGCTGTTAATGGTGCTGCTGCTGACAACCACCTCAACGAAAACGAGAATAGCAACCACCATGCGAATGTGGTAGCTGAATTCATCGCGCGCGGTTTGAACTCCACAACCGCTGCTGTCTCCGCGGCTGCGTTTTTAGGGCCTTCCGACCTGTGCGCCGTGCTGTTGCGGCCCGATATTATATTCGCGGACATCGACTTGGGCGAGCACGATTTGGACGACGACCATTTCGGGCAGCAGCGG
>Ga0307930_1001865_pt1 | contig 16437 bp, 22 predicted proteins | sample OrgLakmetageno46_FD_203161 | JGI IMG/M metagenome (GOLD analysis project Ga0307930, IMG submission 203161) | Saline water microbial communities from Organic Lake, Antarctica - #46 | ecosystem: Environmental > Aquatic > Non-marine Saline and Alkaline > Saline | place: Antarctica: Organic Lake...
GACCCCCCCCCCCCCCTCATTAAATTGGAAACTGTTCATGAAAAAATATTGGGGCCAGCCTTAAGACCCTTCTGCGTCTGCTTCTGCGTTGAAGAGGGCGCGCCGTTGCTCCGTCTCTTGAGCGCGTCGAGCCAAAAACCATACTGGTATAAGGCGCCCATATATCTTGCCTATATCAGGGGAAAATGAAGTCGAACGCGAACTAATACGAACCATAAAGCATAGAGCCAAACGCAGCTCTCAAGGTGGAGGGCTTGCGAGGGTTTCGAAAAACGTTGGAGGATGACCACGACTAGCGTCCGTGGAGTTTGATGGAAGATTTATGGGTTTAGATCTATGATAGGGAGGGGCCGCTAGGCCACAAGCGGCCCACTTGCATGTTGCTGTTTGTATTACTGAGGGGGGGGCTTTTTTATTCACTGCCACTCCGCGGACGAGGAAGGAATTTCTGTCCCGCCAAGGCCTCTTTTGGCTCAGGGACAGAACAATAGGCGCCTTGAGCGCTGAAAGGCACACTTTGACCTCTGCCGAGTGGACCTCGTGTTCCGCATGTCACGGGCTTCTTTGCTGGCGCGCCTTCCTCTTTACTGTTCTGCGGAGTGCGCAACACCCACAAATACCTCGCTTTTTGCAAATTTTCTGAGGAATTTGGCCAATGCCCCTCTCCCTCATGAATCTATGCCATTTGGGTTTGTATTAGTTCGAGTTCGAGTTCGCCAAACGCAGAAACGACTTAAGTTCCTGGTTTAAAACTCGTTCATGTGATTAGTTTCCACTTCAGGGGGGGTGGAAGTACTGCGCTTCCTGCCCTCTACAAACCATCCTCTTTACATCTTTGGCTACTTACACGCAACGCACGCGCATACACTTCTGCCCGCAGCATTCACTGGGAGTTCCTTATGCTTCATGTGGCTTCTTGAAGTTTCGGTGCTAACACGGATAAGGCTTCAGTGCATACAAGCAAGATGCACAGTCGACGGGTCAACCCCCTCTGTATACTACAGGGGGTGCCCCATACTCCAACACTCCCACCCATCTTGCGCCCTTCCGTGCTTGCACGGTGCGCACGATGCATAAACTTGTAAAGCATTCCTGCTTCGCTTCCTGCGTCGCAGTTCCCATTTCCCTGTGGACTCACACCACGATTGTATCTTTTCATTTCGTGGGAGGTGCAGCTTTTTTCTTGCTTGATGATAGCTCTTCAGCGAATCGTGTATTCCTGAGGCGTCTCTTGTCCAAGGATCATGGGTGAAGACCAGTTCGCCGGCCTTCTTCCGCATTTGGGCTCTCAAATTCCACCGTCTGCGCAGCGAGCTAATGCCTCCGACCGCTACCGTCATTGCCGCCGAGTCATTCTTTGTCTCCGGCTGTTGGTGTCACACCATCGTTGCCGCCGAGAATTCTTTGTTCTCCGGCTGATAGTGTTCAGTCCTATGTCGCGAGGTCTTCAATATCCGGCTGCTGCTTCCTGCAGTCTTAGGCCGCGATACTATCTCTCCAGCTGCTCTTGGTGTAACCCAAAGCTTGAGTCTTCTATGCCGATGTGGTAGGCGTCCTTCGTGGACGAGGAGGACTTTCCCAAAATAAATAATAACTTCAATGGAGGGTTCATGGGCTGAAGCCGGTAAACGTGACCTCGGTTTAAAAAATCCTGGCCCCAGATGAATCTGAGCGAACTTCCTTTGGCAATCCCGGCACCAAAGGGGCATGCGCCTTCCGCTAAATCTAAGCCGACCAATTCGGTGACAGTGGGTCGGCACCCACCCCACCTATCCTCCATGGCCTCCATGGCAGGATTCACCCCAACAGCTCTATCTGCACTGAAGGGTCGGACTCTACACGTCCTTCAACCTGTGGCAGCCACCAGGCGCACAAAGGTTCTTCCCGTCTAGGTGTGTAACACTTTCACCGGTTCCGTAATCCGATGTTTTCCGGGGAAACGACCAAGGAGTTTGACGAGCGCTAAAGATGCGCGTCGCTACCATGCATGCATGCCGCCAGGTTCTAGAATGAACAGCATCGAATATTTGCAGAGCGCACAGCGTCCAATCTTATCGTGGCGTCTCCAAATCAAAAAAGGCTTCTGACGTCAAAATAATTCTGACGTGTCAACAAGAAGCACTGGATCTCCAGCATCCTCCCACCCATCAAGCGCGCTAAAAATTCGCAAGCATGATGAGGAGTACGATCCAGTTCCTTGGCCAACCACGCGCACCACGCAGAGTGGCCCCCGCCGCCGAGGCGGGGGCCGAAGCGTAAGGCCAAGATACTTCTTGAAGTTTCGGTGGTTCGGCATCTGCACTTCTTTCCCTCTGTGGCTGTTGACTTCGGCGCTGCCTTCTAGTCTGCGGCACCGATGGATTTGTCTCATTTTCTTCTTCATCGTCATCGTCATCATCATCTACTTCTTCATCTGCTTCTTCCTCATCTTTTTCGTCTCCTGCGCCGCGACACTCAGCACCTCCCGATGGAGGACGATCGCTGCCAAGAAAACGCTCAATTGTGTCTTCAACAGGTAGCACAAGGCAAACAAGTAGCGAGGGGAGGAGGAGAAGGGCGGCGTTGGCGTTGACACGCAAAACCCACCGACGGCAGCATACAGGTGGATGCTGCCTCGGTCAACTCTAACTCTAACATGGCTGTGATGTAGTAACTATATAAGGAAGGCACAACCAAGATTCCTGCTGTTTCCGACTAGCCTAAAGCACACGCCTGACGACATAGCTCAGAAAACGTTTTGATTGCAAGTGCAACTCCATATGAGGCACGACTCAGCGGCTCGGCTGAATAATATCGTTCAGAAATCCCACTTCTTACTGCCCCGGTTTTCTTTGACTTTCGCTCGATTTCGCTTTTCGTCTTTTCGCCTAGTTTTGCCCTGACGAAGGAGAAAGTTGTGAAATTGTATCGAGAAAAGCCATTGAAGACTACGGAATTTAGTTTAAAAGGAGGCAAAGAACGAAATGTTTTCACGCTGCGGCGATTAATAGATGAACTACTACTAGTATAATATATTTCGCAGCTACAGCTGAACCAAGTATACTAGTAGTATGCCTCTCTCTCCCTCTCACTCTCTCATGCACTCACCACGTTACTGATGCCAGCGTACTGGGCGCGCTCTTTCGGTTCGATCCGCGCTGACGCTACCATGGCCTTGACCTGTCGAGAAGGAGGGAAGAAGACATATTGCATGCACGGCGAAGAAAGGCAGAGACCGATGAAAGCAGTCCATGGAATAAACAACGCAAGCAACAGATACTTCAAAAGAGGAGCATACAATGTGCCACCATAGAGTTCAACAACCGGATCGCTTTCTAGAGGTGTTTTGCCCCACGAGAGTACAGGAAGAAAATGAGTGAACCTTCAGGAGGCACCCACTGCGGTTGTTCGCTTGCGTGCGATGCTCTTGGCAAGAAACCACCTTTTGAAGCGAGGAGAAAAGAGGGTGCGGGACAAGGGTATGGAGAAAAGAGTGCGTGAGTTAAGCAATGAAACGAGTGAGAAAAAAATTAAAACGGATAAGACGAAATTCGATTCTGCTCGTATTTGGTTTGCTCCGTGAACCAAATGAAATTATACCTCAAAACTACACCTCCACTCTATCGTGTAAGCGGTGCAACGCAATAACCCAAGAAATTACAGCTTCATCGAAACAAAACAGCTAAGGCTCTCCGCTTAAAAAAAAGGGTTGTGTGCGAGCTTATGTGCTCATCTCCGTTGCATACCAGTTCGCCTTTGGTGTTCATGCGCCCTTTCTCGGCCTCCGCCAATCGCGCTCGTGCTCCAGCGTCACCCACCCAATCCGCGCTCGCTACTTCGAACCGAATCTCGCAACAAGTGGCCACCTAATCAAAAAGAATAAAGATACTATTACACGTTTAAAAGCACGCTCTAAGGGCACACCGCCCAGCCCTTAAGTCTTCATCAAAAAGGACAGAAAGTGCTTTTGAAAATGAGTACTACACTACAGGCACCCGCAAAAAGCATCCAAAGGGTTTTAGCTTAACTCATCGCAAACCCTAGGCATGAACATAAGCGAGCCGACTGTGCTGACATTTACCTTATTCACATTTTGCCCGCCGGGCCCCTGAGAAGTCGTGAAGCTCATTGTCACTGCCCCTGGTGGAATGCTCACTTCTCGGTCAAGGTTCTTGCTGCTCGTCCCAATGTGACGGCGGCCTGTAGTCAAGCTGGCGATTGGCCGACTAAACTTAACGAAAGATACGCACCAGCTACTGCTTGTAAATACATCTTTCGAGGACTCATGAATGCAAGAGGATGAGAACCGAATTGCCGTCCGAATCAACGTAGATCGTTGATTAAATTCGCGCGAAGCTTTCACAAAGTTCGCACTTGGTCTCATGATTGCAGAGCGTACGATGTGATTCATATCTGGCTACGTTGAGCGCGGTTGTGCTCATACGGTGCCTTGTATGCGGTACTATAAATATCTAGCCTCCACCTAGGTATCTATGTTTGTTTTGAGGACTACCTAATACTGTAGTAACTACAATTCTCTGCAGCCACACTAGCTAGCTAAGTTTATAGAATGCCCAAGAAACTAGGTGGCTGTGAACCTCAACAATTTTACGTAACGCAGTGCACGGTGTCTTCGAAGCGAACGGCGGCCACACGCTCAACCCAAATACCTAATAGGATATTTGAGGATTCGAGCGGAATCGGGGTTGCACAACGCACATTTTCTGGCGTGTCGGCCGGCATCGCTGTGTGGTGCAAGAGGATCTAATATAACATATGTAGAAGAATACATCAGTTGCGTGTACACCGAACGAAGTACCGAAGTTATACCGTTATACCCTGAGCCAATCAACCAATCACCATCGGTCAATCATAATGAGAACAACGAACAACAAAACAAAAAATTTCAGAATTTTTTTAGAACTTCGACCAAAGCACTAAAGCGATCTTGCGCTCCCTTTTGTAGGTTGCGGGCAAATTTATTTTGGGCGTTCGCTTGCCCTGGATTTCAGAATAAACTACACCAATGAACGAAGCGGATGCCCCCCGAGTCTCCCTTGCGGATGGTGGCAAACGGTCGTCAATTGCGCACATGGTAAGAAGAGGCACTCCTTGATCCTTCCCCATACATACGGCGAAGGTTTAGGCTGTTTGCCATTATTTCAAATGTAAGAGCTTCATGTAGCCTGAGCCAAATGGGCAATCTTTCAAGATGCATCTTATGTCATCTATCGTTGATTTCACAATTCCTTCGGCATCTCCGAGTAACCTGCGGTTAGGGTGATTTAATTGATTCAAAACGTGATGTGCCCGTGGAGAATCAATAGTGAAATGCTAACCCTGTGAGCGCTCGTAGAATTAGCAGGACATGATGGAGTTTCAAATGGCGAGCGCGGCACCACGAAGAGACTCACTTTACGTGCTCAATTGTTAGATATTTCGTATGCTTTGAGACTGGAACTACCCACCTTCCAATTTACTCACTAGAGGGTGTCTGTGTTTTCTGTTTGATTTCGCTTATGCTTGCTTTTGCTTGCGTATATCATGGTATACTTGGTTCCTTCAACGGTTCAATGACAGGTGGCAGACGCGAAAAAGGCAAAGACCAAAGAAACGCTTTCTGCGGTGCTAGCATCTAGCAACCCGCTCACGTCCAACTTTTGGTGGGCTGTCAAACATCCGGTAGGCGTGCGCGCATGTTCTCTCTCCTCCCTCTTTTGTCTTTGTTTGTATGTATACACGCCTCTGTATTATTATTTTTTTTCGCAGAGCACCTAAGTCCTCGATGCATTATTTCGCCGCGTGCTGAAATTCCCATCTTCTTTCGCGCGTGGGCGCTCATGTTCGCGTATTTGTGACGGGGCTGACTAAGTGCACTCTCTGACTGCCACCTGCACCCACAACTTGCCACCACCACGCCCGCACGCCTCTCCCTGTAAATACGCTGGCAGGTGTTCCGAATGCTCACTTGCGCGTTCGTGCTCTTGTGTAACTTATACGTGTACCTCGGAGATCCAGCCTCCTTTTCGAGTGCCAAGGTGCTAACAATGATAGCAATACCATACTTTCGAGTTTACTCTAGAGTAGAGTGCCCAAGCAGCTCTTCTTAAGTCCACCTCGCTTACATGACGGAACCATCCTTTCGTCACTTTCTTTGTTAGCTCACTACGTCATTTCTGTGGCAGTCCTTTGTTTCAAGTGCACTCATTTCATCTATTTTGTCCATTTTCTATTGCCCTCCCTTGAGTCCTATGCGACCCTCGTGGGCGACGTGTATCACGGATGGTTCGAGCCTGACACGCCGGGGTTTTTAATTTTGCGCTTGCTGGTGAGTTCGATCTTGAGAGAGGAAATGATCAGTGTGTCAATCTAGTAAGCTAGCCATCTCTTGCTTCTATTCGGTGCCATAACGAACAAAAGCGGCTATTTTGATGACACTTGGGTCACACAATCAGAGAGTTTATCGCAAGAGCTGACATTTTCTTCCTTCCTCCCTTCTGTTCGATTCTGTGCATGCATCCAAGATCATGGTGGGCCTCGGCATTTTTGGCACATGGGCGGGGATTCGCATTCAGCAGGCCATTCTGAGGGACTACTTTCATTTGGTGCTCTTTGGCTACGACAACGGCACCAACCCCGACCGCGACCCAATTGTCGACCAAGACGGCGCGTGGTATGTATTACAAGAAAGACAGAAGTGACTTAGGAAGAGACATTCGATTGTGCTCGTGATTAAGCGCACGTGCTAGGGAAAACGAACGAAAATGAAGCTGCGAGGCACAGGGAAGAATTGCTGCTCGCAACGATTGTGCGTTTCAAAAACGCGTCGGCGATCGAGTATGAATACGCGTTTTATATGTGCGCACAGTTGTTTGCTGGGCCTTCATTATTTGTGGATGCGTGTATTCGCCCTCTGCAACTTCTTCTACTCGTACTTGCCTCACGACTACTGTATCTCTTGCCAGGTTCGTGGTGATGTGCTCAGTGGGCATGTCGTGGTATGTCGGGCTCGGCATTTACGGCACGCTGTTGATTTGGTGCGGCGTAGACGAGTCTCATTGGCTCGACAGCGGCATGCACAATTGGACTTTTGCTGGTTATAACCTGATTTTGGCGGGCCTGTTTACTTACGTCTGCGACTGGTGCGTGTGGGATGCGACTGGTGAATGCATAAGCGTAATGATTTTCTCCTAGCTCGCAAATTGCTTGCAATTGAATCGAAGAAAACAGCGACCTCGTCACTACAGCTTTGAGCTTTGATGATAGGATGTGAAAACAAAAGTAGACTTCGGTTTCTTTCTCAGGGTGTCTCTGTCTTGATATTCCTGCGATTGTTGTATACTTCCTCTTTCCTTCTATTCTACCCTTCCACTCTGCTTGTGCATCGTCCTAACATACATATATATATATATATATACCGCTCTTCTAAAAAGGTACGCGGTGGTGGCGGTGTGGGATCAAATGTTGCAAGCAATCGACCAGAAAGAAGGCACCGGCTACTTGGCTTACGAGCAACCCTGGCTCCAGAACCTGGCCGCCGCGTACATGCCTCACCGGGTGCTCATTACGAGAATCATGCTGTTGGTTGGCTGGCCAGCACCGGTACGATGTACACCCTTTTCTGAAATGCACGCACGCACATGTAGATCGACACCAAAGCTGCAGATGTCTGCAGGCACCACGAATGAGTGAATGAATAGTCCTTGTTCTCTCACAACAGAATATGACTCTTCGCTGGTTCCCCGTGCCTCGTTCTGGGTTTCTCTCTTAATTTTTCGTCCACTTTCGATCCTTTTCCTTCGTTTTTTCACCAAGGTGATTATGATGCTGGTTAATTTCAACGAAATCAAGCGCGTCATCGAGCCGCACGAATATGGTGAAGAATACACCACGGGGGCCTCGGTAAAGAAACCTGTCTACGTTTTGATGACGAGAATGGTGTAAAGGGAAAAGAGTTCATGGTAATAATAATGGTTTAAGTTTTGAGAACCCTCCTGTGCTAGAGTGCTCTTTTTATCTATTCTTCACACTCCTCTTATTTTTGCTTGCCCTCTCTGCTGCTTTTGTCGTATTCTACTCCCTGCCTCTTGGTTCCCTTTCTTATTTTCTATTCATCGCCCTCCTAAGGTGGGGGCCCAATGGGCGTGGTCACGAGACTGGAACACCGAACACATGCGGATGCTCGCCGCCTCCCTAGTGGCCTTCTTCAATTTGTGCATCGTGGCGCAAGACTGGGACTTTCCTGACTTCAGCGGCGAAGGCACCAAAATTGTTGCGTTGGATTTGTCGGCTTTTCACATCAAGGTATGACAAGGCGTGTGTGTGCGCCTCTGCCAATGCGTGGCAACAGGCAAGAGACAAACCGTTCATGTAATTGGGCTTCTCGAGGCAGACAAGCTGCAACGTACTTTGTTGCGCTCATCGCATGCACTTTTAGTTTTACATGTGCGCACGAGCGTGTGCTTACCTGCCCCCTGGCCTCCTCCCATCTAGGTGCCCGAGACCATGATTCGTTGTTTGTCGAGCTTGCCGACCACCGTGTATATCAGCGCGAAATGGTTCAATTACTTCGGGATCATGCTGGGCGTCTCTTTCGATTGGGCCTATTGGTTCATGACGGCGCTGTGCTTTCGCCCCTGTGATTACGCGCAATTGTGGGACTCCGAGACCGGGCTTATTTACACCCTGTAAGCGTCTGAAGTGCATATTCTCCACTCTTTTTTGTCTTTTTTTTTCTTTTTTGACGATTTTCAATCATATCTTCTCCTCCGTCTCTTGTGCACTTTCTCAATCGCGCTTTCCTTCCTTTCTACCCTTTACCTAAACTGATGCATACCTATGCAGGACCGACGAATATTTGCAGGAGAGGTTTGCGGGCCACCAATCGGCGAAGAACTGCTCTTGGTTCACCGACAACGGCGTACAAACCAATTTCGTGTCTCGCAACCTGGCCGATGACCCGCTGGTGGTGCGCGTGGACACCGGTAAGTGAAGAGGCGAGGGCGTCTGCTGTCCTGTGGTGGTGAGTGCGTGAGTGGCTACTGAGAGCCAGGGGGGAGATAGATGAGTGGGCTGCCTTGGTCAAAGTACTTTTGGAATGAAAGTGGGCCTTCGGCGGGCGCGAGCAAGAGCATGGGGCTAGAGTGGGCACGTGGGTAGAGTTTGTTGGCGAGTGTGGCACGAGAGTCTTGACGGGAAACGCGCTCTAGCGGCGCTTTTGCACTTCTTGTTATGCGCCACTTGACACTTTTCCTTTGTCGTGCATTTTGAAGGCATTTTCACGGGCGCCTACACGATTAACGAGCAAGACGAATACGTGTTCACGGGCACCTCCGTCGTTGAGATGTGGCTCATGTGCATCCCTCCTTTGTTCGGGTAACGTACAAGCTTCTTCTTTATTTTTCGATGTATACATCTCATCAGTTCTTTGCTTGTTCTTCCCGCGGCAAAAAAATACTTCGTTTTGCACTCAAAAACTATTTGACTGAATTCATAGGGTTGAATTCTTCTATATCATTGCCTCAAACCACTTATTTGTGCCATGTCTTTTCCACTTTTTCCTTCCCCTCATGACCTCATTCCATTCTCACCTCCCCCCCCTTTTTTTCTACATCCAAGGTGGCTGACGGTAGCCTACCTCATTTTCAGCCACGAGCGCGTCACCTGCTTCAACTACCACAAAGTCATTGCGTGGTTTGACACGCACGGCGACCACACCGACGACGTCGGCGACCATCATCACCATACCATGGGCGGAGACGGCAGTGAGGTACAAGGAAGACGGATGGTGGATGTTTTGTGAGCGCACTTGGGCGTTTGCGTGTGTTTGGGTGACTGTAGACGACTGTTCCTTTGATAATTTGGGCTTCGTACTTCCGTCTCCTCGCCTTTTCGACCCATCCGCTCTCAAAGCATAGACCTTTGCGATGACCTTTAATTTGTCTGTTGGTGTCACCTGCCAAACCCTCTCTTCTTTTTGTTTGTGGGGCTTGAACAATCTGCATCCCATCTTAGGACCTAAACGAGATCAACGGCAGCGAGGAGGACAAGAAAAAGCGCGCTGCAAGGAAGGAACGCATGGTAAAAAGCATCTCGTTGTCTTCCTCTTTTTCTAGGGTAGGGGGGGGGGGGTCTCGTCCACATTTCGTTCAACACACCTCTGTTTTTCGAACCTATGCGCGCAGGATGTGTGTCACTGCATCGCCGTCGTAGTGCAAACCCTTGTTTCGGTTTCCTTGTTCTTTGGATTGGACGTTAACCATTATCTTCTTCCACTCCTATTCCTGACTTATACTTCTGATTTCTTTCAACACTTCTAATTTCTATTCTAATTATATATATTATTTCAATTTATCTGCGAGCAGTTGGCAGGCTTGAAGCGCACGGTTGCTTCGGCCAAGGCTGCCAAAAAACGGGCTCTTCAAGTGGCAGCTGGCACTACAAGCTTGTTCGGAAAAGTATGTGCCCCTTGCACTAGTGCGAATGCCAACACCCACAAAGAGGCAACAGGAGGCCCCCTGGCGACGGAGACTGCGGGCGTCCTAGACAAAGGCGAAGAAGACGGTGTTGGTGTTGCACCAACAGGGAACAAAATGAACCACGAAACGGAAATGACCGAGAAAGCGTAAACAACTGGATTGGATGGAAAGAGGGCACTTTTTTTGCTTACATCAAGGAATTAGTGCGGATAATCGTTCTGTTTGCTCACCCCACGCAGCTCGCAGCTAGGTACACCTATATTTATTTGCCATTTCGCTTTAGTGGTTTGTTGATGAACCCAAGCACACTGATGGGCCACCTTCTGCCCTGCGTTTTCTTTTTGTTTCTCGGGTCCTCTGATGTAAGAAATCACCGTCATACACTAGGTTAGGATTCCGCGAAAATCCCTCGGAAAGGGCCCTTTTAAAATACAACCAGACATGTTATTTCCGAAACGGGGATTTGGCAGCGCTATTATACCACGTATAGTGAAAACTTTAGATGTTAGCCATCGCAGGAATTCCGCAGAAACGGGAATCGCAGCCCTTCCCATTCATACGATGCCTTAATCGGGCATAGTTCCCTAATTCGCTTGTATTTGGCGCGGGGGTTTTATGATTGGCCGGGGTAATTCCCATTCCCTATGCTGCATCGAAACGCTTCGCCATTTCGTGTCAACCACCTGTTCACAGAAAGCTCAGCGCCGCCCCCTAGCCCACTCCGTTGTCTACCCCCTCCTCGGATCTCGGGAGCTGTTTCCGCATCAGTTTGTTGATTGGTGCGCCGCTACCTGGCCCGAGGTTGAGAGCAACCGTGAACTGCTTGTACCTGCCAGAAATAGAAAAGAAGGGAAGTAAGATCCACTGCCGAATCTCAAATCAACTCGATTCCACACTAAAAAGTACACTATGTAGTTGCGGTGACAAAATTCGCCCAATTGATTTCAGGTCGATTATTATTTTTTTCTAATCAGAATCCTCGCCTCCGCTCGTCGTCTGGCAAAGATTTGTAACCCAAGCCTTCGTAAAGCCTCCGCGCGGCTGCGCCGGACTCACTCGCATCTACATGTAACCAAAACTCGGATACCACAGAAGCATCGTAACCAAACAGTGGAGGTTCGTCTTCATCGATTTCATCGGAAATCATCTTATTCACTTCCTCTTCATCTTGATTCCATTGTAAAGCCCCATTATCAATCTCAGCTGAAGACACGGCCATAGGAGAACTTGAGAGGCTTCTTTTTTGTTTCCGAGCGATGTTTTCAGCGAATATTATGAGCCGGCGACCGACGCCAAGTCGGCGATATTTTGGCGATACCTACAGTAGATAGGCATATCCGGAAGAGTAAGTAAATGATTTCCGTGGTGCAACAGGTGCTGCAAATTAATAAAAATAGAGGAAGCCAAATAGAGTATCGCAGTACCGAAAGGGCGCACACGTAAGCGCCCGAAGGGTCCAATTGATGGCTTGGCAGCAACAGCTCACTGCGCGAAAGGTCCACCATGCCAACCTGTTCACACACGCGAGGTACGGGTATGGGAAGTATACCCTGCAAGTATTAAAGCGAGCAATATAAATTGAGAAAGAATCAGCTACATTGAAATTCAATCAAATTGAACCGTGAAAGCTTTTCAAGAAGGAAGGTGATGTACACGGACGAACGCGCACACACTTGAAATGTACCACAAAGAAGTTCCAGCAGAGGGAGCAATTTTTTACCACAAGGTCACCATTGTCACTGGTCGACAGTAAATCAAGCAATTTTGCAGGACTGAGATTGTTGATTGAACTGCCGTCAGCACTGGCCTCGTCTCCCATGAGAGTTGTCAACCGTTTCATCATGACTGGATCTCCGCGAGGCCCATTTTCTCGCTGCTTGAACGGTTGGAGAGCGCCCGCTAAAAGCTTTGAAAAGCCAGACAGCTTATCTGGCTCACTTGTGGGGCTATCATTCGAAGCTACGGCTTCCTCGCCTGTTGTTGTTGTCGCAGTACCTAATGTTGCAGGTGCTTCTTCAACTATCGGTGCTTCGTCTTCATCATTCAGAAGGTCATCCTTTGGCCTTGTAGTGGCAACGAGGAACTCAGAGCCAGAAGCTTCGCGACTGCGCATGAGCATTGACACCCGTCTCACCTAGGGAAGTACAAGAATGGAGGGGTCAAAGAAAGGACTTCATTGACAAGGAACCTACACACACCAAAGTGACGATGCACCTGGGAGCTACGACTACAATCATCTAGAAGCAAGGAGAGATAAATCTTCAAACGCACCTTTCTTAAGAGCGTTGCTTGGTCAGTACTTTCGTCAAGAAAGGCGGCCGCTCGGACTGCGGCTGCAGCACACCATTCCGATGTTGACGTTGAGTCGAGGCGCCGAACTGTGATCACTGGCGGCAGGAGCGCGGGAGATAGCCCCGGTAGAACAAGAGCAAGCGCTAGCCTGGCCTTTTGCATTCGTCTAAAAGTGTTCTAGTTAAAAACTAGTTCTAGACTACTTAGCTATGAGCTATGAGTACTTCTACAGACTGGCGACTGACTGCACGGTCCGTGGTTAGAACTGTGCATTGTTCGTTCAGTGCCAGTAGTGAGAATTTCGTGTAAACTCACTAGCTAGTGACCGTTGGGGCGTTGGGCGTTGGGGCGTTATCATCAACATGACAACCAACATAATTACATACACATGCATCATTCCATCGATTTCTGAAGTATATTATAGCTCGTCGACTGCACTTCCCTTCAACCCTTTCTTCCAGTCTGCAGGCCATTGTTTTGCCTGGCTGAATAGAAACATACATTCATCAGTTCCGAGCTTTGCTTGGCTAGCATGGTGGGAGAAGACGACGATTACGAGGACGACGACAACGACTACGAATACGACAACGAGGAGGGCATCGACTCTGGCGACGACGCAGCGTTGACTGAGGTTCGTGACTAGTAAAGAAGGCATTGGCTTACCAATACGCGATGAATGCATCTCTAGGGTTAGTTTACATGACTTAGCGCTATTCCATTTAACTTTTCATGTAATTGTGTGCGTAGGCTCTCGAACTGAACCGAAGTCTGCGAGTGGCACTCGATGACCAGAATGCTCACAGTGGCACAAATCACAACTTCCACGGCAACCGCAGTAGTAATCGTTTACAGAAATATCAGCAGTCGCTAGTGCTCCCTCCCCTCGAGCCCGGGCGTGGATCTTTGGTAGTTGCCGCTGCCCTAGGCGAGAGAGAGAACAATCGGGCACCCGCATTAACCCGAAAGCAGCAGCAACTACGGCAGCAGATGCAGCAGTCAAGCTCTGAGGCGCATGAATTTGATACGGCGACTCGTAGCAGTGGCAGTGGTAGCGACAGCAATAAAGTTGAATTAGGGCCCGATGGAAAACCCAGACGAACTCGTGAAAATTACACCTTTCCATCTCGAGAAATCAACCGCATTGAACGCGAAAATCAGCTGGTAATATGAAGTAAAACCCAGTCCATTTCTCCAATGAGCAGAGGTTTGTCAAAATGGAATAAAAAGGAAACTTAAGTTCGTGAAGCATATTTTGGGTCTAATAGGAATGCTCTGTCGCCGTCGTTGCGTCCTGTTTCTTTTTTGTAATCTTTTCGTCTTTGAACGTCCCTGTTATTGTTGTTTTACTGGTTTTGCTGCGACTTTACCTGCACATTGGGTGTATCTCTCTGTGTGCCTGTACGTACCTGCTAGGTGTTGGACAACATTTATTCGGTGAAGCAGCAAGGTTTTTCACACGCAGGTCAGTGGATTGTGAATGTGGCTAAAACAAGGGCCTCAGGTCTGCGGCGCCACCGAAAAATCAAAAGCAACAAATTAGCTCAGGTGAGAGCACGCACACATGATTGCGCACTCGAATAGACTTTTTCCAAGGCATTCTAATACTTTGTTTTACCTTGCTCATGATGGAGTCAGTGAAGTTTCGCTATTCCGTCTTACTCCAGCTCCCTTTATTTCTTTTTTCGCGTGTTTGCTGGTCGCACGCTCCGGCGTATTGCGCAGGAAAACGCGCGTTTGGCTGCTCGTTTGCGGGACATCAAACCGACGATGCAAGCAGAGCTGCCTAAGGGGCCCGGGATCGTTAACAAAAGCCAGCAGCAGACGAAGAATACGTTTAAGACGACGAAGAAGAGCATGAACCAACAGCCAGTTCGCTCAACAACGCATGGGACCACCGTAGCTTCTTTTGAGGACGCAAGTAATTTCGCTGCAATGCTCGAAGCGCGCACTGCAGAGGTACTGGCGCGCCGGCAACGAGAATACCAACAAGAGCACATAGCTGGGATCAGCGGCAGTCGAGATCACAGTGATCTTCACAACACGAGCAAGCACAAGAGCAGGTCTTCGAGGGACCCTTCTGTCGGAGGAGGAAGTCGTAGTGCAGGAGCAGGAAGACAACAGAGAAGAAGAGAAGCAAATGGCACTCGAAGCGTCGAAGGGCAAAGCAATGGACTGAGGCAACTTCCTCTTTTGGAACTATCACAGCTGGAATAGGGCAGACGAACCACGTGACAACACCGAACGAAGGAAGGCACGAAAGTTTGCATGCAATTACTGAGAAAAGCTCAAAAGAGCTCCTCGCAGCCTCCTCTTGTGCGTGTCGTGTGTTCGTGTAGAGGAGGGTTGCGATTCCCGTTTCCGCAGAATTCCCGCGCGATGGCTTAAAAATCACTTCACGTGGGATTTCCGTGGGTTCTCCGCGGGTTCTCCGTGCCGTGGTCATAAAGGCACTGCTAAATTCCCGTCGCGGAAATCGCGTCTGCAGGAATCTTAACCTAGGTGTTAGGTGTAGAGTTCCATTAATCATACCACATCCAAGTCGAACTCGTTTTGGTTTACGTCTTTTTTACAGGGAAGGGCCAGGTTTAGGGCTGGTGTTTATTTTTGTCCGAATTCGACTTCATGTGTGCTCTACTGCAAAGCCTTTGTTCTTATATGCCCCTGACAACTGACGAGTAACCTCGTCCTTAGCTGCGTATTACTAATTGTATTCTTTGAGAAAGTTTACGGATTATACCGAAGTGTTATTCGGAGACGTGGAGTTGCGGGACAGACCGCATGTTTCGGGCGGCATCCAGCATCCAGGGGATTCCGGACAACAATTTCGGATGGTAGGTAGATTGCGGATTACGGTTTTGCCTTTATGGGATATCAAAGGTACTGCCCAAATGGCACAGAAGCAAATGCTGCGGGCAGAAGTGGGAATGCGCGTGCGTTGCGCAAAAAAACAAGTGCGGAATGATTCAGGAGGGAGAGGGGCATTGGCCAAATTCCTCGGAAACATTGCAAAAGGCGAGGAATTTGTGGGTGTTGCGCACTCCGCAGAACAATAAAGAGGAAGGCGCGCGAGCAAAGAAGCTCGTGACATGCGGAAAACGAGGTCCACTCGGCAGAGATCAATGTTTGCCTTTCAGCGCGCAAGGCGCCTATTGTTCTGCCCCTGAGCCAAAGGAGGCTTTGACGGGACAGGAACTCCTTCCTCGCCCGCGGAGTGGCAGTGAACAGTAAAGCCCCCCCTCAAAAATACAAACCGCAACAAGCAAGCGGGCCGCTTGTGGCCTAGCGGTCTCTCCCTATCATAGAGCTAAACCCATAAATCTTCCATCAAACGCCACGGACGCTAGTCGTGGTCGTCCTCCAGCGCTTCCTGTTCCGTGAAATCGGCCATATAGTAACACTTTCAAAAATCAAGCCAGCTTTAGCTTTAACTAACGAAATCATGATAGTCGTTCATTTCTGAGCCCCCCCCCGGGGGGACTGGATTTTGAGAGTAACAGGCGGAACGCTAGTCGGCGTCTGCAGAGTCTTGCGGGTCAGATTTTAAGCCTGGCTCGGGAATATTTTTCTCTTGTACCTTCCGCCACCATATTACTTCCGCGAGTCTTTTCCGTCGCTTGGGCATTCTTGACATCGACAGTTACTTTCATAATCGGATTCTTCGTTGGGCTGGCCACGTCGCACGTATGCC
>Ga0307930_1001866_pt1 | contig 16435 bp, 20 predicted proteins | sample OrgLakmetageno46_FD_203161 | JGI IMG/M metagenome (GOLD analysis project Ga0307930, IMG submission 203161) | Saline water microbial communities from Organic Lake, Antarctica - #46 | ecosystem: Environmental > Aquatic > Non-marine Saline and Alkaline > Saline | place: Antarctica: Organic Lake...
TATAGTATGCACAGTAGCACGGTGCTCCAGTTCGCGCCATAATTATATTCCAGTCCTCTGTAAAAAGAGATTTCGTGCCTCTCATACTTTTGGACTTGGTTCATCAGGCGTCTCATATTTCTCTCCTTGGGCAGTTTGGTAAATAGTTGGTGTTCGACCCGCGCAGAGGTTCGCAGAGCCATCATTATAGACCCCCCGTTCGCTCACCGCCGCTATCGACACGTTGCTTCATAGCGTATTTGCATGGTCAAGCATACGCTGTGCTGAGACTAGCCTACTTTTTGTAGCTTTTACACCTCCATATAGTAGCCATGTGGCTGAAAACCTACCAATGGAACATCTTCAAAGCCGTTCTGGTTTCCGCCACGTCGAGCGTCCTCTCGGGCTACGACCAAGGCGTGATTGCCGCTGCGATGATTACCATGCAGCCGGACTTAGGCCTTAGCATGACGGAAGAAGAGGTGTCCATTGGAGTGCTCAACGTGGCAGCAGCCTTTGGGGGCTTGCTAGCAGGGCAGCTCGCTGATCGGTTCGGGCGCCGCCTCTCCCTGGCGCTGGCCAACCTGCTCTTCTTCATTGGGTCCCTGATGCTTGCCGTGTGCCAGGGTTTCGACGTCCTAGCATTGGGCCGCGTCATTATGGGCCTCGGTGTTGGCGTCGGTGAGTTATCCTTATCTCCCTCTCTCTCTTTCTCTCTCTCACTTTATGTTGCATAGGTTGTTTGCCAGCAGGTTCTCACTCCTTCCATACCTGTTGAAACACCTATGGGAGCGTTGTTGTTACCCTCCATAGTTTAAACAGAATCTTGCTATTGTCCTGTAGTCCTTGTTTCAAAATTCTCACTGTTTGCGTGCGCTGGCGTGCGTGCACTCATATCGCATTACAACAATTAGCCCTGGTGGTTGCCCCGATGTACACGGCGGAGCTGGTGCCGCCGGAGCGCCGCGGAGGGCTCGTGGCCATGTGCGACGTCTCCACCAACCTTGGCATCTTAATGGGGTAAGTGAGCGGCTTCTTTTTCTCTAAGTTTCGTACGCATACTCGTATGTCTTTGAGGGCATCAAGGGTTTGGTTGTGATAACTTTGTCATCGTGCTTGGTTTTGTATCATATCTCCTTTTATCTATTTCCTCGATTTCTTTGTTTCGTTTGGTGCCTGCGGCTAAACTCAATTTAGATACGGGTCGGGCCTGGTCTTCTTCGGAATTGACGGAGGCTGGCGTTACATGTTTCTGTTGGGCGCGTTTCCCGCCGCAGTGCTCCTGGCGTCCCTGACCGCCATTCCCGAGTCTCCGCGGTGGCTGGTGGCGCAGGACCGGCCCGACGACGCGAAGAAGGTGCTCAAGCTCTTGAGCGCCAGCCCGGACGACGCTGACCAGGTATTCGGGGTGGAGTGGCGGTGGCCGTATTCACTCGCTTTCTTTCTTTTTTTTTGTTTCCAAAACGACCTCTCCTTCTTTGAGCACCCATAACTAGGAATCCCACCACCAAAACCCTTGGGATAACTCCCTTCAAAGCCGAGAGTAATGGACAGTATTGTTGCTTAATCCCACCAGCCTTATTACGTCTCTACCGCCGTTATGCGATGACTTTTGGCAACGCGTTCTCCTACGTGTATGCATGCCTGCACGCACTTAGGCTCTGGCAGGGATCGCCCGGGCCCAAGAAGAAGACGAAGACCGCGCCACCTGGTCTGACGTGTTCTTTCCCAGGGATCCCGTCACGAGGCGCATGATTTTCTGCGGCATGGGCATTGCTTTCTTCAGCCAGGCCACGGGCACGGAGGCCGCGGTGTACTACACCCCTACCATCCTCAAGTAAAGTTTCAAACGTTTCTTTGTCTTTAGTTCAATTGGAAACTTGCATCTCCGCCCGTTTTGTGCAACTGCGGCGTCCTGACATTCCCTTCTATGTTTTCACATGTCTCTGTCAAATCAATGACGCACCCTCACAGGTCAGCAGGCTTCGAGGGTAACCGCAGCATCTTGGTGAGATAGAACACTTGAAGCTTGGCTTGGCAATGGAGTAGTACTTACTCATTACTGCTACCTTGCTCTCCTTGCATTGATTCAAATATTCCTTTCGTTTTTGCCCCTTTCTTTATTCTTTCTCTTTCCTCGCTTCCTTCTATACTCTTCCGCTGACGAACTTCCTTCTTTCCTTCCCATTTCCTTTCTGCGTCCCCTCACACGCTGATATACACTTCCTACAGGAGGCCACCATGGGCGTGGGGTCGTGCAAAGTGGTGGCCCTGGTGATTGCCACCATGTTTTTCGACCGGGTCGGCCGCAAGCCCATGCTTTTGCTCTCCGCCGCTGGGCTGGTGCTGGCCTACGTGATTGAAGCCATCAGGTACATGTGCACGTGCAGCGTGTTAGATCTTTTGTGCATGCACTAGCTTAGCAATGAAGCAATGCATGCCTATGTTCGTATGGCTTTGTTCTAAGTACGCCCTTCTTTTGACTCTCCGTTCTCCTTAATCTCCTGAATTACCACCATTATCTCTTCCTGTAGTTCCATCATGTACGCCAACGGCGACGGCGACGGCCTCGCCCAATCCTTGGCGCTGATTGGCCTCTGCCTGTACATGGCGGCGTTCTCCGTGGGGTTCAGCCCCCTCACTTACGTTGTGTGCACCGAGGTACGAGAGTGTGTGTGAGCGTGTGAGCGTGTGAGCGTGTGTGTGTGATGACAAAGTGTGCACAGAATGTGCCACCATACTCTGGGAGCGTCACCACACTTTGGGAACGTATTCATAGATAGGCTTGTTTTCTCTCTCTCTCTTGCATTTTGGTTCTTTCCCTGTAATACAGATATACTCATGCTTGTGTCTTATTCTGTTTACTCTAATGCTTCTTTTCTTTCGCGCCCTCGTTCTCCCTATTTTGACCTTCTCAGTAGTTTTCCTCTTTCTTCTCCCCTCCCTTGCTATCTTCTTCTTTCCTTTCGATGTGGCGGTTATGGTTCTATGTTGCTTCTGCTTTTTCGTTCCTGTTCTTCTCTCTTTTTGGAAAAAAAAAAAACAGGTGTTTCCTTCCTACGTGCGTGCCAAAGCCCTGAGCGTGGCCCTATTCGTGACGCGCTCCTTAGCGGGAGCCATCTCCATGAGCTTCGAGTCGCTGCTGAAGGCCTTAACCCCTACAGGGGTGTGGTTGGGCTTTGCTGCGATTTCGGTGATGGCCTTTGCGTTCGTGGCACACTTCTTGCCGGAAACCAAAGGGTTGAGCTTGGAAAAGGTAAGGACGATGGGAGAGGCATGCGTGGGTGGATCGGGTGACCAAATTGAGTACGAGTGGGGAGGTCCATCTTCCTATTTCATCTCATTTGCATGATGGTTGACTTTACCGATGGAGTCAGGTGATAATGATCAAAGGATCGTGTGAAGTATTGTACACACCACGTTACATTCTCGCGTCTTCTTCATTTCTTTTTCTTGTCTTTTTTATTCGGCTCGTGCCTCGTTGTTCTCTTTCTTGATGAAAGGTCCGGGACACGTTCAGCTCTTACTTGCTTGCGAACAACAACAGCGAACGCATCAGCGACTCAGCAACGCCTAGGTTGGTGTGAAATCTGTTGACATGAGAGCGACGTTAAGGGACGAATGCACACAATTTACTTATATTTTTCTGTCTACGTATATCCTTCTTGTTTTGCAACAACAAAACAGTACAAGATTGTCCTTTCACGTTATCTCAAACAATTGCGTTTACCAATTTACCCAACTTTTGCTCTTGTCGGAAAATTCGCAGCGTGACCACGGTGACTACTTCTGTGCAGCCAAACCCTATGATGGTAGCCAATGAAACGTCCGCCGTGGCGCCAGCTTCTTCTTCGTCGTCGTCGAACGGTCACAACGGTCACACCAATGGGTATGGCCGCCGATCGCCTAGCGACGAAGGTTACCAAAGCGTGGCGGATGAAAGGAACACCGCAGCTGATGCGTCGCCTCCTAGCAACACTTCTGATACTCGTAGCAAAGGGTTGGTGTAGTAGCCCGTCAGCTTGCTGTGCCGTGTGAAGAGATTTGAATGCGCAAACGTCGATTCGCTACGAGAGGAGGAATCCGCGGCGTTCAGGCACCACTTAGCAAAGGGTTGGTGTAGTAGCCCGTCAGCTTGCTGTGCCGTGTGAAGAGATTTGAATGCGCAAACGTCGATTCGCTACAAGAGGAGGAATCCGCGGCATTCAGGTACCACAAATGAACTGTTGTATCAAGTATCAATATCAACCAAATTGGTTTCCTGTTGTCGTTTGTTGCTTGTGTTGTGGAGCTGTGGAGGCGGTGGGGCTTTCGAGATTTTAGCACTGAAGTCAAAGAGTGCGGTCCGGCAACACCAAACAAAAAAATACAACAGCAACAGCAAGTAGAGTAATAAGGGACGGGGGGGTATTTTGCTCCCCTGGATAAATCGCGGAGTACGAACCGCAACAATTCAAACGGCAAATAGGACTCAGCAAGTTGTACGTGCCACTAGTCCACGTGCCACCGAAGAGCGAAGAGATGGATTTAGATTTAGTCTTTTACTTATTTGTGGTAAGTGAAGGGCGGACCGCATTTACATTTACCTACTGTTCCTGTTCCTATGTGCACGGACAGCAATTACGGAAGTTTCGATAATCCCCAGTGACATCGCGTTTTAGGCCGGAGGCCGCATCCACAGTTCACAGTTCGCACCCAAGCTAGGGGCTGGGCCTCCGGAATTCCGTTTTATCTGGGACTCCAACAAAATCGCCCCTTGCCCCTGCCCCTTGTTCGTTATCCATTTCGCTCTGCGCATACTCAGGAAGAGGACTGGCGCCTAGAAGGCTGCTGATCTACTGATCTACTGATCACGCAAAGCTTAAGTAGAGCAAAAAAAAAGGCAACCACCGCTACTGGTTCTCAATCGGTAGGCATGGCATCAACATGGCCATAAAAGCCTGAAAGCTGCGGGAAAGTAAAAAAAACGAAATAAGCGTGGAATGTAACGGAGACGTGACTATTGACATCGTCATCTAGGAACGTGTAGAAAGTATTGATTGTGAAATTCTCTTACAATCAGAGAAAACGAAGGATAAGGGAAGATATCTTCTTACCACTGTTCATAGAAATTTCCGCCAAACCATGTACACATTTCGTTTGAGACAATCATCAGTACTACAAGTCATCTTAGCGTGCTTCATACCGGTGCGTCGCCTTCCATCGCAGCGGCAATTTCAGCTGGCGTTCGGTGAGGCAAAGGAGCACTTTAACCGTCCCACAAATCAGCTGAGGTTGACAAAGAAGGTGAGGAAGGAGGCCGCCTTTCCCTCCGTCTTTTTGTTGGCTCTGCGCTCTTGCTAATATCGCTTACATCGCTGTCTATAATGACACCACCAGCTTTGAAGCTTTGACGCTCATTCTTACGCAAATTAGCCCTTTTGCCAGCTACTGATGAGTTTGAGGAAGTGGCATTGTCGCTACCAAAAAGACCACTGCCACCGCCGCTGCCGCTAGTGCTAATGCTGCCACTTTCATTTTCTTCGTCAAGTAGCCATTCATTCTTCACTTCGTCCCATGCTCTTAATCGACCTGCCGCCCTCACCTTAGGTGATCGCCTTGGAGCATATCAATAGACATCGAAAAAATATACGCATACACGTTGATGGATGAGACAGCAGATAGAGAATAATATGCAGCGCCCGAAACAGATTAGTAAAAATTGACAAAGTCTGGCTCTTTACTAGATTTATAGCGAGGTGCTCGAATGTGGATTTTAGATGATTTTCAATGGGTGTAAGTTGAGCAGAAACTTGCTGCCTCCCTATTATTACCAAGTGCCTGCTTTTTCAGCTGCTTCTCTTCTCGCTACCCGCTTTTGGGCTGCGCGATACCACAACGGAGGCGTTTCCCCGTGAGCGTCCTTCTGTTGGCTCGCAGTCCAAGGGTGCCACTCGTAGGCTTCACAGATGTCCAAGTTTAAAAAGATGGCGACTTTGAGGAGTCGAATGAGTGAAAGCTGCATTCTGTAACCTACCCAGCGTGGCTATTGTTTGAATCCATAGATTTTTAGAGAATGTTCAATGGAATGCAGCTAGCTCTAATACCCGCTTCTAGCCTTATGCCCCTCAGTCTTCACATATTCATAGTTGTATCTTGACGCTCTGGGTGGCTCTAGTGTTTCCGTATTGCTAACTTGTTAGCTTTTGTGAGATGGATTCATTAGTCCATTGTTCATGGCAAATCGCAACCGCTGGGAAAGCTGTTTTGATTGGTGCAAAATTTTGGCATAGTTGAGCCATGAGAGGAACGAACTATTTGTAAACCAAAAAATGTCACCGAGATCACTTCTCTTTCGATTCATCGCTCTAAGCCTCAGAGTAGTCTAGTCATCTCAGGGTCAAGTTAAAGCTAGGTTTAGAGTTCTATCAACTGTGACCGCTAGAATGGCGCGATCTTCGAAGAAGGTCAAGCTTAAACCTCCGTTGAATGGATGGCTCGCCCGAACACAAGGGTGGCCCCTGATAATATCCACCGTCGTCGGCATCGTAGCAGTGCTGCTGGCCTATTCAGACAATTTCGAATATATAAGCCTACTTTACAAGTCAGCGGGAACTGATAAACGCAATGGTGGTTCTAAGCTGAAACAATCGACTAGGAGTACTTCAGCCAAGTTGACCTCTAAAAGTAGCTCTCCTCAAGACCAACAATCACCGTCTGTTACAGCATTGGCTGCACTCCTCGATGCTTCGTTGCTGACACCTTTAGCACGCCGCACGCCCGTGCCATTAGCTGCTGTTGACGTGTTGCTGGCTGCTAATAGGCCCCCTTCCATCACTTCAGATGCAGACGGCAGTGACGGCAGCACTAGCCAGAGCAACCGCGGCTCCGATGAACAGAGCCTTGGAATAAATGCCGTACTAGCTATTGATGCGTCACCCCGAAGCAATGGAGCTGGGCCTGCTTCAACGGGCGGCGGCTTCACTCCGCTCGGGTGCGTGCTTTATGATTTTTCGTTCATCTTTCCTTGAAGCCTAAAATTATGAATCACTGCCCTGAATCTTCTTCTTCTTTCCTCCCCGCAATTCTTTTATTGTCTGGTCGAACTGGAGCAGAGCTCTGTATATGGTTTCAATGAGATATAATCTGTTAAAGGCATGCCCTTGTTTAACTTTTTTTTTCTCTTACTATTCGTCGCGTTCACGTGTGGCTCCCCTGCAGCTATGCGCTCTTGCTGCATGACACTGCTCTTGTGCACCACCTCTTGACCAAGCACCACGCGAGTCCTACAGTAGCGATAGCTGCGCCTCCACCTGACCCCTCGAAACCGGCAAATGCTGCCACTGCGGCAGCAGGAACATCAAAAGGTGAGCATCTAGCAGGAATTCTTGCGTTCTGCACTTCCTTAAACTCAGCTCTGGTTCCTTTGCCTCCTTGGTCATAACGAACGCCCGAGCTTACATGCCATGTGTTCTATATACTGCATACATGTATGTGCACCTCTCAACCTTTTGCTCATTTCCTTCAATTTTTTTTCCAACCTTTTGTGTATTGCCCTTCTCTGCTGCTTTTCTTATGTTTTTTTAATGTCTGTGGGTGTACGTTTGGGGGCGGCGACACAAGCTTCTTCTTCTTCTCCTTCGCGAGGGATTGTGCTAGGAGCCTCGCATGAGTCGGCCCTCGGCGATGGGCTGAAACCCCTTCACCTCGCTCTCTTGCAGAAAGATTTGGTGACGGACGCCTCCCGCCGTTACTTCGCTATGAATGCACTCAAAGACCATGAAAATAGTGCTTCGCATTCTTCTTCTTCTTCGTCGTCGTCGTTGTCGTCAACTACCATTTCGAGTAAAGTTTCCACCACTAGTAGTGAGCAAGTCGACCCTTCGTCACCTGTAGCTGCAGTGCTGCGGCGCCTCATGGTGACAAGTTCGCCAAGTGAAGACACTTTGGGAAGCCCTCTGTCTCACAGAGTAATAAGTGCAGCAGCAGTGCAAGCAGCAGTGCATCAAGAGGTACCAGCAAGTGTTGCTTCGTCTGCTCTACAAATAGTCTAGTCAACTACTGATTTGTCTTCATTTTCATCAATTCTCATCTTAGAGTACTTTTAATGATGGTTGTCGCTATTGAAGAGAGGCCTGACCTTTCTCGCTTTGCTGCTTTATGACAAATGTGCGCAGGTGACAGCTCCCATGCTGGAGTCTCTCTTTCAAGCCATGTGGCAAAATCATACACACGTTGTAGACAAGCAGCAGAGTGGTGTTGATACTTCGGAGGAGCACAAGGCGATGAAGCCGGGTGCGCGTGTGGTGATGGCCGCGTTGCAAAGTCGGGATAAATGGGGACGCACGCCGGTATTGCTGGCTGATTGTTACTTCTCTAATCTCCTCCATTGTCTATCATATGTTCTTCCTTTTTATTTGTGCTTCACAACTTGATGCACTGATGGCGTTTTGCACCCATGTCTCTTATCTAATTTGAATGCGTCAATGTTGCCCTCCATTCGGTGCACTCTTTTGTATGCGAATAAACGTGCAATCATTGTATTTTACTGAATTAGCCCCTTATGTGTGCATTTTCCGAATACTTACATGTGTCCCTCCAACCTCGTCGTTTGACAGTTGCATTTGGCGCTTCAAACTGGCAACCAACAAGCCGCCTCTTTGCTCTTGCACCACTGGCAAACAGCTCTAGACATCTTGGCAGGCGAAACATCAACTGCAACAGGAGCTGCACCTGAAAAAGATGCAGCCACTAGAGCAAGTAATGTAAAGGCGAATGCAGCAGCTGCCGCTGATCTTCCTGAAACACCTCCTCCAGTGTCGTCATTATCGTCAGATTTCCCGCCAGGATTTGGATGCTGGCCTCTCGGTGCGGTAAGAAAGAGAGAGATAGATTATTTAAAAAAAAAAAAAGAGGAATAGAAAGAGAAAATGGAGGTTGCTTACGAGATGCAACGGGTGTGTGCGTTGGCTTCATTAGTATACTTTAGTATCTGTAGCCTATGATGGCCCATGAGGGTTCAATGAATGTGTTTGTTTGCATTGCATGGCATCAATCTATTTGCACTACCACTCATCTTTGCACTGTACATGTGTCAGGTGGATCAGCTCAACCGCAACGTGTTTCACTATGCTGCCAGCCGTGGCGATGAAAAGCTCCTCAACTTTCTACGTGCCTTTGACCCAAGCACCGATGAAAGAACCACCTCGAACAACAACAATGAAGTCTGCAGCAGCAGCAGCAGCAGCAGCAGTCGCGGTAGTGGCGATGATGATGATGATGATGATGATGAAAGCACCTCATCTGCTCGTAGCCAAGGAAACAACCAAGAAGTGAAAAGTGATCATCCTTGTGGTGCTTTCTTGGAGGTAATGCAGCTTCCGCAAGTAGCTATAGGAATACAAATATATGAGTTTACACATTTTAAAGTCGCATGCGTTCTAGTGTGATCCTGGTGAAATCATCACATTCATCATATTTTTATGAATCATTGTAATAATCCTTACAGGCGCGGGATGTCAACGGTTGGGCACCAATGGATTATCTCTTGCAGACTAGGAGGAAAGTATCTTTGGCAGAGAATGACAACATCAGCACCAAAAGTGCTCCTGCTGTTGATCGCAAGAAAATAGAGCACAATGCAGGCTCGCAAGAAGTATCAGAAGAAGAGATGCTGACGGAGAAGGCAAATGGAGAAGATAGTATCAGTGAAGAATGGCATGTGAATGGAGGATGGCCGCAAGATACTTTACCTTCCTCAACAGGCAGCGAGAAGAACAACAAGTGTGATATCGACGCGATTGACGGTGAGTGGGTCCGCCTTGCTTTTCTTGAAGGAAAGATGCCTTTGCATGCACGAGTTGCTTAAGTTCGGTACGCTGTATACATCGACAGCGCAGTGCCAAATCTTCTGCGTTTCTTTTTCACTTGCGTTCTTTGGCCTTTCTCTTTCCTAATTCTCCCTTATACTCTCAAAACGTATACTCTCGCTTCGATTTATTCCTCTCTTTTGTATCTCATTTGCTCTAACATTTTACCATGAAAAATAAAAGGTGCCACGCTGTCTGCGCGGGACTTTCTCATTCGTTACTTAGCGGTGTCGCGGCCCGTGTTGATACAGGGAGCAGCGAAGAATTGGCCTTTTCGGCAACCGGTTTGTTTTGACTTGAAAAACAAGAGTGATTTGCAAATACTACAGATACAATTGAAGAAGTATATCAATCGCACAGATTCGGTCTCATTACGTGCTTCTCTAATCACGTTACTACTTCAAAAATAATTTTGGAGGCTTTTCTACCTTAGGTAGGTAAAATAATGTGTTTCATTTCTGCTCCATGCATTGTAAATGATGCTTCTATACAGGGCAATCCTCAGCGGTGGACGAAGTCGTCTTTTATGAAACGATTCGGCGATCACCCTGTAAGTATAAATAATGCAGTACATACAGATAACAGATACGAATTAATGTCATTGATCTTTGATTCAATTCTAGATAATTATTGCAACAAATTATGATGTTTTGTTCATTTTTGCATGTCTTGGCATGATTCTGTTACTGTGCGTTGTTTGTTCATGCTGTATTAGGTGCAACCTTCGTCGATTCCGTATGCTCCTGCCTTTGGTGTTTCCGCGAAAAATACTTCGTCCCTTGCAAGTTATGTCGACGGATTATTTGATGCTAATCCTCACGAAAAGTGAGTAATGTTCGTAGGCAGAGAACTGAAAGAATAATTTGATTGCATTTTTCTCGTCTTCTCTTTATCGTTCAATTCCCCCCCCCTCCTCCTCTTTTTTTTCTTGTAAGATCGTCGTATTACCACTCATGTGCTTCAATTGACCATTTCGTACGTTCCTACTACTCATATTTTTACCCCTTCGTTTTTCTTTCCTTGCCCATTTCTATCTCTCCTCTGATCTAACAGGAGCAATGAAATTGCCACAGCCGCCGCAGCCGATAGCGAAGAAGTCCTGTACGTGTTCAGCGATCGCCCTCATGTGGGCATGTTGCATGATTTTGCGCTGTCACCGCCGTGGTTAAAAGTGGCAAGTCATCTAGTCGATCCCATGCCAGCGGCGGTGCAGGTAGGTCTACATTCATCTTTCGGCTACAATGGACACCTGAAAATTAAAGTTTTGATGATTAAGTGATTCCTTTTTCTTGTGCTCTTCTTTCACTTCGTTTTCTCGTTCCCTCTCCTATTCCTTTTGTCAACACCATACCTCCACTGTATTTCCAATCTTTGTTGCACGCAACAATCCGTAAGTTTTACGTCGGTCCCAAGGGCAGCGGCGCCCCAGTACACTGGCACGGCGACGCATGGAATGCGCTGGCGTTTGGGAAGAAGGTGAGGCAGTAGAAGTTACGAGCGGTATAGCAAGAAAAATCGCTGGTGCTAATATAAAAGTTTAGTACTTCCATCGATCTCATTTTGCCATCGCGAGCAACTTCCCATGAAAAAAGTTGAACATTCTTGCGGTATTGCTTCCTGTGTGTGGTGGGGAAGGAGGGCTGTCTCGTCTTTTCTTCTTTCTGCTCACCATCAACTCTCACCTTTATCTCAACTCGTCCTCGCGATTCCTCTTATGCATCGTCATTTCTAGGCCTGGGCGTTGTGGCCTCCCGCGCGGGCCGCGTTCAGCAACACTCATGATATACAAACACACACGGATTACTCTGTAGAACCTCACGATAGCACCGGTAGTGGTGGCGATAGTGTCCGTGATAGCACTGAACACAACAACGGCAGCAGCAGCGCCACCACCACCAGTAGCAGCAGCAGAAAGCGCGCGAAAAGTTCTAATGTGGGAGGCGTTGGTGAAGCCTTGCATTGCGAGCAAAAAGCAGGCGACGTTATGTTTGTGCCTTCGAATTGGGGCCATGCGATCCTCAACTTGCAGGTGCTACTAGCCAATGTGCATATTCTGTTGGGAGGATACAAAATTGTATTATATTTGGGCAATTATGTACTGTTCGTGAATCTACTTTCTGAGGCGCTTTTTTTTTTGGTATTCTTGTTTTTGCTTGCCATATGTTGACCTTTCTTTTGAGGGCGTAGTAACATGCTTGCTCTTTGCATTCAATTGGTTGCGTGTGCCTAAGTTGACATGCGCCATCTTTTTTCGTTTGTGATCTGATTTTTCCATTCGTGTCTCAGGCGTCAGTTGGTGTGGCCGTTGAATTTCGATACGCGGCCAGCTTCTTCGCATGAACCAAGATGTGGCAACGCCGTTTGCGAGTGCTAATTCATGGAACCGGAACTAGGACGCGCATACGGCCTTTTAGCTGCCAAATTTGTAGTTCCCTTTTTTTTTCGTAGCGTGCAGTAACGTGCTATACGTATCTGGTTATATGTAAGTGTGGGGATTCGGATTTCATACTTATATACGGGCAAGTAAAATTTTAGAACGGATGTATAGAATACAGAGAGCGGTGGTGTCGGCTGAGGTAGGCAAAAGCCAAAAGAAATACCTTTGCCTTCCCTAGAGCATAGAGGCAGGGCTACCCTCATGATGTCGATATGTCGATATGAGATGTAAATGAATTTTAAATAACTATGTTGCAGTCCGTTTACCGGGCATGTCCATGACTGCCCTTCATGTCGAACTTACTTGTTGCTGGTAGTTAGGTGAAGTCAGGAATAACTACCGGTACATCGCCTGGTGCCCATCAAGACAAAGGCTTCTCTCAATCCGCCAATACACATTACAGACTTTCTTTCAATTGAATAGAAATACATCACTCAAGCAGTCCACGCATTCGCAGCTGCTTCGACTGCGGCGCTATCACTCCCATCGTCGTCGTCATCCTTGTTACTGGTTCGCCTACTTTGACGAAAAGTAAACAGCACCGGAAGGACAGTGCGCGCGAAGTACCACATTTCTCCCATGCTGACATTGCCATCGTTGTTGCGCCCGCTGCTCGCCCACATTTATACATGTGTGCACGCATAGACACCACACACATCGATGATCTTATTGACTATTTCTACGTTGTGAAAATACTTCGCAGCTACAAGCAGTGAACATGAATTACACGTACGATGACCTAAATGCTTCTATTCAGAATTTAAACGATGTGAATACACAATTCATGAAAGGAAGCAAATGATACCTGTATTTGTGGCCTATTTCAGGCATGAATTTGGGGCTGGAGCGAAGTTTTGTTTCCAGCACCTAAATATAGCCGTTGTCGGTGTACGCCGATGGATTAACAAGGAGGGAAAGAGAAAAGAGAATTAAGGATGACTGCCTTTCAATTTCTATTTTACACTATTTCAATAACAAGAGAAAAGGCTCGTTGAAATTGGAGATCAATTCGTATAGCTTGCAAGCTTACTACAATAGTAGTAGTTCGTTATACCTTCAAGAGCGGCCTCGCCAAGTGAGCGCCCGCGCATTGCCGAGGACCAGCACCGTACGCGGGCAAGCCCAGCGAAGAGAGGCGCTCCGACGAACTGGTCTTCTTGAGAGCAGAAGAGGCAGAAGGAGGCGGAGAAGAAGTAAAACTTGACGGAGCAGCTGGTGGCACCGGGCTGCTACCACTGCTGCTGCTGCTGCTGTTGTCGCTGCCGTCTTTATCGTCATCGTCGTCGTTCTTCTTTTTGTCGGCCTCGGCCAATTGTGGCACAAAATCACTCGTGAACATGATCACCTGCGTGCCTCCTTTTACCAGCACTGTGGCGCCGTCTTTGCTGAGAATGTCCTTCTCGACAAATCGCTCCAGAATGGGGAACGGGTGCATTTGACGGATAGCCTCTTCCACGTTTAAACGAGGAAAAGTCTGTATTCACGCACGTGAGAAGAAAGAAAGTACGCACAACAAAAGTCAGAGTAGCACAGAAAACTTTATCCAAGAAATGAAAAAGTAACGAAGAGGATTGCACCGCACAGTGAGTCATAATGACGGACACAATGTAGCACAGAATCTTATTCCCAGGACAGAAAGATAACTAATGTAGTATATTCAGTAATCAAGATCATTACCTGCAGAGCGACCGCGATGTCGCCCGCGTTGATGGCTGGGCTCAGAAAGAAAGGCTGCAACAGCAGCGAATAGCCTCTGGGTTTTGTCCACTTGTCATCTCCGAGCAAGGCCCAGAGCTGAGGGCATTTGCGAGTGAGCGCTACGCAGGCGGATACAGCGTTGGCCTTGACTTGACGGTTGGCTTTGCCGCGGACCTGGGAGTGAAAAATACAGTGGTATGGAAGGGGGGGTCATGAGGGATGTGAATAAGGATTTAAGAAGAACATGCACCAAAACACAAAGAACCGACACATAGAAAAGAAGGATGGTCGCAATAAAAAAGAAGAAAAAAAAGAAATACAGTTGGAAAAAGAAGTAAAGGTAAGAGTAGAGTATACAGACGGAGGAGCTCAGAAATGAATGAAAGAAGATATTGTACCGCAATTTCTTTACGCCATTCCCAGGACGCCAGCGCAATTGTGTCGAGTTCTTGGCACCACTTGCCCCCCACTTCGGGCCCCCACACAAATCTGTGCTTGAGAAGAACCAAGGACAGAGACGAAGAACAATGGAAATGCGTTTAAAAAAAGAAAGAAAGGAAGAGGAATTATTTGATGAAGAAAGTTGAACGACGAAATGTATACTTTGAGGGTGATACAGAAAGACGACAGAGGAAGGCATTCCCTACGATTGGAGGAAAGGGCTGCTTTGAATCAAAATACTACAGTAGATTGAATAATTCTTTACTTACTCTGCAAAGACGGCAATCGACCATTTGGCGATTGCTTCAGCGTCGATTACATTAGAGGAGGATGAAGTGCGCTGCAACAGCAAATCAACGTGCTTTTCTGCTAACTGAATTTATATTAGAGCAAAGAAAAAATACAAAAAATGAGAGAACACAGATAACTAAGCATACGAGAGTGTACACTATAAAGTAGAAAAATACAGAATGTTTCGCAGTTTTCAAATGATAATTCACGTATTCTAAACTCACCTGCTGGAGGCGGGCTGGCGGAGGAAGCACGGCTAGAACTTTGTGAAAATCCGCCAGCATCCCTGTAACGTCAGAATTCATCGAAAGAGGGGCAAAAAGGAAGGGATTTGCAAATGATTTGCACGGAGCAATTCAGCGACAAGATTGAATGCCTTGAGAAAAAAAAGTGAATAAACCTATCTTTGATGAAAATGGTGTAAAGCATGTACATCAACTGTTCAAATCTCATTCGCTGCTGTGATATTGATGAAGAGCAGTAAAATTGTTACGATGAATGGCACAGTACCTTTCCAGAGCGCTCCATCGACAGACTCCAAGGATAGAATGGGCTGCCAGGCTGGCGTCGCCACGTAGCGTTCTAAAGCTGCTCCCTGTAGTTGGAAAAAGACAATGAGAGAAGAATAGACAAAGGTGGAGTGGAAGAAGAAAGAAGAGTAAAGAGTAAAGAGGTATATTCCGTGGTTTTAGTGGAACCGGATATTCGAATACCTTGCTCAGCTCACCTCCCCCCCCCTCTTCTATATTCAGTTGTCTATTACCTTATTGCTCGACGCCCGCAACACCGCGAGGGCCACCTCTGTATCGCTGACGTTCACCAGTGGGGTGCCTCTTAGCCACCCAAACAACCTAATGTAGTAATAATATAGTAGTGAGCGTGTGTACGTGGCGTGAAGAAAAGAGAGGGCATGAAAAATGATATTCAGGAAAAATTACAAAGGTGGTTGAAAATCAGAACAAAGAAATCAATTCTCAAATGCGAGATGATGCATAACGATGAAACGAAAAAACAAAAACAGATACGCACGCACCGAAAGATGATTTTTCGCAGAGTAATTTCCAAGTTTTTTGCAGTGAAAAAATGCGACCGATACAAGATTACAGTGAAATTTGAAGCCCGGTAGCCTAAGCAAGTGACGAGATCGAGCTGCACTACTCGCAGCTCTGGTATGATACAGTATAGTAAAGTCGTAGAGGATAAACAGCAGAGAGAAAAGCCACGTGTGAAAGCTGAAGTTGGGAAATGTCCAAAGAAACGAAGAAAAAGTGTAATCCTTGATGCTTCTGAAAATTTCAGAAAAATTAGGGTGTGGAAGTGGAGGCAATTTGGGAACCAATTGACGGTGGGAGGACACGCAAACCTGCAGGCGTCAATTTGGGCAAGCAAAAGAGGACCATTGCGGTGAAAGACTCGAAGGAGTAACGGTGCCGAAAGAACAAGAGGTTCTCGAAATAGGCATCGCCAATCTGTGTAATTTATAGTAGAGCACACAAATGATGAGTGGAGGTGGATAAATCTGGCATACCGTCAACTTTTAAACGAAAAGAAAACAAATCTAGCCTTATTCCAATGCCATTCTCGCGCATTGTCTGTCCTTGTCTTGTTCTGCGCTCACTTCGCACACGAGTTGAATCAGGAAGAGCACAGGCAGAATACGCGAATATGGGTCCCAGAGGATAGCCCGCGCAGAATCACTGCTGCTGCTGCTGCCAACACCGCTATCACTGCTGCTGCTGCT
>Ga0307930_1001867_pt1 | contig 16429 bp, 13 predicted proteins | sample OrgLakmetageno46_FD_203161 | JGI IMG/M metagenome (GOLD analysis project Ga0307930, IMG submission 203161) | Saline water microbial communities from Organic Lake, Antarctica - #46 | ecosystem: Environmental > Aquatic > Non-marine Saline and Alkaline > Saline | place: Antarctica: Organic Lake...
ACAAAGAATTCATGACTGTTTTAAGAAATGAACTGAAGTTGCCTTTTGGCATTTCTCAACCAATATGGCTAATTGAATTGGGTTGCGCTGTCATAAAATCAGAATCAGAGTTATTGTTGAAAAGCAGATATGTCTACCCTCAACGACTTGTTGATGCTGGTTTCAAGTTTGAGTTTGAAAGGATAGAGGATGCTTTGATGGACTTGTTGAACACTTAATTATTGGATAAATTTTTTAATCAACCTATTAATTTGGTACTTAAATCAGATTTCACCAATTTAATTAAACAAAAGCTACTATTCCAGAGTCATGAAATTCCTTTTTCTTTTACCAGCACTCATCATAATAAACTTATCGGTTTCATAGGTTCCTTCATTTGGAGAATATGATTTATTTCCTTTATTATCTTGTATTTTATTGTAGGATTCTTCTCCATTAATTTGATATTCAATATCATATAAGGCTGAGGCTTGAAGCCAAAATTTGGATACATCAGTTCTGCCATCCTTTTTTTCTTTTAGGTTTTTGACAGAATTCAATATAATATGAAGTTGATCGTCTTTCAAAAAAGCATTGTAATTGGGATAATCTGATTTTTTTAGAATGCTTCTGCCCCAATCTAAATCTCCTTTGTTATTGAATTTTAAAATCAAAATATCATCATAATGATAGATGATTTGCGAGTAACCACCAGTTGCTCCCGTATTGACATAGCTGGAAGTTATATAAAACTCTTCTGCAATTAGATAAGTGCCACCTTTACTATCTGTTAAAACATGATCTATGCTGAAATCTTTAAGTTCCTTCTTTTTTTTGTTTTTGCGTTCTGCCCTTCTAGCGCCGTAAATATCTTCGTAGACTTGCTTGGGTAAGACATGCGTTTTTTTGGTTTGTACACTCATATTTTCAATATCAATTACAAAAACGCAGCCTCCTTTTACTCTTTTTACATTTCTTTCAGAATATAATCCATGTAGATTCAATTTACCATTGGATTCAGATATGCTTAAAGATAGAATATGTTCTTGATCTAGATCAATTGATAATTCAGTGTTTGCTTCTTGCGTTATTTTGTTCAATATAAACTGGTAATTGGCATCTCCATCCCACTTTTTGTTCCGTTTACCATCTAAGAATGATTTACCTAAGGCATACACTTGAGCATCGTCATTGATGTATAAATCATTAAATATAAAAGTATTTTCTTCACTTTCTTGGTATGCTTTTTTATAGATTAGTTCTTCTGTTTTCGCATCATAAACTCGAATAGTGTAAGAGTTGATGTCTTTTTTTATGTTGTCTGTTGCTATTGCAAAGTATTTACCATTAGGTGATAGTGCGAAGCTACTTTTATGGTTTTTTCTGAGACCGAATAAGAGTTGTTTTCGCTCAACTTGAGCTTCAAAAAGAATTCATTTGGTATAGGTTTTTGTAGTTAAATCTAAGGTGTGTGAGTATACGATACGCTCATCGCTTTTAGGGGCATAGACAGTAAATAACTTGAGTTGATTGTTGTAAAATAAATCGCCAACAGACCATTCTTTATATTCGATTTGCATTTTTTCGGAGAATATTTTCTCGAGATTCGCATCAAAAACATCTAATAAAAAAAATTCTTTTTAGTGCTTCTTACGATTACTGTTTCCTGATTAGCTGACGTATGAATTGCAATAACTTCTTTGGATTTTACTCTTTCCTTATATTCTGGACTTTTACTGACCTTAAGACTAGTTGTAGATTGGGCAAAGCTAAAATTTGAAACAATTAATAAACTTAGGATGAATAACTTCTTCATGATAAATGGTTAAAAATTTAGTTGAATTACTCTCGGGAAGCTAAAAACATGTGCTTTAAATATCTTCAGTTTCCTTTTTTTTGAGTTATAAAGATTTTTTTAAATATGGGATTTTAAAGCGTTAAAACAAAATTCACTTGAATATATTAGGATGATTATTCCAAATATTAAAATAATAAATTGAGATGATATTTTAATTTTCTTACAAATTATTAGTAGAAATAATTTTAAGTTTTGATTGATGATTTCTCTTTTACGTCACTTCATTTTCTAATTCCTTATTTTTATGAAATGCATCAATATTTTTTAATGTAGTTGTGGTAATTTCATCCATTGCTTCACTTGTAAAATAAGCCTGATGTGACGTGATAAGTACATTTGGAAATCCATTCAATCTTAAAATAAGGTCATCCTGAATAATTCGTTCAGAAAGGTCTTCGTAAAAAAGATTCTCTTCTTGCTCATATACATCTATACCTAAATAACCAATTTTTTTATCAGAAAGCCCATCAATAACATCTACTGTATTAATAAGAGCACCTCTGCTGGTATTAATAATCATCACATTATTTTTCATCAATTCAATTGACTTTTTATTCACAATGTGTTTGGTGTGTTTGTTTAAAGGGCAATGTAAAGACAAAATGTCTGCTTGTTTAAAAACTTCCTCTATGGGTAAATAAGTAACCCCTAATTCAATAAGTTCCTCAGATTCCGATATGTCAAAAGCAATAATTTTACATCCAAAACCTTTGATGACTTTACAGAAGGTTTCTCCAATTTTACCAGTACCAATAATCCCAACAGTCTTTCCGTGCAAGTTAAAACCAATTAAGTTTTTTAAGGAAAAGTTGCCCTCTCGAACCCTATTGTATGCTTTATGCGTTTTCCTGTTCAAAGTTAGAATTAAGGCCATGGCATGTTCTGCAACGGCCTCGGGAGAGTAAGCAGGTACTCGAACCACTTTAATATGGTGTGCTTTAGCAGATTCAATATCTACGTTATTGTATCCCGCACAACGTAAAGCAATGAGTTGTATGCCATTTTCTGAAAGTAATTTTATTGTATCTGAATCAACATTATCGTTTACAAAAACACACACTGCGTCAAAACCTAGAGTTAAGTTTGCAGTATCTTTATACAGCGCCGTTTCAAAAAAAGAGAAATGATACTCTTCTTCTTTTGCATGTTTTTCAAAGAATTTTTGGTCGTAATTTTTCGTGCTGAATACGGCAATTTTCATGAATTTTTTATTATCTAATTTTACCTAATTACGTTAAACTAGTATAAAAATACTAGACTAATCCTACCTTCTTCAAATTAGCAATATTTTTAAGATTTGTTTGAAAAGTTTTGCTTAGTATTGTTTAAATGACTATAAATGATTTGCAATATTCTTTTGTCAGAAACTCTTAGCGTACATTGAAAGCTTGAGCTACTAGGATGTCAAAATTAAGTTCATTAAATAATTTAGTGATTTGGTCTTTAGAAATCGCTGTTGTTTTTAACCCTCAATACTTTTTAAATCAATCAACTTAATTAATTTATTAAGGGAGGATTTTATTTCGGCAGATTCACTTTTTTTGAGCATTAACTCCGCTTTGTTTTTCATTCCGCTATAATTTGCTTCCGGATATACCTCAATTAATTCAATAAAATACTTGTCAATTCCATCTGCTAGTTTTGATTTCCCTTTTTCTGTATAAGCTGCTTCATTGTTGATTTCATCCAGGTAAATCAGATAATTTTTAATTAAAGTGCTCACATTTGAATTAATTGTACTTTTCACACCTGATGAATTTGGGTCATCTGCATTTTCTTGAATTTGATCATTACCCAATTTGAAATACCTAAGTTGAAGACTTAATCCAAAATGCCAAACAGCAAGCATTTCTTCATCATATACGTATTGGTCTTTACGGTCAAGAGCGTTATAAATATTATTCATGTCTTTCCACTTACTAAAAAACTTTTCTGCAAATTCATTCCTGTATTTCAGACCTAATTCATTATCATCTAGTACGATTTTGAAATTTTGAGTATCAGTTAGTTTTACTACAATAATTCGTGTTTCTGGGTCATCAAAAGTTGGAAGTTTTTCGTCGTCTGCATAAGCATAATTCAGTTCTAAAACCACATCATTGTAATCCTCCAAATTCCAATATCTTTTATCTGTAGGGAATTCGTGTTTGTCTGAATTACAGCTGGTAAAAGTTACGCATATTAGTGCAGCCAAGATTAGTCTAATTGTTGTCATCAAATTTAATTTTTGGGGTTTTATATTCATTTAGCAAATTTAGTAAACTATCAATTTTTTTCTCGTATTTTTTTTGTTCGCTTAAAACGTAACTATGGTATGTATCGTAGTCATATTCATTTTGAAACTTTTTTTCTTGTTTTTTAGTTTGTTTAATGATTTCCTTAATTTCATTTTTTTCAAATCTACTGAGTTTTGAAATTTTTTCCTTTGCTTTTCTAGCGTATAATTCTGTTATTTTAATATGGTACTTTTCGTGAGTTAATAGCTCTTTGCTTTGAACGTTTTTTTTATATACAAATGACCGTGATGGATAAAAAAGAGATTGAATTTTTACTGAATTATCTTTTATGTCACTATCAATTGATGTTACTACGTATGCGAATCTTTCGTTTCCGTAAAGTGATTTTTTGAAAAACTCTAATCCCCTAAAGTTTTCAAAAGTTATTTCATCATATTTATCAAAAGTCATTGGCTTTTCGTAATCCAAGAAGTTAGTATGACTCAAAGTAGCAAAACCAATTACAACTGGAATTAGTATTACAAAACTATATTTAATTATTTTTTTAAATCTTTGTAGCGCAATTTTATTCCCTTTTTTGTTTTCTTTTAGGGCTAAACCTAAATGATAAAATACTGGTGAAAAGTAAACCAGAACTATTAATATGACTACTAGATTTTCATTCATTTACCTTGGTTGGGTCTTAATTTTGACTAATCCAATTTTGCTTAACACCGCTCCAAGTTTCTGAATTTAACCTTGTTCAAAGAACTATAGTTTAAATTTTTAACGCAGAGAAAGGAGAAATGAACAAGACAAAACGTTCAAATTATTACTTTACAGACCTTAAATTAACAAATAAAAACTGAATATGCCTGAAACAGGCTCGTGAAAATTTATTATGGATGTTCGTAATTAGCTTTAAAAAATGACAAATGATAAGCTATGCTTGACTTTATTTCGACTACAGGACAAACCTTAACACGATTTCAATTCAAAACACGATAGTTTCTTTATATTTTCAGAATGGCATAAAATAGTTCCAAAGATAGGAGAAAGGTCCGCTACGATTTAAGATTTACTATCAACCCACATACTTAAAAAAGCTAAGAGCTATTGACTATCAGCTACTAACCAAACTACGCAAAAACTTCTTCATAGTGTTCCTCTTCAACAAGCTTTTCCCATTTTAAGTTGCCTACATATCGCTCTACTTTGTTGTTATTGGTAGGGTCTATGACTAATAAATGAATCCATTGGTTGTCAATCAACTCTTTAATTTTAGCATTAGCTGAAATCAATTCACTTAATTGTGTTTTTGGCGCATTTACAAAAACAGACAGACGTTGTGGTTGATGGTAATTTACTTGATCTGTTTGGTTCACTGATTGCAGCGGTAGACCAGTTTTTAAATCTCCGCCATTTCCTTGAACTACTCCAAATCTACCTACTACATTGTGGGTAATTTTAGAGCCGCTCCCAAACGTATTATTGTCTACTGTAGAGAAATAATAATGGTTGTTGATCCATTGCGTTACTACCATTGGGCCATTTAAAATTCCATTTAGAGCGCTTCCATCCGTATCGGTTTTCCAATCGTAAGAATGTAAAAAACACTGCCCATCTAAGTTGGTGTGTTGAGTTAAGCTTCTTGGGCCAATAATAAATCCAGCATTTTTAGCTAAACCCCATTCTGGCCTAGTTTCAGACCAATCTGTAGATTTTTTGTAGGCTTTTTCTACACTGTTTTCTGTGCCTAAACGTTCAGCTGTAGCTGTGGTTTGTGCTTTAGTTAAGTCCTTTTTTAGGGAGTCAATCTGCTCTTCAAATACCTTAGGTGCATCGGTATCAAACAAGGTAATTTCATCTGTAGTTGTGTTGTGTTCTGCGCCTAAGAATAAAGTTGTTTCTGGAATTTTAATTTGATGTTCTTCAAGCAAAGCTTTCCTAACCTCTTTTAAGTTAGCCAATCCAGCAATCATTCGTGCATTATGTCTTCCTGGACTTGCAGCACACGCACCACAATCTAAACTAGAAGCAAATGGATTATTGGCAGTATGGCTACCATGTCCAGCAAATACTACTAACGGTGCAAATTCTTTCCATCCTGTCAAGTCAAAAGCACCTTTTACAATTTGCGTCTTTTCATTTAAACTCAAAGATTCACTAGTAGATGCACTATGTATTTGTGTTTGGCAAGTGTTTTCTATATTGGTTTGATTATACTCCTTGTTGGATTTAGGATTAGCAAAGGTTCTATTTACTAATTTATATCCATAAGCAAGTCCAGCTCCTTCTACATAACCAAAAGCAGAAGGTAGAATATTCTTCATTCGGCCTAAGAAATAACTTTTAAATGTAGCTTGTTTGTGCTTTTTTTTAATGCTTTTGAAATCTTTAGAATGCACCTCTTTTTCAGTTACTTTGTAAGCAGAAGCAAGAATTGGAGGACAAGATTTTCTAGTTATGCCAGAAAAAGGAGCTTCATAATCCATGGCGATACCAAAGAATCCTGCATAGCCAAAGGTTTCATATTTTCCTTTGTCTTCTATGTTTCTTCTTATCAATTCAGACCGTGTATCTATACAAAAAACCAATTGGGCATCTGGAATACCTCTAGCCGAAGTGGTTTGTTTTTGTAATTTTAGTTGATTTATCATATCTGCTTGCCAAGCTGTTTCTACTTCACATAAACATGAGTGTACAATATTTAGTAATTGTTGATGCGGCTTGGAAACAGATAAACTCTCCTGTATTTCAATATTCAAGTATTTTCCTATTAACATTCTAACGGCCAAATAATCAACTAATTCAACTGGGTATTTTTGGTTCCATGCACTAGCAGTGTCTTTTCGGTTTTTGATGTACCCAACCCATCCAGGTAAAGCTACTAAGTGATTTTCAAAAAGTTCTAGTTGTTTTACTTCACTCAAGTTACCACATAATTGAACGATGGCTTCTGCACTAGAATTTGGTATTTTTTCTTGCTTAGGTAACTTTAAATCTTGGTCGTATTTGGCTAAACTAGCCCATGCTTTAAAGAAGCCTTGTTCTTTATTTGGCATTTGCCAATCAGCTAGTCCTTCGTCTAAGAAAACACTCAGCCATTTTACTACAATTTGATCTACTTGGTGATTTGGATTAGACTGAATAGCATGCTGCAATTCATCAAACTCCTTAAAAAAATCATTTTTACTTTGTGCAAATTCTTGTTCTTTTAGGATGCCTTTAAGTTTATTCTCACTCAACAAGCCTTTTTCCATAGCAAGCTTAAAGAAGGATATTTCAGGGTAGGCAATGCTGCCTGTTTTAGTATAAGCTCGTAAACAAGCCTCCTGAAAAGGCTGTGCCTCGTATCCAGATAATGGATTAGATGTTACAAATGAATATAGCGGCCAAGTTGTTCCTACTACTTGTGAAGCTTTTTCGATACGTTGTAAAAGTGCTTTGTTTTCCATTTACTTAAGATTTAAATTTTAGGATGGTGTTTTTGTTGGGCTGTGTCAAATTGAGGAGTTTTACATATAACCAAGGAGAATTTCTATAAATGCCAAGTTTCATTAAAAAGAAACCGACTAAGAAGAAAACTCCAAATGAAATTTCCAATGCAGTAAGCTTCTGTGGTACTACTACAAAATTCATTTCAGTAAGTAAAATGCTTACCCCATTATACATGATGGCATACATCCCTATTCCAACAACAAATAATACTGCAGAAAGAAGAACGCGTTTGATAAAGTGAATGCTTTTTGCTTTCAAAATGTTGTAGGTTGCTTGTCCTACTGTAATTGCTACAATTAGGGTTAAAAAGATACTGCTATCCGTGAATGAAGTTTTACCTGTAAGCAGCATAAATAAAGCCGCTCCCAAAAGACCAAACAGCAAGACAAATACCAATTGAATTGCTTTTATTTTTATTTTCTCTGGTGCTGTAGGAATACCCATTCGTACTTCTTCTCCAGAGGATAAAAACAAGTAAGCTTTGTAAAATCCATGTAGAATAAGGTGCGCAATAGCAGCATTAAAAAATCCTATTCCGCATTGCATGACCATAAATCCCATTTGTGCTATGGTGGAACAAGCCAATTTATGTTTCACATTTACTTGTAACAATTTTACAAACTGTGCAATAATTGCTGTAAAACCACCTAATATAAACAATAAAGTAAGGGTGTTAGATGCAATTAAAAGGCTTGCAAAGATAGTAAACAATATACCCGCTCCGTTAATGAAACCTGCGTGCATTAGCGCAGAAGCTGGAGTAGGAGCAGTCATAGCAGATAATAACCATCTATGAAACGGGAAAAGTGCAGATTGTATAAGTCCTGCAACTATCAATAATAGAGCAGAAATAAGCAAAATAGATGCTGGCAAGCTGCTTAAATTTTCGAAAATTTGATTTAGAAACCAAGAATTGGAATAATAACTAAGAAGTACCATACTTGCTGCCAATAGCACACTACTTGCTGCATAAAACCGAAGTGCATAATTTGAAGCTGCTCTAGCCTCCGCCCAATCTGAATTTACACCGATTAGCTTTGCCATAAAAAAGCCCATTAAAAACCAACTAGCTACAATTAAAGCTGCATGATTTGAAATAACAAAAAACAATACAGCTACAATAAAACCTAAACTGTATAAGGAAAATAAATGCTGAAATTTAAAGCCTTGCAAATACCGCCTTGCATAAGTACTGATAAGGGCTCCAAAAAATCCTACTGTAGAAAAAATAGCTAAGCTTAAACCGTTAATCCTAAAGTAAGGTCCTAAATTCCAGTTGGTTTCTACTATAAAATGAAGTGCAATAAGAACTAAACTGCTGAAAAAAAAGACCCATAAAACAGGAAGAATCATCCTAGAAATAAAAGGAACTTCAATATTGGAATCTGTGTTTTTTTGTTTAGATAGTTGTAAAGTTGAATTCATGTTGATGTTTTTGAATGCTTTTTTTATTAATCAATTAATTCAATAGTAAGTGTACCATTTATTTTCAGCTTCACATTCTTAGATTTTAAGCTGATAATTAAGTTTTTGAAATCTTCCTTTTCTTTAGTCAGTGCATCAATCCGTTTGTGAATTGGATTTTGGTCTACATGATGATTACTTTCCCACATTTGAAGCCCTTCAATTTTGTGGTAATTGATTTTTTGGTCTATTAAACTTGTAATCACATCCAAAGCTTGTGTTTTGGTAAACTCTCCATCTACCAAATTGATTTTCTTGCTGTTTGTTTCTGCTTTTTTCAAAATTTTAGGTTCCATTATTATTTTTTATTTGTTTTCGACGTGCAAAGATTGTAAATTTGATTCATATACTTTTATTTATACATTTAATCAAATACATAAATTGTTTTTATGAATTATACCTTGCATCAATTGAAGGTTTTTTTGAAGGTTTCAGAAAGCCAGAGCATTACAAAAACATCAGAAGAACTTCATTTAAGTCAACCTGCAGTTTCTATTCAGTTGAAGAACTTTCAAGATCAATTTTCAATTCCGTTAACAGAAAAAATAGGCAGAAGAATATACATCACCGACTTCGGAAGGGAGATTGCTCAGACTGCCGAAAAAATACTAAATGAAGTTGAAGCTATTAACTACAAAACCAATGCGTACCAAGGAATAATGACGGGAAGACTTAAATTTTCTATCGCCTCTACTGGCAAATATGTAATGCCCTATTTTTTATCCAAATTCATGCAAAAATACAAGGCAGTAGATTTAGTGATAGATGTAACTAACAAATCCAAAGTTATTAGGAGCCTAGAAGATAATGAAATAGACATCGCTTTGGTTTCTGTATTACCAGAAAAGCTAAAAATTAATTCTTTAAACATCTTACCCAATCAATTGTATTTAATAGGTTCTAAAAATGCTGGAATTGATTTTTCGTCTGCAAAAAAATTAAACACTTTGCCGTTGATATATAGAGAACCAGGTTCAGCTACACGGAAGGCAATGGAAGATTTTATAGCTTCAAAAAACATTTCCAATTACAAAAAAATAGAACTCACCTCCAATGAAGCTGTTAAACAAGCGGTGGTTTCTGGCTTGGGTTTTTCAGTGATGCCGTTAATTGGAATTAAAAACGAACTCAAAAATAAAGATGTAGAAATCATTCCAGTAAAAGGTTTACCCATTACTACCAATTGGCAATTGGTATGGTTAAAAGACAAACAACTTTCCCCAGTTGCCAAAGCTTTTTTGAAATTTATAGAAGAACATAAATCAGAAATCAGAAATACCCATTTTGAATGGATAAACAATTACTAAGTATTTTAATATGATTTTCAGAGTAAAAAAAATATAAATCTCTAATTTTGGCCATTAAAACCAACTATGGCTATTTTAGGAAATATTATAAAAGGCGTCATCAATCTGAAAGATACTTTTTCTGTTGAAGTTGACCACGTTAAAAATCAAAAAGAAGCTTTACAAAATTTACTAGAAAAGGCAAAAGATACTGAATTTGGAAAACACTATGCTTTTTCAGAAATTTTAGCTGCTAAAGACACATATCAACTTTATAAATCTAGACTTCCTTTTTTCGATTACAATAAAATTAATGAAGAATGGTGGTATAGGCTACACGAAGGAGAACACAACATTACTTGGCCTGGTCATCCTCACTATTTTGCACTAAGCTCAGGAACTACAGGAAAAACCAGCAAGCGAATTCCAGTAACGGAAGACATGATAGAAAGCATTAAAGATGCTGGAATACAACAAGTTTTAGCAATGAGAAACTACGATTTGCCAGCAGATTTTTTTGAAAAAGAAATCATGATGCTAGGAAGTTCTACAGATTTAGCAGAAAACAACAACCACATTGAGGGGGAAATTAGCGGAATTAGCGCAAGCCGAATTCCATTTTGGTTTAGAGGATTTTATAAACCGGGGGAGGAAATTTCTAAGATAGATGATTGGGATGAACGCGTTCAAAAAATCGCAGAAAATGCTAAAAAATGGGATATTGGAGCCTTAAGTGGTATTCCCTCTTGGATGGAACTCATGATGGAAAAAGTAATAGATTATCACCAAGTAAATAACATTCATGACATTTGGCCAAACTTAAGAGTGTACACTTCTGGTGGTGTTGCATTTGGTCCTTACGAAAAAAGCTTCAAGCGATTAACAAGTAAACCTGTTGAAGTAATTGATACCTATTTAGCTTCAGAAGGGTTTATTGCTTTGCAAACTCGTCCTGAAACAGAAGCTATGCAGCTACTAACAGATAACGGTATCTTTTTTGAATTTGTTCCTTTTCAACCCGAATACATCAACCAAGATGGTTCGCTCACGCCAGATTCTCCAGCCATTCATCTACAGGATGTAGTCTTAGAACAAGATTATGTTCTTTTGGTAAGTACAGTCAGTGGAACTTGGCGTTATTCAATAGGAGATACAATTCAATTTACAGATATTAAACGGGCAGAAATCAAAATTACTGGACGTACGAAATTCTTTTTGAATACAGTTGGTTCTCAACTTTCTGTAAACAAAATGGACGATGCCATGCAAAAATTAGAGGATAAATTTGATATGGATATTTCAGAATATACCATTTGTGCTAAGCGAGGTGAGGACGATAATTTCTATCATTATTGGTATTTAGGAGCTTCAAATACCGATTTAGAAACTACCGCTGTAGCCGAAGCCTTAGATGAAGCACTTAAGAAAGCCAATAAAAATTATAAGGTAGCAAGGACAAAAGCCTTAAACGGAGTTAAAGTTCAATTAATCAAGCCTGAAGTCTTTTACAATTGGAGTGCAAGAAATAAAAAGAAAGGTGGGCAAGTTAAAATGGAACGCGTAATGAATGAAGATAAATTCCAAGATTGGGAAAAATTTGTTCAAGAGCAACAAGATTAATTAAATCTCTCTATTTTGAACGATTTGCATAATTTCTTCTGGCGATAAATAATACCGCATAATTCGAGCCTTGTATGTTTGATCTATATCTACATGATTGAGAATGAAATTTTTGGTTTTTAAGATGTAATCTTCCATTCCTTGCCTTACCGCAAATGTATCAGCGGCACGTTCAGCTTCAATAATGTGTTTTTTTAGCAAAAGATATTTAAATCCAAACCAAAACAAATTTAAGCTGCTACGGTTTTCATAATCTAAAACATGTCCCAATTCATGACCAATCCACCCCGTAATTACATCAGAAGGGATATCTAAAGTTTTGAATTCATTATCCTTGATTTTAAACTTTTCACTAATAAATATAAAATATTCCCGATTTGGTCTAGACCTGAATAAACTCATGAATCTAGGCTGCGCTTGCATCGTAGATTTTTTAATATCAGGTTTAAATTTAAAAGTGATTTTTACATCTTCAAGTTGTGGGAAATACCCCAAAGCGGTTTCAATTTCGTTTGTTAAAGATGCAGGGTAAATATGATTTTTTTGAGCTTTTATAGAATAATTTAAAGATAGAATTAAGCTTAGCATCATCAAAATAAGTAATTTTTTGCTAGGCTTAAGGTTCATAATCGTTGCTAAACTTTCAAATTTAAATTACAAATTCTATAAAAGATAAATCCAAAAACTCTGTTAATCATCTTAAAGTGAACTTTTAAAACAAAAAACAACGAGTTGTGGGTTGATATAATATATTAATTATTGAATTTTAATATAGTGAAATTCATAAAAAAAACCAAGCCTTTTTTATATCTAAGCATCTAATAGTTTAGCCTTTAATTACTTCCTTAAAAGTGAAAACAACATAAGCTTATGGATTTTGATTCCCATTTAATTATGGTTAATCACTTTCATTATAAATAGTTAACATTTCAGATTTATTAAATAATAAATTACAAAACCTATTATTTATCAATGTATCTAATTTGACGGGGTCAATTTCATTATTAAAAAGAGATGCGTATCTTTTAAGTTGTATTGCAACAAAAATTTCTGATGGATGAAACCCATCTATAAAATAAGTATCGTCTAGTTTATATAATGATGGATGTTCTGTTGGAATATACTTAATACCATAAGAATCCAAAACCTTAGGCATGTGCACAGTTGCAAACTCAAACAAATCTTTCTGTTTTTCAGTATTTACTAATGTATGGTAGGACTCATTACTAAAAGGCATTAAATATACTATGATATTTTTTCCTTCGTCAACTAAAGATTTTACTAGTTTTATTGAATTTTCAAATTTTAAAGTATCAAATTTTGAAATCGAAAATCGACCTGTTAATCCATTTTTGATTCTTTTTGATGTCTTTGGCTCTTCAATATCTATAAATTTCTTTTCTTTTAAGAGTAAATTAATTCTATAGTCTGGTGTTTTCAAACTTCCATCTAATCTAAACCCCCCATTAAATAACTGGGCATTTGTGCCAATGTTTTTTGAAATACGCTCCTTGGTTAAATCAGAAATAATTTTGTGGTAATCAATTAAAGAATTGTATCTTGTTAAATCAAATTTTCCTTTAGAAAATTCAAATTCTTTGTTTTTATCTCTAATTTTTAGATTATCATATTTGAACCACCACGGGTCAATTCCAACAAGTATGGTATTTGCCTTAATGTCTGATTCTAAAAAATTATTTAAATCCCTCATATTATGCAGCAAACCCCCAGCATTATAATAAGTGCTATTAAAAAACTCACTTCTAATTTGCATCATTCTACTTGAACCAGAGCTTAAAATTTCAGGCTTGTTTCTTTTGATTCCATAGAGCTTATAATTTCTAAAATCTTGCGATAAATATTTTCTCATAAAAAGACTATTCCTATTTCTTTCTTGAATTTCAAAAACAGTAGGTATAGTACTCGTTTCTCCTAGACTATGCATTACATATTCGTATGATAACAAAAAGAGTATGATGGGGATAATAAAAAACAATAATTTTCTTAAAAAATATTTCATACGACTTTAAAATTGGAAATAAATAAACTGTTCTTCTTTACCTACATATAAAAGAATCAATAGTATTATGATATAATAAAAACCATATCTAAAGGGTTTCTTCCAATTACTACCAAACTTTTCAATTCCATATTCATCCTTTCTACTTATCCATTCGATGCAGATAAATATACTGACCATTACGAATATGATAAGGCTGCCTTTCAATCCGTCAAAATCTGGAAATTGGAAAAATGATAAAGAAAATATTTTTTTAAAAATTGATATGGAATGCGATAAGTCCTCTGCCCTAAATAATATCCAACTAAAATTAACGAGAGCGAATGTATATATCATAAGCCTTAACTCTCTAAAAGTTGGAAGAACTCTATTTTCTGCAATTATATCTAAATTGGCTCTATTGTTTTTGAAAAGTAATAATGGCATAAAATAGAGGCCATGAATTGCACCGAAAAGTACATAAGTCCAATTAGCACCGTGCCATAAACCACTTATAAGAAAAACTATAAATACATTAAAAATGTATCTGCTTTTTTTTACTCTGCTTCCACCTAAGGGTATGTAAATATAATCTCTAAACCACGTCATTAAAGAAATATGCCATTTTCTCCAAAATTCTGCAATGTCTCTTGCAAAGAATGGATATGAAAAGTTTTTCATTAAATTAAAACCAAATAATCTTGAGGTACCAATTGCTATATCAGAGTAACCGGAAAAATCACCATAAGCTTGAAAAGAAAAAAACAGTAATCCAATAACGAGAGAACTTCCATTTAGCTCTCCCGAATTACTAAATATCTGATCTACATATTCAGCACAGTTATCTGCAATTACTACTTTTTTAAATAACCCCCACAAAATCTGCCTCAAGCCATCAACAGCTTTATGATATTCAAATTTTCTTCTTTTGTAAAATTGAGGCAAAAGATTTGCTGCCCTTTCAATAGGACCAGCTACAAGTTGAGGCTTGAATACAAGCAAATAAAGCTATCCTAAATGAATAGATTTTTATATAAAATCTAGCGCTACTCCAAAATAGCATCCAAATTCAGCATAACCTCGCTAGTAATTTGGCTTTCAATAACACTATCTGCGAGTTCTCTTTTAGTTTGTTGTAAAGTATTTATTTTTTCTTCAATAGTTTCTTTTGCTATAAATCTGACCACATTTACATTTTGTTTTTGTCCGATGCGGTGTGCTCTTCCAATAGCCTGTAATTCTGCAAACGGATTCCACCAAGGGTCAAGGATAATGACGTAAGAAGCGCTAGTTAAATTTAGTCCCGTTCCGCCAGCTTTTAAAGAGATAAAAAACAACAAACTATCGCTGTTATTTTCAAAATAGTCTACTTCTTTTTCTCGGTCTTTTACTTTGGTTTGCCCTGTAAGTAAATTGTATTTGATATTATTTTGGTCACACCAATCGGTATAAATTTTCAAGTGAGTTGTAAAGGAACTAAATACGAGCGTTTTATGTTTCGAGCGCAGCAAGGTTTCTAAATAAGCAGAAACATCTGCAAATTTTCCAGACTTAGCTTCATTTTTAATAAGCTTTGGATGATTCGCCAATTGCCGCAACTTCATCAACGCATTTAAAATGGATAATTTAGCATTCTTATTTTTTTCAGGATTGATTTTACTTTCAATAATTTGATTTCTTACTTTAGATTTTTCTACTTCGTATAATTTTGCTTGTTCGGGAGCTAATTCAGTATAATAGATTTGTTCAGCAAGCTCGGGTAAGTCTTTTGCTACTTCAGCTTTGTTTCGCCTTAGTAAGTAGGGGTCTATCAATGATTTTAGTTCGTTAACCTTTTCTTCATCTTTGTCTTTTTCAATCGGTTTTTTAAAATGCGAATTAAAAAAAGGATAATTACCCAATAAATTTGGATTTATAAATTGCATTTGGCTCCATAAATCACTCAACGAATTTTCAATAGGCGTTCCGCTCAAAGAAACTTTGTGTTTGGCATCTATGCTATTTATGGCTTTGTATATTTTGGAATTTCTATTTTTAATTTGCTGACTTTCATCTATAATTATAAAATTGAAGGACATGCTTTTTAAAAACTCGATATCTCTCAATAAGGTGCCATAAGAGGTAAAAACTACATCTACTTTTGAGATTTCTTTTTGTAGACGTGCCCTATCTTTTCCCACATAACTCAGGCAAGAAAAATGAGGGCAAAACTTTCGTGTTTCGTTATACCAATTGAAAGTCAAGGAGCTAGGCGAAACAACAAGTGCTTTTAGTTTTTTGTCTGTAGCTCCAAGTGAACTAAACAAATCTAAAGGAAATTCTGGCTCTACAGCTGCGTTGAAATCTTCTTTAAAACACGTGTATACAAAATCTAAATAGGCAAGGGTTTGAATGGTTTTTCCTAAACCCATATCATCTGCCAAGCAAGAGCCAAGGCTCATTTGGTAATTTTTTGCTAGCCAATTTACACCTTCTTTCTGGTAATTTCGGAGACTTGCTTGTAGAT
>Ga0307930_1001868_pt1 | contig 16422 bp, 12 predicted proteins | sample OrgLakmetageno46_FD_203161 | JGI IMG/M metagenome (GOLD analysis project Ga0307930, IMG submission 203161) | Saline water microbial communities from Organic Lake, Antarctica - #46 | ecosystem: Environmental > Aquatic > Non-marine Saline and Alkaline > Saline | place: Antarctica: Organic Lake...
GGGCGTGCCAATGACAGCCTCGACGATCTTCGATCAGTGCGAGCATCTGGCCAATGATCTCAAGCCGGTGCATGACACCCTGCTCAAGCTGGCCGCCGACGCCTGGCTGTATCATATCGACGATGCCGGGAACCGGGTACTGGATCAGAAGCCGGTCATGAAACGCAGTCGCCATGACGGCCGTGAGCGACTGCGCTCCGGTATTCATACCTCCGGCATGATTGCCGAGCAAGGTGACGGTCCGCCCCTGGTGCTGTACCAGACATCGCTCAGCCATGCCGGTGAATTACTGGACGATGTCCTGCGCCTGCGCAGTGACGGCAGCCCGCCGCCGCTGGTGATGAGTGATGCGCTCTCATCCAACCATGTCAGCCGCACCACGCTGCGCATCGCCCTGTGCAATGCACACGGCCGGCGCAACTTTGCCGATCTGGTGGTTGCACTTTCCTGAAGAGGCGGAGGCGGTGCTGACGCGTTACCAGCTGATCTGGCAGCACGACACTGAAGCCACTGAGCAGCAGATGACGGCCGCGCAGCGGCTGGCCCATCACCGCGAGCACTCACTTCCGGTGATGGAAGACATCCGCCGCTATGGCGCAGACCGGCTGGCCGCGAACGCCGCCGAAGCCAACAGCGGCTTTGGCCAGGCGGTGAGCTACTTCGACAAACACTTCGATGGACTCAGCGCGTTCTGCCGTCATGAGGGGGCACCGCTGGACAATAACCGCATGGAGCGCGGTCTCAAGCTGCCGATCCGCAATCGCAAGAACGCCATGTTCTTCAAGAGCGTCGCCGGTGCGGCCATCGCCGATGTCATCACCTCAGTGATTGCGACCTGTGCCGCAGCCGGGATCAATCCGCTGATTTACCTGCGCAGCGTCCAGCGTCATGCCAGCGAAGCCAGGCAAAGCCCGGAGAGCTGGTTGCCGTGGACCTATCAAAGCCATAGCAGTCAAGACACCAAAGCCGCCTGAGCGCGCCCTCCGGGGGTAGGTCTAGCACAAGCGTAGCGCGAAGTTGCGCTATGCTGCCGTAAGGTCACCCAGGCATGCATCTAGCGAGTCAAAGGCAGTGTACTTAGTGGTCCGCTCATACCAGCGACTCTCAGAGCTGTGGCATAGGCCACTGCTGAATTTTTTAACGAGTTGTGCAGACGCTGTATGGGAAAAAATCAGTAAGAACAAAGCAAGGCAAAGCCGTTTTTATATAGTTTTCATCATGAGATCAGCTTGGAAAACAGTTGATATGGAGCAGTGCATTATTTTGCGACGGTCGGGAGCTCATCACGACTTTTGCGGGAAATCAAGGGTGGACATCGGACGGATTACCATACGTGTGCCACTCGCAATGATAATTTCCCTGTCTCAATCCCCAGCTCATGCTTCTAGTCCCGTCTACCGCTCGTCTAAAAGCTTTCTCTAATTCGCTTTGCCCAAATTTATTACCATTCTGGTGCAGTTAATGGAGTAAATGCTGCGGACGTCTCCTAGGCATTACTTACCAGCCTTAATCTGAGCCTTTATTAATTCGACTATACGCTGCGATTGAAACTGAGTTTTGAATACAATTTCGATGCTTGGATTCAGTTGGTTGAATAAAGCTTCCGCATGTTTTATTCGCTGCTCCTCATCCTTAAATAGGTCGCGCTTATCTTTGTCTTTCGTTTCGACAATAAAATTCAGCGACTTTTTCCCATCTTTCCGCTCAACAACGTAAGCGAAATCGGGCGAATAGGTTCCTCCACCCGCGACCGGAATTCGGATCGAACTTTTTGGAATCTTAGTGAACACCGTAACCCGGTCAATTTTTTGCCGGATGTTCTCTTTCTCCAAGGGAGAATCATAGAACAATTCTTCAAACAGATAATGTGCGCTAGGAGGTTCAGTACTCGAATGAATACCAAGCCGTCCTGATTTGACCTGTTTGAGCGGCAGCCCCTTCTCATCTGTGAAAAAGGTTGGATGAACTGTACTTGAAACCTTTGCGTAGCCTATTTGAAACTTGCTAAACGCGTGATCTAGAAGGAACTTGTTGAACCCTGAAGCAATGGTTCTGACAGTCTGAATATTTCTGTAATGGTTGATATCCAGAACATTCTGAATATCTAGAAGCACCTGATGCAACGTGTTGATATTCACACTGATCGCACCCGCAAGTTCAAGAAGAAAAGCCTTGTAGTTCATGGTGACAATCGGCAATACCTCCTCGTCCAAGTCGCTTTCTTCACTATAGAATGCAACATTACCCGTGAAAGTTAGCCGCTGGGTATGCGTTGTAATGCCTTGAGGCTTGAACTTCTCTTTGGCATTTTTGAAATACGCCTTTAGTAAACCGGCGAACTCATGTTCATCCTTGATCTTATATTCTAAGACAACCTTCTCGTTAATCGTCTCCCACAACTGTTTCAGCTCGGAATATTTTCCTGCTCGTATTGTTGCATACGGGGAAGAGCCTCCTGAAGTCCTAACTTTACCGCCTTTCAGGCTACCGCTAGTCGCAAAAATACGCGGAAACATTACTATCAACTTGTCATATCCACTATCTTTGAACTCATTGTTTCGCTTGATTATTCCTCCCCCATCAAGCTTCTCCAGCAAGGAGTCCTCATCATAATCGGGATACATACTGAGAATTTTCTCGATCAAATCATCCGTGAGTTTGGTCAGCTGTTCGGAAAATACACCAGAGTTCTCATTAATCTCATCGACAAGGCCTTGGGCAAACTCACGCTCAGTGAAATCGACATAGTAATGGAGGTCAAACCGTTCATCCTTCACACGGCTCATATACTCATTCACAGGAAGGCGAAGCCCACGTCCAACCTCTTGCAACTTTGATGTCTGGCTGCCACTGGAACGCAGTTTGCATATTTGGAATACGTTTGGATTATCCCAGCCTTCTCGAAGAGTCCATTTTGAAAAGATAAACCGTCGAGGGTTATTTAGGCTCAGCAAGCCTTCTTTATCGTGCAAAATATCTTCGATTTCCTTCTGAATTTTTTCATCGCTTTCACTATTATCTTTTGAAAAGTAACCGCCGTGAACCATGGCAAGATTGCTCAAGGTTGCTTCAAGATAAGATTTGTAAAATTCATTTGTTTCAGTGGCTAATAATTTTTCGGCTTCTGACTTTACAATAGCCTCAAACCGTTTTTTCAATGATCCGGCGATCTGATGGCCGCCTCGATAACCTTCAATGTCGTCAATAAAAAATAAGGTTAAAGGCTTGATTCGGACTTCTCGACTTAGTAGGTCGCGTTCAAGCTTAAAATGATTTGCAACTGTCTTACGTATCATTTTGTCTTGAAGGCTCTCTGCATAAGAGTATGGATTTATTCGGTCCTTCCTTCGAAGCTCAAGACCATTTGAGAGCACCACGACGTTCTTGTTCATGTTTTCGATCACCACACCATCCATTTCGTGGTGAACGTTACGCAAGCTTTCTTTCTTTGCAATCTTAAAAGTTTTCTTTTTACCGTGCTCATTTAGCTCGAAGCTTGCTTCTTTGCCATCCAAATCGGTAAGGCGAATAGAGATATTCTGCCCGTCTGGAAAGTCCTCCACATAGGTCACAACCCCTTTAACCAAATCCTGGTTGAAGGCATCAACGGCAGTAAGTTGATAAATCAGGTTCTCAAATTGATCATTGAATGTTGCGCCGAATCGCAAGATGAACTGAGAATCGAAGTTTCTAATATTGTTCCATGTGACTCCTTGCTGAGAGAACTTGTGCGGCTCATCGATGATTGTGAACGGGCGTACTGATGCTATTGCCTCGAAGGGCGTACTGTATTTGTCGAACAGTGTCACATCAAACACTTCGCTCATGGTTGGCGAATTAATCATTCCTGCGTTGATCACCAGCACGTGGATATACGATTGGTTGAAGCTGCTTGCTTCGACAAAGTGGCTGACAGCCTGCGGCATGTAGCTCTTTTTGCTTCTTCTCGTACCTTTCTTACTTTCTACCTCATGAACGCGCAATTCGCGTCCGAAATCCTGCCTGAAGTGCTCTTTGGCTGCATCGGATCGCAGGAACGAAACCGTTCCCGCCTTTATAGACAGGGTAGGTATAACGACGATAAATTTATTGATTCCGAAATGTCTATTTAACTCAAACATAGCTTTGGTGTAGGTGTAAGTTTTTCCGGTACCCGTTTCCATCGAAACGTCGAGAACGTGGCTATCATTGTTGCGAAATTTCGAACTGTTGGTGTTGATCTGGTTCCGGCTTTGAACCGTCATCAGATTATCGATGTACTGCTTCCTGTGAACATCGATCGCAGGGTTGATAACTCGTTCGGATGCCTTGTTTTCCTCGTCAACAACGCCAAGGTTGTTGAACACCCCCATGATTGACTCTACTGCCGCGTGCTGGTGCGGAAGATTACGCTCGAAGTTAAAACCGGACATTAGTAACGCACCTTCACATCAACATCAATAGACTTTTTATTGGCAAAGCTGCTCAGAGCTTCTTTGATTTCTCGTTGGTGCTTGCTGGAGAAGTTATACCCAAACAGCACGACCTTAGATGGTGAAAACGCCTTTTCTCCGTCTAACTTTTCTATCAGCGCTTTCAATGCTTCCGTGGTAAATCCCGCTTGAAGAAGATAAAGGTTTTGATCAAAATACTGCGCTGAATAATCATCTAATTCAACAGCATCAAGCGTTTGAGTCAATGCAATTCCATCATATGCTTGCCAGGTGGTAAGCACGGCATCCAGCTGGAACTTATCGCACTTGCTGCCATCAAACAGTGTTTGTTGAGAGTTCAAATCTTTAATGTCATCCAGGTAACCGTTTGGAGCTGCAACTGTTTCATAAACTTTAAATCCAAGATCACCATCGAATGGGGTATTGCGTGCTCGAATGACATTTGCAACCCTTACCAAGCGTTCCTTAGTGATTTGAAATATGTTTTTGTAGCCAGCTTTATATGCTTCTGATTTTATATCGCAAAGCTCCGGTATCTGGATTGCAATATATTTCCGCGACTTTCCTTCACGCTCATTTAACTTTATCACTGCATGGGCTGTGGTGCCTGATCCTGCGAAGAAATCGAGAATAATGTCAGATTCGTCTGTAGCAAAAGAAATTAATTTAGCTATCAACTCTGAAGGTTTTGGATTAGTGAAAACTTTTTTAAATTTAGGGAACAATATGCGGAGCTCATTTGCTCCAAGCCGTCCATCCAGTTCAAAAATACTTGAAAGCTTATCAAGATAATCTTTTGCATAAACTTTTAGCTCAATAATTTTATTATGATCTTCACCAAATAATATTTTATCATCCGCCAAAAGCTCATCCATTTTGGTTTGAGGAAAACGATATCCCATCAAGGGTTCTTTGCAGGCCTTTCCTGTTGTTGGATGTATTACATCGTATCTATAGCCTTCCTTTCCAGGGTTGTGAACACTTTGACTACCAGTGTATATACCATCTACATCTATATATTTATAACGATCGAGCTCACCTAACTGAAACTTGTTCTTCCGAAACCACTTGCTATATTCTCTTTGGCACACTTCTGGCTCGGGGTACTTATCCAAAAAGGAACTTCCGACTGTAACTAGAAGCTCTTTAATTTCGGAATATCCCGACTTCCAAAAAGGTTCAAGATCTTTTTTGGATCTTGCATAAACTAGTATTGTTTCATGTTCAGTAGCAATATTTGAAGGATTATTATCGGTTGCATTTCTCCAAATTATTGAACCAAGATGGTTTTCTTCCCCCATAACTTGATCACATAATAGTTTAAGCTGAGAGGCCTCGTTGTCATCGATGGAAATAAAAATAACGCCATCTTTTCTTAAAAGTTCACGAGCAACATACAGTCTTGGATACATAAATGTGAGCCAAGCACTATGGCTATTCGCCTTGCTTTGGGTAAAATCCAAAATACGCTTTGCCTCTACCCTATCAATTCCGGCCAGCCTTGCAATTTCGTCCTCTGTGAACTTTCGATCATCCTGATATACAAAGCCATCTTTTCCCGTGTTATAAGGAGGATCAATATAGATCATCTTTACCTTCTCGGAATAGGCATTCACGAGATGTTTCAGGGCTTCGAGATTATCACCCTTGATGAGCATGTTTTCGCTGTTCTGATTCTCGAGTTGCTGATTGTGTTCCTTATCCTCGGCGAGCCACGTACGAGGGTTCTGGTTAGCGAGCAGCCGAGCATACGACTTACCAAGCCAATTCAGGCTATAGCTTTCTTTCGATAACTCGACGTTATCTTCTTTGACAATTTCCTCCAACTTCTGAGGCAGGAACTTGCCGTGCTTATCGAAACATTGCGGGAAATACTTCTTTAGCACCTCGACCTGCTTGCTATTAGCGGTTACGCCGGAGTTATCGTTGATTTTTTCGTCCATTTACTCGAGCCTATAAAACATTAATTTGATTCTGAATGGATAAATCTCATTATCCGCTCAGCCAGTGATCTAGTAGTTTGTTTGCGTATTTAGCGTAATTTGGTCTGCGCAGTAAAAGCGACACAAAGGGCATTGATACTTCTAGGCAGCCACTACCGTCAAATTGTCCCCTTTGGCTGTTGCTAAAAACAGCACCAATCGAAGTCGCTACTGTCAATCCGATAGCTTATCAGACAATTACCCGATTTGACCCGGTCACAATTGCAGTTTATGGCTTGTAAATTGCCGAAAAAGGACACCACCTGACTTGCGTGCATTTCCGTCTGGCAACACTGGGAGGCAGTTCATGCAAATGCAAATTTTCTTAGCCAGAACAGATGTGGAACAGTCATCGCTAGAACTCCAAGAGGTGCCACTCAGTAAGTGTCCGTTGATCACATCTTGCTAATGATTGTCGATACCCAGTTGTGCGGTAGCAACTCATCAATGGAGTATTTCTTCTGCGTCGGCAGCCTTGTCAACACGCCTTTCGGATAGGCATACGGATCGTGTCTGCTGAGCTTGGCGGACTGAATTAGGTGACCACTGTAAAAGACTTGAATGTTAGCGGAGTGATTGCTGTGTAGCAGGTGCGAGCGAGTGGCAGAACAAGGCCGTTCGTTTGGGCTTGTAGTCTACGATCGCTATTTTTTTGTGGGGGTTCTGCCGGGGATTCGTTGAGCACGAAAATAGATCTGTCTCGGAATTTTGAGTTCTTGTTTGGCTAAGAGCGCCGCCAATTCTGACGTTAGTGCTGAATGATCGTTCCCAAATGGGGCGTTCCGGCTTTACTAGTCAGTATGGCCGATTTAGTCTGTTCCGTTAGCCTCGGGGTAGCCTGCTTCGATCCAGAGCAATTGAGGATTGGTATGACCACATGATGGTGAATCAAGCTCATTTACGAGTTGGCATTCTCCTCCAAGACCGCTTCACGCTGAATGCCTTTGCCGGATTCATCGACTGCCTTCGCTTGGCCGGAGACAAGGGCGGGCGGAGTCGACAATTGGACTGTTCCTGGCGAATTATGGGCGAGGGCCCAGTCGTCGCGAGTTGCGGTATGCACGTTGAGCCTGACACCGAACTTTATGCTCCGGAAAACTTTGACTACATCGCGGTCTGCGGCGGTAATTCTTACCTCGATGCAGCTTCTGGCAGAGACCTCTTTCCCTATCTCCGAAGCGCAGCCGCCAGCGGTGTTAGGTTGATTGGTATCTGTACTGGGTCATTTCTGCTCGCCAGGGCCGGGTTAATGGACGGTTACCGCACCTGTGTCCACTGGAACGTCTACGACGATTTTCACAAGGAGTTCCCGCAAATCCAGGCTGTTGCTGACCGCCTGTTCCTTGACTCGGGTAACCGCGTGACCTGCGCCGGTAGTAGCGGTGCGACCGACTTGGCCTTGCACCTGGTACGCCGGCATTGCGGGCCAGAGAAAGCGGCACAGGCTGTCCGGCATATGATGCTGCAGGAGGCTCGCTCTGCCAATCATCCCCAAGCCCATTTCTACAGTGAATTGGCGAGCGTTCGCGACAGTCGCGTCCGCCGTGCGGTTCATTTTATGGAACAGTCCCTGAATGAACGCCTATCGACAGCCCAGGTCGCGGACCATGTAAACCTTTCCCCAAGGCAGTTTGAGCGCGTCTTTCATGCTGCCACTGGCCTGTCACCGCTTGCCTATTTTCGGAAAATGCGGTTGCGTTACGCCCAATGGTTGCTGCTGCACACCGAGGCTTGCATTGCTGAGGTGGCCGCAGACGTGGGGTTTGCCGACGGATCGCACTTTGCCAGGTCATTCCGCGCACTTTACGGCACCTCACCTCACCAAATCCGAAAGGGAAATCCCTACGTCAAACGCCAGTTGCCGCCCGAATAAGTCCCAATCTGATGGCGAAATTATACAAAAAAACGTCGCTATTGTTTTCGCCATCTCTCCAGACCTAGACCACACTGAACTTCAATCCGGTATGAAATGCTCGGGGGGGACAGAGCCAAGCATGCACTACAACGCACTTGGCACCCTGATTTTCATCCCTGTCAAACTCTCCGATTTCCCGCGGCTGACCTCTTGTCGCGTTTATAGAGGGTAGGGGTGGCCGCCAGATTGAACAACGACAATAAGATGGCAACTGCGGGTCCCGTCCTAGCTCGCTTCACGATTCTGGAGAAAAACTGATGCAACACGCAATCATAAGACAACGACTCGGTTCATTTATCGTCGCAATCGCCCTTTTCGGCTCTTCAGCAAGCCTGTCTGCGGACGATGCATTGCTTCGCGCAAACACCATAGGCGCAGATGGCGGCATCCAAATGGAGGCGCTCAAGACGCTCAAGCAGAGTGTTGAAAAGAGCACCGGTGGTAGTGTCAAGGTTCGGCTGCATTACTCGGGAGCCCTAGGCGATCAGGTGAGCAATCTCGAATCTCTTCGGACCGGAACGTTGGACATTTCTACGATCGAAACACCCATCACCACTGTCGATCCCCTGCTTGGCTTGCTGTCTCTGCCTTATCTTTTCCGCGACAGGGAACACGTCGCGGCTGTCCTGAGCAGTTCTGTTGGGGATGAGTTCAAAGAGCGTCTGCTAGAACGGGGTTACCGCGTCCTTGGTTTTTATGAGGGCGGATTTCGTCATATCACCAATAATCGCCGTCCCATTATCGAGCCAAGCGACCTGCAGCGTTTACAGATCCGAACCCCCTCCAGCCCTCTACGCATCCGTATTTTCAATGAATATGGGGCAAACGCCGCACCACTGCCCTACCCGGAGCTCTATTCGGCCCTGCAGACCGGCGTTTTCGACGGCCAGGAAAATCCACTTGTGGAGGTCCGGGCCAGCCGCTTCTACGAAGTACAGGACTACCTCTCCCTCTCGGGTCACGTATACACCGTGGGGTTTCTTCTGATGGGTGAAGAACGCTTCCAAGCACTGCCCGACAGCGTCCAGCAAGCTCTGCTTGAAGCAGGCGCTGCCGCCACCAAGGCCTCGGTTGAATTCGGAAAGGCGGCAGACGAATCAACTGTGGCAATGGTGGAAAAGCAGGGCATGGAGGTGAATGAAGTAAACCTCGACGCATTCATTGCTTCATCCAAGCCTATTTGGGATGAGGAGGCGGATCGCCTCGGCGACCCAGCTCCGGCATTAATCGAACGCATTGTGTCGACCGAAGCCGACTAAGGCCCAAGCCCCCGGTCACGCCCTCGGCCTGACTGGGGTCCGCTTTCGATTCCTCGAACGTTGGAAGCTTCCATGCTCGACCGTATTTTTGAGTTCATCTGTGCTGTGCTAATGGCAGGCGTCGTGCTGATCACAACGGCCACGATTGTCTTCCGCTATATATTGCAGAGCTCCTTGCCTTGGTCCTATGAAGTTTTGTTGGGACTAATGGTGTATCTCACCTTCTTCAGCGGATACGTGGCACTGCGTCAGGGCGCCCATTTGCGAATCGACGTGGTTGTCGGCCGTCTTCCGCTGCGTGCCCAGATGGCGGTGTATCTAATCAACCAACTCGTGGTCATCGGTGTGTCTTTGGTCATGGTGATCTGGGGAACAGAGCAAACGATCAACTACTCAGATCGATTCTCTCTCATGCTGAACATTCCGCAGCCCGTGTTTTACGCGGTGATTCCCCTGGCGGGTGCGGCCATGATTATTGAATGCCTCCGTCAATGCATGGAAGCCATACGAGGGTTCCAGCAGGGAAAGGCACCTTACAGCCCGGAGCGCCAAGAAGGGGAGCAGGTATGACCACTCTGGTATTGATTCTGTCGTTACTGCTGGGGTCGATTGGTTTGGGGCTCCCTATTGCTTTCGCGTTGGCGGCTGTTTCCATAGGCGCCTTGATGTTCACAGGTGCAGATATGTCGATCGTCGTCCAACGCCTTTACGAGGGAACCAATTCTTTTCCCCTGCTTGCGGTACCGCTATTTATCCTTGCCGGCACGATCATGAACCATGGGGGTATCTCTACCCGTCTGATGAACTTCGCACGCGCGCTCGTCGGCTCAATGCGAGGCGGTCTGGCCGCCGTCAATGTCGTGACATCGATGTTTTTTGCCGGCATGAGCGGTACATCCATGTCCGACACCGCAGCGGTCGGTGGTGTCATGATTCCTCAAATGATCAAGAGAGGCTATTCACCTGCTTTCACGGCGGCCATCACCGCTTCCTCAAGTACGATCGGCGTTATCATTCCGCCCAGCGTGCCCATGGTGATTCTGGCGGCCTATATGGGCATATCCACCGGGGCACTGTTCGCCGCGGGCATTATCTCGGGCCTTTTACTGGGACTCGGGCTCATCTTCGTCGGATGGATCGTGTCGGTGAAACGCCAGTACCCTGCCGAAGAGCCGTTCACCTTCCGCCAGGCCACGAGCAGCTTTCTGAGCGCCGCCCCGGCTTTGGTAATGCCTCTTATCGTCTTGGGCGGCATTCTTGGTGGGATTTTCACCCCAACCGAGGCCTCGGGAATCGCCGTGGTGTACGGCATCGTTATCGCTCTGGTCGTTTATCGCTCGCTCAGCTTTGCCAAGCTCTACCAGTGCTTTGTGGAAAGCGCGGTACTGACCGGAGCGGTGATGCTCGTGACGGCGACTGCCCACGTTCTGGGCTTCACTTTCACTTACCTTGCTTTAGCCGATGCAGTGTTGGAACCAGTGAGCCAGATGGAATTTGGGCCAGTGATGTTGCTCGTCGTGCTCGCAGCGTTCCTTATCGTAGTAGGCACTTTCTTGGACGGCATAGCCATGATGTTCATAGTCGTGCCGCTATTTCTGCCCGCAACCCAGTTGGTTGGAATCGACCCACTGCAATTCGCTATGGTCGTCATGATCTGCTGGGGCATTGGCCAACAGACGCCTCCGGTCGGCGCGGCCTTATTCATCACCAGCGTCATCGCGCGGGTTGATGTGTTGCGGATCACCTACGCCAATCTGCCATTCATCGCTGTCATGTTTATCGTGCTGGCACTTGTCATCCTGTTGCCAGAGTGGATCGTGCTTAGCATGCCGCGATGGCTGGGTCTTTGAATCAACTTAAGGAGAACTCAATGCGCAACAATCATTTTCTCGACGTCATCTATACCCATACGGAAGGGGAACCGACCTGCATCGTTCATAGTGGCATCCCGTATCCGTTTGGCACCGATATCCTGGGTAAACGTGACTTTCTCAAAGCTAACCTGGATTACGTGCGCACATCGTTGATGCGCGAACCGCGCGGGCATCAGGACATGTTCGGTGTTTTTCTGACGCCTCCATCCGGTCCCGACACCGACGCGGGTATGCTCTGGATGGATGGCGAGCGGTTTGTAGAGATGTGCGGCCACGGTACCATTGCCTTGTCGATGGCGATGGTCGCGCACAATATGGTGCTTCCAGACCCCAGCGGACTGACTCGCATTCGGTTCGAGACACCGGCGGGGCTGGTGGTATCAGAGGTTCAGTCCGAAGGAAATGACGTCCTCTGGACACGGTTCGAAAACGTCCCGGCGTTTGTGTTGGAGCAGGATGTGCCGGTCGAGCTGCCCGGCTATAAAGGGCTCACCGCCGATATCGTCTTCGGCGGTAACTTTTTTGCCATTATCAAAGTACCGAGCGGGCAACGGAAAATCTGCCCCGAGAACGGCAGTGCCTTTTCAGAGCTCGGGCAGATGGCCAAGGATCAAATCAACCAAATCATTGATGTACGCCACCCCACAAAGTCACACATCTCGAAAGTTCATTTCACCACCTTCTGGCACGAGGGCGACGAGCCAGACTCCTTGTACCGCAACGTGCATGTCTTCTCCAACGGCAAGCTCGATCGCTCACCTGGCGGAACCGGCACCAGCGCGATGATGGCGATGTTTCATGCCCGTGGAAAACTGGGCCTTAACCAAAAGATCTTCTCGGAAGGTCTACTTGGAAGTGGCCGTTTCCAAGGTGAGTTAGTGGGTGAAACAAAGGTGGGAGATGTTAACGCAGTGCGCCCAACGGTCAAGGGCACCGCTGAGGTCGTGGGCTACGCGAAATGGCTTCTCGATCCGAAGGATCCTGTTGGGCGGGGGTTTGTTATTCGCTGAAAAAAGGACGCGGCCGTCTTAGGGGTTAGCTCACGAAGCGGAAAAATCGTACTCTAAGCCTATGGGCCTCAGTTATTCCGGCATACAAACCCACAGGCTATAAAGGCGATGGTGTGCGGGTTTACCTGCCGCTCTAGGTGCGATCGCTGAAAGTTGATTGATCGCAGGGACCGCAAATATCTACCATCCTTCTTCTTTCCTACTGCCCATTTTCTATGAGGTCGTAGGGGGCTCTCGATGACAGGTTTCAAAGTAGGCCGGAAATCGCGGCGCACTTACCATAACCGCGATTATGCGCAGTGGATTGAGAAGCTTCAGCTCGTCGGACCTTGTAACGTCGAATCCAAAAAAAGGTAAAAGTTGTTAACGAGTTGGTGACACCTGCACTCCGATAATGTTGATGGGCTTCGCAGACCATTCTCTGGCAGCAGTTTGGGCTTCAGATATTTGCTTTGGCGTCATTTTTTTAGAAATTAAAGAGCGATTTTTAATAGCGTCAGTGATCCCTTGAGACGCTGCTAAATTAAACCATTTGTGAGCAGCAATGTAATCCTGCGGGACGCCTCGCCCGATATAGTAATACGACCAAAGTTTGTATTGGGCTTTCGCATCGCCCTGTTCCGCAGCTTTCCGGTACCAGTTCGCCGCCTGAGAGTAATCCTGCGGGACGCCTTGCCCGCTACTGTAAAGCCCCCCAAGATTGTATTGAGCATTCACATGCCCCTGCTCCGCAGCTTTCCGGTACCAGTTCGCCACCTGAGAATAATCCTGCGGAACAACTTGGCCTTCATAGTAATACACCCCAAGATTGTATTGGCCTTGTGCATCGCCCTGCTCCGCAGCTTTCCGGAACCAGTTCGCCGCCTTAGAGTAATTCTGAGGAACACCAGTTCCAGAATGGTGCATAATTCCGAGCTGAATTTGAGCTTCAGCAAGGCCTTGATTAGCCAGAATGCTCCACTCTTTAAAGATTGATGAATAGTTATCATTTTTTATCGAGCTCACATCTTTATGGAGCTCTGCTGCTGTGGCTGGAGGTATCACCACTAAGCTTAAAGTGACGAATAGCAAGCCCAAAAAACCAATATTTCTGTGGCGCATCGTGAACATCCTCCGGTTAAATTCCAGTTAGAAACACATTACCTGTTTTACAGATAAACGATATCGTTGATCGTCACAATTGAGCACACCCATATGGGATGGTGTGATGTGACACCTAAAAGCGCCACTATTGGGTGTAAATTGAATTTTGTGACAGTAACATTAACTTAACCACCCTAATGTGACATAAACACTATGCCCCGTATCGGATATGCTCGTGTTAGCAGTGCCAGCAAGGATCTAGATATTCAAATCGAAAAACTGACCGACGCGGGTTGCGAAGTCATCCGATCCGAAACGGTATCTGGTGCTTCGCGCGATGGGCGCACCGAGCTGGAGACTGTGCTTGAGTTCTTGCGCAGTGATGATGAACTCGTCGTTCATCGCCTTGATCGTCTCGGTCGTTCTACGCTTGACATACTGAATTTAGTCCATGAGCTGGATGCTCGGGGTGCCTCATTACGAATCCTTGAGCCGGATATCACGACGAAAGGTGCAATGGGTCGAATGATGATCACGGCCCTGGGCATGGTCGCGGATATGGAACTGACGTTTATAAAGGAGAGGCAACTTGCCGGCATTGAGGCTGCAAAGCGAAAAGGGATTTATAAGGGCCGCCCCAAAATGGTCGACAAAGCCGATATCTGCAAACGGATGACAAACGGATTACAAACGGATTACAAACGGAAACACTAAGGCCCAGATTGCCGAGGACATGGGCGTATCACGAATGACAGTTTATCGTGCCTTACAAAAGCAGCCGTCTACTGAGAATAGGTCTGCTTAAAGTGCCGTTCAACAAAGTGTCATAATTTTTCAGAAATTCAGAAATGAGTATGGCTTTCACTATGGGCTGTGTAGCGACGACTCTCTTGTCCGGACCCCGCCGGTGATTGAGCAGAATTCAGCAGACGGCATAGCAGCCGAACACCCATCGTAATGGTTGGCACACAGGGGCCTGAACCCGAAAATCAATGAGGAGCCTGTGCAGCTCAACGATTCCATATCCGACCGGGCGGAGAAACGTTGGCGCAAAATCAGAAGCCATCATCGGGGTAGGAGGAGGTAATCGGCCATCTTACTCTGAACGTTTTCGAGAAACGCCCTGTGCTGACTCGCATGCAGGGTGTTGTGGGGGCTGAGGGTTAGATACCCTCGGCTACCCGATTAAAAAACAGCCCCGGCCGCAGCACCGATGACCGATACAACAGCAGGATGCTCCAGTAATTTCCGGAGCATGCCTTTGGCTTCTTCCTTTTGATCAGGTGGGAGATCAGCAGACTCAATTTTCTTCACCAGAGCTTCAAAAGAATTCACAATGTTCTGGGTGTTATGGTCGCCGACCTGAACTGACTGAGCCCCATGAATATTGATAGTGTGTCCGGGTTTCTGCATTTCAGATTGCCCGCCTTTGCGATACTTAATTTGGTAATGCGCCCCCATGCCAGCGACACCACGTTTATAGAAGGTAGCCTCAGTGACTACACAACGCTCGTCTTTACCGCTGGGTAACTCACGAAGAATTACGTCGCCTTCTTCTACATCTGCCTTCCCATCGAGAATGAAAATGGTCTTGCCGGAAAACGAAGCCTTATATGGACCGAGTACAGATCCATCTTGCTTTTCGATTCGAGCGTCATCCTCGAAATCCTTTAAGATGTCCATGATTTCTCCTTTTAACGCCAACAGCATGCGCGGCTGCGAAATGGAGGCGAAGCCGCAATGTAGTAGCCGTCGCCGTGACTGTATTGGTTAGGCCGTCACCCTAGCACAGAGCCTTCGCGCTCAATGAAATCGAGCCATTTCTTGAAGTCCTTTTCCGACATTTGCACCAAACGTTCAATGTCCTTACTCGATTTAACCACACCAAGCATATTGAAAAGTGCAGCAAATGAGGTGATTTGATAGTGGAAAGACGCCAGTGCTGGGCTCTTCAACAAGTCCAGTTTTGCTAAGATTGGTGCGTGTTCCTGATATCCATCTGGAAGCGGCAAGTTATTGGGAACACAACCCTCGATTCCTTTAAGCAAGTCATGGCAGTTTTCCAGAGCATACCGGAGCTTTTCGCCAACGTAGCTGAGAGGCGGCCCATTTCTTGACTCGTTTTTTCCGTAGGCCGGCCCATTTGTATTTCTCATGAAGTCATCCATATCCGTGCTCAACCTCTTCTGATTTACTGGCCTAACGCCAATGTTTAGCGGCGCCCATGTAGCGCAGCGAAATGGACGTCCGGTGTAGGGCCGAAGGCCCGGAACGAACTACAACGACTGGTTATGTGTTCTCAGACAGTCGCACCCGCTCACCAGCAAACCACTTGCCCCAGAAAAGATACGCATCAACCGCGCTGTTGCATACGGCCACCTTTTGGCCAGATTCGGTAGTGAAATACCATTCAGGCAGATCTTCGCCTTTAGTTGGCTGGTCATAGAGAGCGCGCTTTCTTGTGGTAAAGCTCGAATCTAGCCTTGCCTGATGTTTTACGTCATTTGAAAATGATCTGACAGCATTGAGTGCAGCGCCCTCAACGGGATAGTGCTGAATCACCTCGCCAATCAAAGCGTTTGCACTGGGAAATTTTAACTTTTTCGCCACCTTATCCGCTTGATGGTTCAAAGTCAGAGCGAGATTAACCAACTTGCGAAAAACCCTGGTGAGCTTTGCTCTGTCACAGACCTCATTGGATTGAAAATCCCAGTAAAAGTCAGTGAAATTCGGATCAACAATTTCCCTGAATGCGTATTCCAGACCAAGGTTGCCACTGATTCCAGACGAAGCCTGCCACCCATTCCACGCGAAAGCTGCCACTGATTCCACGGCAACGCTGCCACCCCGGCAGGTTGCCTGGTCC